>Ga0316209_1001781_pt1 | contig 20233 bp, 16 predicted proteins | sample 6monopyrite_MG_FD_204945 | JGI IMG/M metagenome (GOLD analysis project Ga0316209, IMG submission 204945) | Microbial mat bacterial communities from mineral coupon in-situ incubated in ocean water Damariscotta River, Maine, United States -... | ecosystem: Environmental > Aquatic > Marine >...
CCTTGGTGGCTAACATTGAGTCCAGGCCTCCGGAAATCAGGGAAATGGCTTTGCGTGGTTCGGACATTGTAATGTTCGCTACTATTTATAAAGGAGCGATATTTTAACAGAATTCGCGGCCTATCGGTGAAATCAGCAGACCAGCGATTGCGAACGGTTAATCATTCGGCTGATTAATGAATTGAGCTCTTCTTGTTAGCGTTAGCGGAACTGCTGGGCTGGGAATCTGACTGAAGAATTAAAAGCGAGGATGCGTTGTCGGCATTGATTGATCGCAGGGCGTGCTGGCTGCCGGTCTGCATCCAGAGTTCATAGGCTTGCAGCGGTTGTAGCAGTGGGTCATTGTCGTGACGCAGTGTGCGTATGCTATGCAGAATGTCCATTAACAAGACGAAATCATTGGCCAGATCATTGTACAGTTCGCTGTGGCTGCCCATCTCCGGATGATTGTTTGAATCGGCAATTTGGCTATAAGCATTTTGGCCCAGCGCGATAAAATAGCCGAGGCTGACGAGCCGTCTTTGTGCTTGCTGTGGGAACAGGCCGGAAAACAACAGGCAGTGGTCACCGATATCACGCCACCGTTCATGTTGATGATTGTTAGGGGATTGGCATTCTTCAAGAAACTCAGCAGCCATGATGCGGCTATGCATCTCCGGGCGCGTGGTGAAGCGCATGAGAAGAAATACCAGATAGCTTTCCAGGTCTTCGTCTAACTGGCATTGCGCGGCAATTTGCGCTTCATTAACTAATGCATGCCATTGCGCGGTGGGTGTAGGATGAATCACTAAATGGCTCATGATAGACCTCCTTAATACTAAAGGTCGGCAAGGGGCTGCTTGGACTTGAACCCAGCTTTTGAGCTTGTTTCTTTGGCTTGTTGATAACGCTATGTAAAACAGGGTCTTGTCACGGTATACTTGGCAGCTGTTTCGGCGTGGAGAATGGCGTGCGCTGGTTTGGGGCGGCAGTTCTGTAATAAATTGCGGGTAATAAAATTGGATAACAATGTGTCTGAATTAAACACACAGGACATATCGACTTTTCAGGGGTTGATTTTTGCATTACAGCGTTATTGGGCTGAGCAGGGTTGCGTATTACAACAGCCTTACGATATGGAAGTGGGCGCGGGGACTTTTCATCCCGCAACCTTTCTGCGTGCGATTGGCCCTGAGCCTTGGGCAGCGGCTTATGTGCAGCCGTGTCGTCGTCCCACTGACGGACGCTACGGTGAAAACCCAAATCGTTTACAGCATTATTATCAGTTTCAGGTGGTGATCAAACCTTCGCCTTTGGATATTCAAGAGCTCTATTTGAATTCTTTGAAAATGCTCGGCATTGATCCGTTGACCTATGACATTCGTTTTGTTGAAGATAACTGGGAATCGCCGACCTTAGGTGCCTGGGGTTTGGGCTGGGAGGTTTGGCTCAATGGTATGGAGGTTACTCAGTTTACTTATTTCCAGCAGATTGGAGGGCTTGATTGCGCGCCGGTGACGGGAGAAATCACCTATGGCCTGGAACGTATTGCGATGTATTTGCAAGGGGTTGAAAGTATCTACGATCTGGTCTGGAGTGACGGGCCGCTGGGCAAAGTGACTTATGGTGACGTTTATCATCAGAACGAAGTTGAAATGTCGGCTTATAATTTTGAACATGCCGATGTTGAGGGTCTGTTTCAAACCTTTGATCACAGTGAGTCTGAAAGTAATAAGTTGATTGAAGCCGGATTGCCGCTGCCCGCCTATGAAATGGTGATGAAAGCTTCCCATGTATTTAACTTACTCGACGCACGTCATGCAGTCAGTGTGACGGAGCGAGCGCGTTATATTGGTCGTATCCGTGCTTTGTCGCGTGCGGTGGCTGAGGCTTATTTTGCTCGTCGTGAGGCGCTTGGTTTTCCTATGTGCAAAGAGGCAGGTTAGTAATGGCGACTAAAAATGATTTTTTGTTTGAGCTGGGCACAGAAGAGTTACCGCCAAAGGCATTGAAAAATCTCAGTGCTGCATTAGGGCGAGAAGTCTGTGCGGGTCTGAAGGCCGCCGAGCTTGCGCACCATGATGTTCAATTGTTTGCCACGCCGCGCCGTTTGGCAGTGTTGGTGAGCAAGCTTGATGTCGGCCAGGCAGATAAAACCGTTGAGCGTCGTGGGCCAGCCGTTAAAGCCGCCTTTGATGGTGCAGGCAATGCGACACCGGCTGCGCAGGGCTTTGCTCGATCGTGTGGTGTTGAAATTGGTCAGCTTGAAACTTTGAAAACGGATAAAGGCGAGTGGTTGATGTACAACCTTCAGCAGGCAGGCAAGCCGGCGCAGGAATTGCTGCCAGCTATTATCGAAAATGCGCTGGCAAAATTGCCGATTCCAAAACGTATGCGTTGGGGTAGTTCTCCGGTTGAGTTTGTGCGTCCTGTGCATTGGTTGGTGATGCTGTTTGGCAAGGATGTGATTGATACTGAAATTTATGGCATGCACGCTAGCCGTGAAACGCGCGGTCACCGTTTTCATCACCCGGAAATGCTTTCTTTAACTGAGCCGAGTGCTTACGCAGCATTGCTGGAAAATGAAGGCTGGGTGATGGCTGATTTCAAAACGCGTAGCGAAACGATTCGCGCGCAAATACTCGCAATAGTGGCACCGCTGAATGGTGAAGCGGTGATTGATGAAGTTTTGCTAGATGAGGTGACGGGCATGGTGGAATGGCCGGTTGCTGTGATGGGTGATTTTGATTCGCGTTATCTCGAATTGCCAGCAGAAGTATTGGTGTCGGCGATGAAGAGTCACCAGAAATATTTTCATGTGATTGATTCTCAGGGTCAGTTGCTGCCGCATTTTATTACCATTAGTAATATTGAAAGCCGTGATATTTCGGTGGTGCAATCGGGTAACGAGCGAGTGATCCGTCCGCGACTCAGTGATGCAGTTTTTTTCTGGGAGCAGGATAAAAAAATTGGTCTTGCCGGGCAGTCGTCGCGTTTGCAAAGTGTTGTTTTCCAGAAAAAGCTCGGAACCCTGTCCGATAAAACGCAGCGGGTCACGGCCTTGTGCAGCGATATTGCACAACAGCTAGGTGCTTCAGCAGAGTTGGCGCAGCAAGCAGCCGAGCTGAGTAAATGCGATTTAATGACCGAGATGGTTGGAGAGTTTCCAGAATTGCAGGGCATTATGGGTCGTTACTATGCGTTGCATGATGGCTTGGATGAAAAGGTTTCGCAGGCGTTGGATGAGCAATATATGCCGCGCCATGCCGGTGACCGCTTGCCGGTATCGTCGATTGGTCAGGCGCTGGCGCTGGCGGACAAACTCGATACGCTGGTGGGTCTGTTTTTAGTCAATGAGATTCCGACAGGCACGAAAGATCCTTTTGCGCTGCGTCGAGCTTCACTTGGTATTTTGCGCACGATCATTGAAGCGCAGCTGGATAAGCTGGATCTCGAACAGCTGATTGATACAGCCTTGAAATCGCACCAGCAGGGTGATGCAGATAAGGGTGACGTTGCGGCTAAAGTGTTTGATTTTATGATGGACAGGTTACGCGGTCACTATCTTGATCAAGGTATTAGTCACGATGTTTTTGATGCGGTGCTAGCCTGTTGTCCGACCCGCCCGGTAGATTTTGACGACCGTGTTAAAGCGGTGACACGCTTTAGAGCTTTGCCAGAGGCAGAAAGTTTGTCAGCGGCTAACAAACGTATTGCCAATATTTTGCGTCAGGCAGATGATAAAGGCCTTGCGCCAGAGATCGATGAAAGTTTGTTGACCGAAGCTGCCGAGCAGGTGTTAGTAAAACAGTTGCAGGCACTTTCTAAAGAGTTGAAGCCGATATTAGCTGAGCGCAACTATAGCGAGGTGTTGACTCGGTTAGCTACGTTACGTGACAGCGTAGACAATTTTTTCGATGATGTGATGGTGATGGTGGATGATGAGGCGATGCGTCGCAATCGACTGATTTTGCTTGCATCGTTGCGCCGCCTGTTTTTGCAGGTAGCTGACGTATCCTGTTTGCAGGGGTGAATATGTTGGGTGATCTAAATAAGAGTAAGTCATGCGGCTGATAATTCTGGATCGCGATGGCGTGATCAATCAAGATTCTGATGCGTTTATTAAAACGCCTGAAGAGTGGCTTCCAATTTCGGGCAGCTTAGAAGCGATTGTTCGTTTAACCAAGGCTCATTACCACATTGTGGTTGCGACTAATCAATCTGGTTTGGCGCGTGGCCTGTTTGATCTCGAAATGTTGACCCGCATCCATGACAAAATGCACCGTGAGTTAGCTAAAATTGGTGGCCGCATTGATGCGGTTTATTATTGTCCTCACGGTCCTGACGATAATTGCCCCTGCCGTAAACCGCGACCGGGAATGTTTAAAGATATCAGCAAACGTTTGCGCAATGATTTGAGCGGTGTTTTGGCAGTGGGTGATTCCCTGCGTGATTTGCAGGCTGCTCAGGCAGCCGGTGCAACCCCAGTTCTGGTACGTACCGGCAAGGGTGCAGCGACAGAGGCGCGAGCTGAGGGTCTAGAGAATGTTGATGTTTTCGATGACCTGGCAGCAGTCACCGATAATTTATTGTCTGCTTGACCAGTGGTTTTGGCTTAAGTGATGCAGGTAATTCGATCAGCGTTCTTTGCTCTTGGTATGGCTGTCTCGGTAGTGTTTATTGCCCTGCTTGCTTTGTTCTTTTTGCCCTTTTCTTTTTCGCTGCGCTACCGTTTGATCTCGCAATGGGCGCGTTTCAATATCTGGTGGCTGGCTAAAACCTGCCGCCTGTATTATCAGGTTGAAGGTGTAGAAAACATTCCTCAGCGGAATGGCGTCGTGTTGTGTAAACATCAGTCCGCATGGGAAACCTTGGCATTACAACAGATTTTTCCGCCGCAGGTTTGGTTGCTGAAACGAGAGTTATTGATGATCCCGTTCTTTGGCTGGGGTTTGGCGATGCTGGAACCGATTGCGATTAACCGCGCGGCCGGTCGTCAGGCGATTCGGCAGCTGAAAACACAGGGCCAAAAGCGACTTGATGATGGGCGCTGGGTGATTATTTACCCCGAAGGTTCGCGAATCGCACCGGGCAAGAAAGGAAAATATGCTCCTGGCGGCGCAATGTTGGCAGCGCATAGCAGCTATCCGGTGGTGCCGGTGGCGCATAATGCTGGTGAGTTCTGGCCTAAACGTGGATTTTTAAAGAAGCCAGGAACGATTCGTGTAGTCATTGGGCCGCAGATTGAGTCCGAGGGTAAATCAGCCAGTGAAATTAATCGGTTGGCTGAAAGTTGGATTGAGAATGAGATGAGTAGAATTTCATCTTATTCTAAGGTGGGGGAAGTTGTTTAAATTAATTGGCCGCTTGCGCAACTAGAAATTACTATTGCCCATCTTTTTAGATTTGTCCACGTTGCAAGGCTGCCTGGGCAGGCCTCGGTAATAAATTCATCGTCATTGCCATTGCCGTCAGTGTCAATGCTGAGGCTTGTGCTAGAAACGTCTACGGTAACGCTGGTTTGGGCGTCACCCGTAATCTTGAAAATGCCCGTGCTGGGCGTTGCTGCTGATGAGTTCATCCAAAGAAGCGGCGTGATTGTTTCGATACTGACTGTGCCCCCCGTCGTATCCAGGTAGACCACAGCATTTATGCTGAGACTGTATGATAGTTCCACGTTATTCATAGATGTTCTTATTTCGGCGCTTCCGGCAGAGCTTGGATTTTTGATGGTATCTGTCGTAGTGCTAGAGCCGCCAGTTTCAGGGGCATTATTGATTTCACGGTTGATGATTAGTTCAGATGTACTTGGAGCGTCAAGTGTCAGTGTGAAATGAGTGTCAGTGCCATCGTCGCTGCTGCGAGCAATTAAAAATACCTCCTTGCTGGCGTCGCCAGTGTCATTTGTTTCGAAGGTGATGATTTCCTCGTTAGCTTCGATCGTAAGGTTGGCGAGTGAAAATGAAGCTTGAAGAGCTGTGGTACTGCCGCTGATGGTGCTTGAAAAATTGCGTGCGCTTAAATTTCCGGAAATAATTTGCCCACTGTCGCCAAAGGCGCAGTCATTGATTTCAAAATCAAAAGAGTCTGTTGAAGATAATGAAAGCGAGGGTTCGTTATCGTTCCAGGTAATGTTGACGTTACCTGGGAAGCAGGCGATGGTTGTAGGCAAATTGTGAGAGGTCCAATTGATACTCGAATCATTTAAGTTATTAATAGCCAGTTGAGAATCCCCGATAATGTGGGCTGTCTGAGCAATGGTTGGTTGAATGTTTGTGGGTCGGTGTCATAGGCTAAGGACACATCTTCGAAGATACCGATAACTGCACCTACGATTTGTCCGGCATTACCAGAGCCAGCGCCTGATGTGATCCTTTTTTGGAGGGGGTCATTCTCGGCGCTTAGGAAGTTCAATTCTGTTGAATTAGATATATTGGGTGCTTCGTCGAATAAGGAGGCTGTTTCTCCGCCGCCGCAGGCTTGGAGTAATGCTGTGATACAGATAAGTATCAGGCTGGTCTTGTTTAGGAGCGCTCTCATTAGATCTTCTCCGTATAACGTGCGTAATTATTTTATCCAGATTTTTGCGGTATATAAATTCTACAAAAATTATCGAATATAATCAATGAGATAAAGTTATCGTTATGTTTTTTCAGGTTTTTTTGTTTTGAGCGGCTGCGTTGCAGTTAGCTTAGCGTCAAGTTTAAGCCTTAGCATGTCGATAAAGTTTTTATGGATGCCTGTGAGGGTTAGCCAGGTATTTGATTATATTAACGGATTACACTAGAGCCTCATGCTTCATTATTATCTAGGACGACAACCTATTTTTGATGCCCAGCTTAAGCTAAATGCCTATGAGTTGTTGTACCGTACGAGCGAGCTTAACAGTGCCAATCTTACTGATGGTGATGTCGCAACGTCTAATGTCTTGCTGAACACCTTTATGGAAATGGGTTTTGAAAAGGTGGTGGGTGAGCACCGAGCGTTTGTAAATTTAACGCGAAAATTTATTGTTGAAGAGGGGATTCTTCCTCCGTCTAGCAAGCAATTGGTGCTGGAAATATTGGAGGATCAGCAAGTTGATACAGAGCTTCTTGATGGTGTGAGGCGCCTTCGTGAACAGGGTTATGTTATTGCGTTGGATGATTTTGTTTTTGAAGAGCAATACCGTTCTCTGGTTGAATTGGCAGATGTTATTAAGATTGATTTGCGTGCGCTGACGCAGCAGCAGGTGGTAGAGCATGTAGCATTTCTGCGTCAATATCCGGTTAAATTATTAGCTGAAAAGGTGGAAACGCCTGAAGAATTTGAGTGGTGCTGTGAGTGTGGGTTTGATTTATTTCAAGGTTATTTTTTATGTAAGCCAAAGGTGCTGAAAGGTCGGCGTATGCCCGCCAACCGTATGAATACCATGCGCATGCTGGCCAAACTTCAAGAAACTGGCGTAGAGATTACAGAGCTTGAAAGCATCGTGAGTGAAGATGTGACGATGAGCTATAAATTGCTGCGCTATATAAATTCCGCAGCATTTTCTTTGCGCAAGAAAATTGAATCTATACGTCATGCCATTGTTTATCTTGGTTTACGTGAGGTCAAACATTGGGCGAGTATGATTGCTATTTCATCTCTGGATGATAAGCCGGATGAGTTGATGACAACCTCCTTGGTGCGCGCAAAAATGTGCGAGTTGTTTTGTGACTTTTCCGGTCAGGGCAACCGCGGTACTGCGTTCATGGTGGGCATGTTTTCCTGTCTCGATGCAATGATGGATCAGCCTATGGATGTGTTGTTGGAAGAACTGCCTTTATCAGATGAGATAAAGGACGCGCTTTTGCATCAAAAAGGGGCTTACGCGGATATGCTGCATAACACGCTGGCTTATGAGCGGGGTGAGTGGGAGGATATTAATTGTCATGAAATGGATGAAAATGATATTTCTGAGATTTATTTACAAGCTATAGATTGGGCGGGACAGACAATGCGTAGCATGGAAGCAGCGGCCTGATTGTAATCTTTAAGTAGTTGGTTTGGGCGCAATGCTTGAATTGATGATGCTTTTTCTGAATTCCTTAAGCTGAAGATCCACATATGTAGCGCTATCCTGTACACTTCTGGGCTGTTCAATTGCAAACGCATATCTTATGTCCGCCATCCCGCCTATTGATGAATTGAATCCTGCGCCTTCTCGGGAAGCGCTGGTTGCCATGTTATGTGCAATTCTTCCTGAAGAGGCAGTGTTGTCGCAGTCAGAAGCGCTTGCACCTTACGAGTGCGATGGGTTGCCTGCTTATCGGCAGCAACCTTTAGTCGTTTGTCTGCCTGAAACGGTTGAGCAGGTGCAGCAATTATTGGCGCTATGCCATGAACAGCGTGTGCCTGTGGTCGCGCGAGGCGCTGGAACGGGTTTGTCGGGTGGCGCACTACCACTTGCAAACGGAGTGTTGTTATCACTGGCAAAATTCACGCGTATTCTCGAAGTGGATATAAATAATTGCATTGCACGCGTTGAGCCGGGTGTGCGTAATCTTGCTATTTCACAGGCGGTGGCTAAACATAATCTGTATTACGCGCCAGATCCCTCTTCACAAATTGCCTGTTCCATTGGCGGCAATGTGGCTGAAAATTCTGGCGGAGTGCATTGCTTGAAGTACGGTTTAACCGTGCATAACGTGCTCGGCTTAAAAATGATTTCGATGGAAGGTGAGCTGCTGGAAATAGGCGGCGCTAGCCTGGATTCATCGGGCTATGATTTGTTGGCGCTGATGCACGGATCGGAAGGGTTGCTGGGGGTTATTGTTGAAGTGACGGTTAAGCTGCTGCCTATCCCTGAGTGTGTTCAGGTGTTGTTGGCATCATTTGATGATGTGGTTGCCGCGGCGAATGTTGTCGGCGAAATTATTGCAGAAGGCATTGTGCCCGCTGGGCTTGAAATGATGGATGGTCCGGCGATCAGGGCGGCTGAAGATTTTATTCATGCGGGTTACCCGCGTGATGCGGCGGCTATTTTGTTGTGCGAAATTGATGGCTCTGAAGCTGAAGTTGAGGTGCAGCTTAAAACAATTAAGCACCTGCTGTCAGTCGGCGGGGCGGTTGAAATCCTTGTTGCCAGTGAAGCTGAAGACCGTCAACGATTATGGGCTGGGCGTAAAGCAGCGTTTCCTGCTGTTGGTCGTCTTGCGCCGGATTATTACTGTATGGACGGTACGATTCCGCGGCGGCGTTTAGCCGAGGTGTTGCAAAAAATTAGTGATTGGTCAGGTGAGTATGGGTTGAATGTAGTCAATGTATTTCATGCGGGCGATGGAAATTTGCACCCGTTAATTCTTTATGATGCCAATAACCCGGGTGAGCTTGAGCAGGTTGAAGAGTTTGGTGGCAAGATCCTTGAGCTGTGTGTAGCGGTGGGTGGGACAATTACCGGCGAACATGGCGTGGGCATCGAGAAATTGAATCAAATGTGTGTACAGTTTGGCGAGCATGAGCTGATTCAGTTTCATGCGCTGAAAGATGCGTTTGATATGCGCGGCTTGCTTAATCCTGGTAAGGCAGTACCAACACTGCATCGCTGTGCCGAGTTTGGCGCACTGCATGTTCATAAGGGTGCTGTGCCGTTTCCTGATTTGGAGCGGTTTTGAAAATGCCCAGTGATAAGCAAAGTTTTAGTCAGTCTAATGGGCGTGATATCAGTGCGGCTATACAGGAACAGGTAATGTCAGCAGTCGCAGATAAGACTGTTCTGAATATAGTCGGTGGGAACAGCAAAGCGTTTTATGGGCGAAAAGCAACGGGGGAGCAGCTGTGCGTTGCGAGCCACCGAGGTATTGTAAATTACGAACCGACAGAGCTGGTGTTGACAGCGCGCGGCGGCACACCCATGGCCGAGATTGAGCAGGCACTTGTAGAGCAAGGTCAAATGCTGGCTTTCGAGCCCCCTTATTTTAGTCTTGATGCCACCCTTGGCGGGACAATAGCTTGTGGCATAAGTGGTCCACGTCGCCCCTTTGCCGGTAGCGTGCGAGATGCTGTGCTGGGTGTTCGCTGTTTAAATGGTAAGGGTGAGTCGTTACGTTTTGGCGGCGAAATGGTTAAGAATGTGGCGGGTTTTGATGTGTCGCGCCTTATGGTGGGCAGCATGGGAACCCTGGGTGTTCTGCTGGATGTGTCTCTACGTGTTGTGCCACGACCAGAAACTGAGCTGACACTTGCCTTTGATTGTGATGAGCTTCAGTCTATTGAATATCTTGCTGGATGGCGTCGTCAGGCGTTGCCGATAAGTGCCAGCAGTTTCGATGGCGCACTTTTATGTGTACGCCTGTCGGGTACACAGGAGGGTGTTGACGCGGCATGTTCAGTGTTGGGTGGTGAGAGTGTGAAGGGTGGTGAGCATTGGTTGCGTTTGCGAGAGCAGCGCCATGATTTTTTTAATGATGCTGGGCAGGTTTGGCGATTGTCGTTACCGGCAGCCACCCCCCCGTTGAATATTTTAGGTGATGCATTGACAGAATGGGGCGGTGCTCAGCGTTGGCTGAAAACTAGTTTGCAAGGCAATATTGTCAGGGAAATCACGGCGCGTGCCAGAGGGCATGCAACGTTGTTTCGCGGCGGGGACCGTATGGGGCAGGTTTTTCATCCGTTGACGGCAGGCGTGTTGTCAGTGCATCAGCGCTTGAAGGCCGCTTTTGACCCGCATAAGTTATTGAACCCCGGTCGTATGTTTTTCAATGTTTAAGTGGCGATGTCGCTTGTTTCCGGCTGGCTAATTTGTCGCATTTTAGACGTAAGAGTGTGCTGTCGCTAAGATTTTCATGCCAGCGGCTAATTCTGCTTGCAATTTGCTAGTCAACTCGCTAGAGTCGGCTGTTCACTTTTGGATTGGGGAAGATTAAGAAATGCCGGCTGTACGAATGAGAGAACATGAGCCATTTGAAATTGCATTGCGCCGTTTTAAGCGTATTTGCGAAAAATCTGGGGTACTGTCTGAAGTGCGCCGTCGCGAGCACTATGAAAAGCCGACATCAGTCCGAAAGCGTAAAGCAGCCGCAGCTGTAAAGCGTCAGCAGAAAAAAACAAGAATGGACCGGAATCGTTTCCAGGTTCGCACACCCTATTAGTTGATTTGCTGTTTTCGGTTATATTTCAATAGCCAAAAACAGCAGGTTTGCCCGAAAGAAACGCTGCTTAGATATCCTTGGGTTGGTTCGTGGGATAGATGTGGGTCAGGTATTTCGGCGCAAACAGCGCGTTTTAAAACACTGTTAAAAAAAGCATGAACGGCGGGAACCGCAATAATGGCTGAATCGTTGAAAGAGCGTATCCAGGCGGATATGAAAAATGCCATGCGGCAAAAAGATGCGCCTCGGCTGGGTTTGATTCGGTTAATTCTGGCTGCGGTCAAGCAGCGCGAAGTTGATGAACGTATTACATTGGATGACGAGCAGATTTTGGCGTCATTGGGTAAGATGGTCAAGCAACGACGTGATTCGATTGCTCAATATCAGAAAGCTGAGCGCCAGGATCTGGTTGATCAGGAAGCCTTTGAATTGGGCCTCATTGAAGAATATCTACCGCCGGCTTTATCGGATGAAGAGTTGGCTGCCATGCTTGATGAGGTGATTGAGCAAACCGGTGCCACTTCTGCCCAAGATATGGGGAAAGTGATGGGTGTGATGAAATCCCGTGCACAGGGGCGTGCAGACATGGGTGCGATTAGTTCGCAGGTGAAACAGCGTTTGTCAGCAACATCCTGATTTTTTGTGCTTGTTTGCGGCGCAGAATTACACCATTTTTGATTGTTCAAACCTTTCGATGTTTAACTAGGGTGTAACGCAGCCCGTGAATTCGGTATAAAATCAAGCATGGCTGGCAGGATTCCCCAGCAATTTATCGATGACCTGACGACCCGTGTCGATATCGTCGAAGTTATTGATGTGTATGTTCCTCTCAAGAAAGGCGGGCGTGATTATTCGGCCTGTTGCCCCTTCCACAATGAAAAAACACCTTCTTTCACTGTCAGTCGTAATAAGCAGTTTTATCATTGTTTTGGTTGTGGTGCTCATGGCACGGCTATCGGTTTTTTGATGGCGTATGCCAATATGGATTTTATCGAGGCGGTGCAGGATTTGGCCTCCCGAGTTGGGATGGAGGTGCCGCAGACTGGTGCGAGAACGCAGGCGCAGTCTTCGACGAAACATCTGTATGAGATTTTGCAGCAATCGATGGATTACTATCGACGTCAATTTAAACAGCATGCCGAAGGTGAGGTTGCGGTTGAGTATTTAAAACAGCGTGGTCTTGGCGGTGAAACTGCGGGTGCGTTTGCTTTAGGTTTTTCTCCTTCAGGCTGGAATAACCTGACTGCGGAGCTGGGTGACGATAAGTTATCTCGTGAGGCTCTGCTGGCCGCGGGAATGCTGATTGAAAAAGGGCCGAATAGATATTACGACCGTTTTCGTGAGCGCATTATGTTTCCGATTCGTGATGGCCGTGGTCGGGTGATTGCGTTTGGTGGTCGTGTGATGGGTGACGACACCCCTAAGTATTTGAATTCACCAGAAACCGCTGTGTTTCATAAAGGGCGAGAGCTTTATGGTTTATTTGAAGCGCGCCGTGCAACGCAAAAATTGCAGCGCTTATTGGTTGTAGAAGGTTATATGGATGTCATCATGCTGGCGCAGCATGGTGTTAATTATGCAGTGGCGACATTGGGCACGGCGACATCGCCGGAACATCTGGAGCGGATGTTTCGAGTTGTGCCAGAAGTGGTGTTTTGCTTCGATGGTGACCGCGCGGGTCGAGCAGCGGCGTGGCGCGCGTTAGAAAATGCCCTGGCTGTTGTGCGTGAGGGTTGGCAGGCGCGTTTCATGTTTCTACCGGATGGCGAAGACCCGGACAGCCTTGTTCAGAGGGAATTGCAGGCCGGCTTTGAAAGCAGAATCGATAAGGCTGTTACGCTTTCGGCTTTTCTTTACGATGAGCTTACGCAGCAGGTTGATATGTCCAGTATTGATGGTTGCGCACGATTAGTGGAATTGGCTCGCCCTTTGCTTTCGCGGGTGCGACAGGGAGTTTATCGGCATATGCTGACAGCTCGTTTGGCAGAATTAGTTGAAATGCCGCTCGCAGAGTTGCAGATATTGTTGGGTGAAAAAAGTGGTAAGAACGCTGTAGTTAAAAAAACTAAGTCCGATACGCACAGGCGACAGCCGTCTCTGATTAGGCAGGCTGTGACGCTGTTGTTAAACGAGCCGTCGTTGTCACGTTTGGTCGGCGATTCCCCGGCTTTTGCTCAGCTGCAACAGCCGGGTGTCAAATTATTGGTGGAGATGCTTGATATATTGCATTTGAATCCACATCTTACAACAGCGGCATTGCTGGAGCGCTGGCGAGATACCGAGAACGGTCAGTTTCTCGGTCAGCTGGTGACTGAGGAGTATCTTCATGCGCAAGATTTGGCCAGTGTTGAAAAGGAATTTTCTAGCATTATTAGTAGGTTAGAATCTGATTGGAAAAATCAGGAAATGGCGCAGCGTGAAAATTATTTGCTCGAAAAGTCCCAAACGCCGGGGGCTTTGTCGGAGGCAGAGAAAGAGGAATTGAAGCGGATTTATGGTGCAAAATAAGCGGTCGTTCGAAAGGTAAATATGACCTTCTCAGAAGGTGCTTAAATATTATATAATCGAAGGTTATTTTTTGGTGTGTGAATTAGGAAGTCGACTACATGAAACAAGATCAGCAATCTCAGTTAAAAGTACTCATTGCCAAGGGCAAGGAGCAGGGTTATCTGACCTACCGGGAAGTAAACGACCATCTCCCTAGTGACATTGTTGATCCTGAGCAGATTGAAGACATTATCAGGATGATTAATGAGCTTGGTATTACCGTGCATGAAGTGGCACCTGATAAAGATGATGTGCAAATGTCTGACGCGGTGGCGAGCGATGAAGACACCAATGAGGCGGCGGCGGCTGCGCTTGCAACGGTAGACAGTGATTTTGGTCGCACCACCGATCCAGTGCGGATGTACATGCGTGAAATGGGTACGGTCGAATTGCTGACTCGCGAAGGCGAAATCAAAATTGCCAAACGTATTGAAGCAGGCCAGAAGCAACAGATGATGGCCTTGGCTGCTTATCCTTCTGTCATAGTGAAGTTACTGAAAGACTATGAGTTGGTGACAAATGAAGAAATGCGCCTCACCGATTTGATTACGGGTTTTGTTGATCCAGAGGCAGAAGATATTATTAAGTCGCCCGGCGGCAAACCTGAAGCAAAAAATGATGACGAGGAAGAGGAAGATACGGGCCCTGACCCTGAAGAAGCGCGCACACGCTTTTTGGAGATCAAAAAGCTTCATAAAAAAATGATGACGGCGCTGGCCAAAACCGGCGTGGGCGATAAAAAGACAGAAAAGCTGCGTGAACAGATTGTCGAATGTTTTATGCTACTCAAATTGACGCCGAAGATGAGCATCAAGCTGGTGCAGATTTTGCGTGATGTTGTTGAGCGTATTCGTTCTCAGGAAAGAGTGATCATGTCTATTTGCGTTAACAAAGCGCATATGCCACGTCGTGATTTTATTCTTTCATTTCCTGATAGTGAAACAGATTTAACCTGGTTGCAGCGTCAGATTGATGCGGGTGAAGAATACTCTCCTGTGCTAGAAGAGCATCAAGAAGAAATTATGCGTGCGCAGAAAAAACTGGTGATGATAACGGATGAAGCCGTATTACCAATCAGCTCTATTAAAGATATAAATCGTCGTATGTCGATTGGTGAAGCAAAAGCGCGTCGAGCCAAAAAAGAAATGGTCGAGGCGAATTTACGCTTGGTTATTTCAATCGCCAAAAAATACACGAACCGTGGCTTACAATTTTTGGATCTGATTCAGGAAGGTAATATTGGTCTGATGAAAGCGGTGGATAAGTTTGAATACCGTCGTGGTTACAAATTTTCCACCTATGCAACCTGGTGGATACGTCAGGCGATTACTCGCTCCATTGCCGATCAGGCGCGCACCATTCGTATTCCTGTGCATATGATTGAGACAATCAATAAGCTCAATCGTATTTCACGCAAGATGTTGCAAGAAATGGGTCGTGAAGCAACGCCAGAAGAAATGGCAATACGCATGGAAATGACAGAAGAGAAAGTGCGCAAGGTAATGAAAATTGCTAAAGAGCCCATTTCAATGGAAACGCCAATCGGTGATGATGAAGATTCGCACCTCGGTGATTTCATCGAAGATCCAAATGTTATGGCGCCACCCGATGCTGCGACCGTTGAAGGCCTGCGTGAAGCAACAACAGAGGTATTGGAAGGTTTAACTGCACGTGAAGCGAAAGTGCTACGCATGCGTTTCGGTATTGAAATGAATACTGATCACACGTTGGAAGAGGTGGGTAAACAGTTTGATGTTACACGAGAGCGTATTCGTCAAATCGAAGCGAAGGCTTTACGTAAACTCAGGCACCCAAGTCGTTCAGAGCCACTGCGTAGTTTTAATGATTGATGGTCTGAGATTAGCATAATATTCGAGTGTTGAGAAAGGGAACGTTTACGTTCCCTTTCTCAATTTGAGTGATCGTATTTGCAGTGAGGTTGGATCGCCAGTATTCAGCCTAATAGAGATAGGATTGAAAAAATAAAACTGGTAGAATGGCAGCGTTTTCGGGCCTGTAGCTCAGTTGGTTAGAGCAGGGGACTCATAATCCCTTGGTCCGCGGTTCGAGTCCGTGCAGGCCCACCAACTTATTGTTTTATAAGAACATTTTGTTCGTGCCACCATAATGTGGCCGCTTTGGCCACATTATGGTGGCATAAGCTATTATTTCTGGCCACGTTTTACCCCGAAATTGTTAATTAATTTACGCTTCAGTAATGGCATTGTACGCTGTCTGAATTGCCTTTTTTAGCATAAATTTAGGCAGCCCAGTTTCTGCGCGCAATGTTTTGTAGGCTTGTTTTCTGGATTTTTCACACTCTCTGTATTTTTCATCAATAAAGTAGCTGAGTGCACAGGACTGTGCTTTGAGTAGTCGCTGGAACTTTTTGTGTTCGGTATAAGAATGATGGTTTTTGACAATATTTTGTGCAAGTACGGGGTGTCGATAATTGAGATACCCTTTTGATACGCCTACATGGTTGGCTGCTTGGTTCAGGCTAGGAGGGTGATCAGAGTTGTTCAAATAAGCTTTGATTTTTTTTATGACGAGCCGATGATCACGTTTTGTCTTTTTATTGGCATTCAGGTACTCGGGGTGTAGTGCGCAGTACAAAGTATGATCAAGAGGTGCGGTGGTTTGAGCGCCGGTGCCGGATAGAAGGTCATAGAGTGCAAGCCCTAGTCGATACGCGACCCTTCTCGCGATAAGTAGACTGACTGGCTTTTGCTTGTAGATTAATGCGAGTAGCTCATCTCTTCCGCCAGCCGCATAGAATTCGTTCTCTCTTTCTTGTCGCCAGTAGAAATCATAGGTCTGGCAAACTGATTGATGAATACCGTCTGTTGGCAGACTGTATGGTTTGGTTTTGGCTAAATCTCTAAAAAGAGTCACGATATCAAAACCAATATCTTCCCAGCTAAACTTAATGTCTGTTAAACGTAGACGATGCTTTCGGATAGATAGGTATTTGCCGCACTTTTGGCAAATGCCCAGTTGTGCCGTTTTGCGATAAGTAGTTTGGTCGCAGCCACAGAATTCACAGTGTCCGATTAGTGGAGTTCGGTGAATGGGGCAAGCCTTGATGGCTTTCATATGCCAGATAAGTTTAAAGTAAGGAGTCTGGCCTAGGCTTTTATATTCGGCGAAGCATTCCGGACACCAGCGAAATCCTCGTACGATATGACCGTTGGATTGTCCTAGGCAATTACCTAGGAACCATAGCGTGCTGGATTCAAGCTTTTGGCCTGTGGCATAACTAATTAAATCGACAAGGTAAGAGGTCATTTTTTCGGGTCTAACTAGTTCTGAGACGGTGATGTAGTTAGGTACTTTCACTTCGTGACGCTGATTCAATGCTTCGGGAGCATGGTGCTTTGCAAAGCGAATTAGTTCTCCTACATAAACTCCATGATCAAAGGATATTCGGTGAAGATAAGAGGGAAACGATTCTATTTCACTGGAATTGTCTCCTTGAAGGGTTATTGGAAATAACTTTCTAGGCATGGCTAGGTGTTCGTGTTCGGAAGTCGATTCCCTGGCTTCATGCGTTTTGGTTTTCGTTGGAAAGCTTTGTTTTTTTTACGGGTATTTTTGGATGCAACTGGTTTTTTGATGGTGGGCGGGATAATTAGGCTATGCTTGGCTAGAATAGCCTCTCCTTCATCAATTTCAACTTTAATATCATTAAGCTCTACATCAGAAAGTCGGGTTTCAAATAAAATCGCCTTGTTAATATGTGTGTTTTTTACTTTTGCTAAGGCGTTTGCTCTGAGAAACCAAGCCCTAAGCAGACCTATGCAGCCTAGGGATCCGTCATACAAAAAGCTTAATATGTTGGGTTTTCCAGTTAGGTTGTCTTTCAGTGGTAGATGTTGGCTGTAGACTGCCACAATAGCGTTAAATTGGGCTATGTCATCTGGTGTTTTAATATATCGTGGTAAGTGTACCTGGTGTTTTCTGGCAAGCAGGTGTGGTGAGTTTCGAATAATGTTTAGTAGGGGGTAGGTGCCGACGATGACCAGCACTATATTGCAATCCTCGGCGAGACACTTCCATGAGTCCAGTACAGCGTATGCACCCATGGAGTCTCTCGATGCATAGTGAGCATGCTGTGTTTCGTCAATGAAGAGATATTTTACGCCGCGGGCTATGAATGCTTGTTCTACAGCTCTGCGTATAGCGCTTTCCGTTATACGGTCGATTTTTTTGTGGGATGTGAGATCATCTAGGTTGTTTAAATTATGTTGCATTGAGAAAATCGGATGTTTTACAGCATTTAGCATTCGTATCATGAAGTCTTTTGTTGAAAACCCCCCATTTTTTCCTGTATTCGAGGCATTAACTACGACATTAGGCATGATGCCTTCAGGTGCTTTGCTGGTTCCTGAGAGAAGGGCGCAGAGTTCCTTTATCATGCGAGTTTTTCCAACTCGGGATGGTCCGCTTATACATACAACCTCGCCAGCATCAACGGATACGAGAAGGGCAAATGCCAGCGAGAGAGCATCTTCCCAGTTACGATGCCTAATCATGAGGTTACTAATGGGACTGTTCATGACCATGTCCCCGTTTTCAGTTGAATAACTGTTGTATTTTTTACGAGTTGAAAAAAATCTGCATCACTCGCTGGTAGTTTGTCTGGATTGCAAGGAAGTTCAAGTGAGCTGATGTTTTCAGAATTACCATTGTCGATTGAATGGATTTTCTGTTTTTTGATTAGGCGATAGAGTTCCATGCTACATTGTTCGGATATGGACCTTTGTAAATTGATTGTATCCAAAGCGATAATACCCTCTGATATTTGGAATTCTGGTGATAAAGCTTGATAACGTCCAATTTGCCCGCTAAAACAGGGTGACCACGTGTGGCCAACTTGAGCATAAATCAGATGTGGATTTTCCGGGTCGCGGCGTACAGTGGTTTTCTTTTTTTGCCCGTATAATTTGCTTAGTTCCGGGGAGCTGTACCAAAGATTGTCTATGTGAATGCCGCGTTGTGGATCAATCGCGAACTTCGACTCATCGATGCAAGTAGCTAACTTAAAATCCTGGTCATTGTCTATATTTTTGGCGATGAATGGGTATTCGCTTTGACCGATTAAAAACCTGTCATAAGGGGATCGGTCGTGAATACCATCTGGCCTATGGTCGCGCCAGTTGATGAAGGATGCGAACTCACGTCGAAAATCGACAATACGTATAACTGCCGATGTGCGCGGGGCCTTTTTACCGTCGACCGACCGCGCTTCCTTGAAGTCCGCGAGGTTACCCGGGCGCTGTGTCAGCCATAGGCGCTTGAACTCGCCAAAAAATCCTTCAATTTCACCGCCGTATCTGGAGTGCCCGGAGGGTCTTAATGTATGTGTTATGCAGTAGTGTGCAAATAATGACGCGCAGTATACGGATTTAAACTCTGCGCCCCGGTCGAGAATAATTTCCCTGGGTAGTTTGCCATGGCATCTGACACAGTCACGAATTACGCGGGCCAGAGCAATACGAGATGGATTTTTAAAGCTTATGGAGTAGGCCAGTATTGATTTTGTTGCGAGGTCAATCATGGCGGTTACCCACGGTCGCTCGGCGTAGGCGACACCATCATCGGAATAGTGTATGAGGTATATATCAGCGAGATAGTGGTCTATAGCCGCTTTCTCCCATGGTAAGTTGGCTTTAAGGGCTCTGTTTTCAGGATCTGTAGGCGCTTCTTTGGCATTAGATGCTCTTATACCGCCCCGGGCCTTAGCAATGATATTTTGGGGGATGGCCTTAACAGCTTTCCTGAACGTCTCCCAGCAAACAGCATATGTTTTTGGTTTTTGCTCCTCGGCTTCAACCTTATATGCGAAAAAAGCTCTATATAACGACAGCCCCTGCTTGGGCGCGTAGTGGTCTTTTATGAAATAATCTAAAAATGTAATTGCTGAGGAGGGGATCCTCCTCGATCTGTTGCCTGATAGATACCTCTTGGAAATTAATGCTTGGAATCGACTGAGTCCTTCACTTTCCCCTTTACGTATCCAATTTTTCCATCGTCGGACACTGCGACTGGATTCTCCGCTATCAATCCGATTAAGACGATTGAGTGCAGCTTGAGCGTGGTGCGTTGGAGGGAACTTGGCAAAGGATTGAATCGTGTCTTCACGGGTGTTTGTTAATTTAAAGTGTTGTGTGAGTTTTTTTGCTTCCTTAAGTAAAATCGTGTTTTCCGCCACATAGCAGCTTTCTGGTTCGCTGAGAAGGTCATTATCTAAATTGGCCGATAGTAATCCATCATCGATAAGCTGAATGAGCTTCGTATAGTCAGTGAGATTGAGTTGTCTTCTAAGGTCTGCGAGTGTCCAGCAGAATGAATTTTTTAATAGCTTTTTTATACAAGAAAATATTGAAGGATCTCTTGGTTTGACTGATCTGCTGGCCAGTATAAGTTCGGTATTTGCTAAACGGAATCGATGGGCTGGCTCCATAACCCTGACCTGGTCAACCTTTTTAATACAACTCAGTTAAGCGGCTTCTTTCATCCCAGTTAATTGCTTTTCATAATCGGCTGGACTCATATAGCCCAGTGTTGAGTGCAGGCGATGATTGTTATAAAAG
>Ga0316209_1001782_pt1 | contig 20232 bp, 16 predicted proteins | sample 6monopyrite_MG_FD_204945 | JGI IMG/M metagenome (GOLD analysis project Ga0316209, IMG submission 204945) | Microbial mat bacterial communities from mineral coupon in-situ incubated in ocean water Damariscotta River, Maine, United States -... | ecosystem: Environmental > Aquatic > Marine >...
TACCTTTATAAAGAATGATATTTAATTCACTTGAATAATTGGTGATTGATTCTTGCAATAGGTAGAATTTACTTAAATCGTTTGTTCTTTGAATAACTGTAAAATCATCAATTCTAACTTCAAAGTCTTTTGGAGTACCTTGAATATCAAGCGTAACAAGATTATTGTATATCTTCTTAATATTAGCTGCATTATATGGTAATGTCTTAGTCATACTGTGCAGTTTAAATTAGTGATAGATCTGGGGTATCGTCAAACTCAGAACTGATATCTTCTTGCTGATTCTCGTTTGAGTTTTCCTCATTAAAAGCATTTGTTAACTCTTCATTTTTCAATTCAAAAGATGTCAACTCTTCAAAGTCTAGTTCTCCATTTATTTCTGATGTATCGGAGGATGGAATTATTGGACTTTCGGTTTTCTTTTGAATGGGTTCTTTGATAATAGGGACAGGCTGTTCAACTACAACTTTTTGTTCAGTTTGTTTTTGCTCATTTTTCCATTTAAGATGAAAAGCAGTAAGAAAATCATCTTTTGCTTCAGACATTCTTTTTTGAGCTGTATCTAAATTAGGATTGTTTTGATATTCTTTGGCTTTGGCTATTCCAAAAGCTAGCGTGCTTGCTCCTGTGATTCTCAGTACTCCAGATTCATCACCAAAGTAATGTCCTGCCAAAATTAAACCTAAACCTGCAAAGGGTGCTTTATCTCCAGCAATTGCTCCTAAACCTGTTCCTACAACAGAACTGGCAACTGCATCTACCGCACCCTTTATTAAAGTGTTCTCTACATTACCTTTGGTCTGCCTTTCGTTGTATTTTTCTAAAAGAGACTTGCTTTTAGTTTTCTTTTTATCTTTCATAACTTGATTTTAACAGTTCTTGTTCTTATTGAACTCCATTCAAGTTACGCTATAGATTAAGTGGTGGGTGGGGGTCGGGTGCCCCTAAATAGTTTAATAGTTGAAATTATTTTAATTCAGAATTACACATTTTTATCTGTTTGTCGATTAACTCGACAGCAAAAGTAAGAGATAAATCATTAAAAAACGGACGTATTTTTTGCAAGTATTTGAGTAGAACTTTATCCTTATCTACTACCTGTGGTACAACTCCTAGACTTGAGTATATGGTGAGGTTTTTGATTTTAGCATAATCAGAGAATGGTACGCCCATAATTAGATGATAAAAAGCTGCAATTTTAGTTCTGTCGTTATTTTGAGCTAGATTTAGCCCCATTGATTTTTTCAAGAAGTACAGTGCAAGTAATTGTTCTTTGCGTGTGAATTCGTATTTGTGTTTAGGGTTGGATTTAGTAACTACATGATCATCTTGATTAAATTCTTTATGTAATTTTTGACCTGCAAGATGCATAACCAATGAACCTATTAAGTTTTCATTAGATGCTGCTAGTACTTTTTCTTCTATTAGAATTAATTCTTTAAGAGTAGCATTTCCAGTTTCAATTTGTTCAAGATACCAATCTGCTAAATCAATTGTTTTATTTCCTTTAAGGACGGCTACTGCATCATTTTTTCGTTTTTCTGCAATGATTCTTACTTGTGGGATTAATTCTATTGTTTTATTGTAAGCAGTCTCTGCATCAAGACAATTGTGATGATGATAGATAAATTTTAACTCATTAAACAAAACACTTTTGTATGGAACATATTCATTCTCTGTGAAAAATACCTTTTGCCAGTGATTTTTAGCATATTCCTTATCTGAAGCTTTTTCGAGTTCTTCCAAATAACCTTTTTTCAGCTCATTGTAATAATGAACTATACTTTTTTGAAATGTAGTATTTGAAATTTCCTTTGACATTATTTATATAACGTCAATTCTATGTTTTTGGTACTCAATATGACTTACAACCTATTATTCGGTTACTTTGCTTTATTGGTCGGTATTTATTCGTTCTTAATTGTTCTTGTTGGTTCCATACAACTTGACAAACAATATAAATAGACAATCAAAGACAAAGATTAATTTAGCTTATGCATTGGATCAAAAATATTTAATGAAGCTTTAAAAGTTGATTTGGTTGGGAATTGTTCTTTCTCAATATTAATGTCATTTTGAAATTTATCCTTTTCATTTTGAGGTAGATATTTCCAAAACTCTGGTGATAAATAGAAGTTTCCAACTTGTTCAAAAATCAAAGTTGTTAATTTTTGTTCTAGTTCTTTTCCCGATAAGGAAACCAATTGTTTGAATACATAATTAGTAATGGTATCTTCTTTGAATCTTGCTAGCAGTATAATAGTAGTATCATTTTCCGAATGGAATATAGTAGTCATTATTGGATAGCCAAAATATAATTCTGTAGGATTTTCAATAACATATCCACCTGTAATTTCACCGTGTATTCTTAGCCATGATGAACAAATTAACGGACAAATGTGATTGACTTCATAAACAAAGTATTCTAACGCAGAGAATTCTTTATTTTTCAAAAAATGGTTTAACTTACTTTTATACTTTTCAAACTGAAGTGTTTTTAAGGTTTCTTTCTGTTCTTCTGTTGGTCTGAGTACTTCAGTTGAAATTACGGGTTTATTAGTGTTTCCGCCAATAGTTTCAAACAAGCTTCCTAATCCTCCCATCAAATCTCCTAACTTATCAGCCATTCCCTCAAATAGATTCAAAGGGTATGCATATTGCTCTTTCATTTTATGATAAGAGTATGCAAAGCTTCTGTAGCTATGAAGGAAATTCTGTAGATTATTTTCAGAATATGTATTTTTTTCAATCGGTGAAAAGATATCATCATGATTGTGACAAAACCCACGGAATGTTGAGGCATCTTTTATGGGAGTTGATGTTGCTTTCCATTCACTGCTTAATTCATCTCTTTGAAAATGAATTACCTTATATTGGTTATCTTCTTGAATTGCTATTTTATATAATGGTCCTTTCCGTTGTAAACTATGCGCATCAATTATTCCTCCACGACAATTGTTAGAATCATAATGAAAACACGCTTCTGCCAAACCTCTTTGTTCTACATCAATATAATCTTTGAAGAAATTGAGCATTTTACTTTTATCCTTTTCTGACAACACTCCTCCTTGAGCATCAATTTTCTTTTGAAAATTTTCTATGGTTTTAGATTTAGAATTGTTTGGATTGAGTATCGTTTTCTGAATATTTTCTGCTTGTTCATTTAAATTATCAGCAATTTCTTGTAATCTCTTGTTGTCCAATTTTTGTAGTCCGTCTATATCTATTCCTTGGTCGGAAAGAATTTTCATAGGATTATTTTTTGCTTTTTCAAGCAATTGATCATGCTGTTCTTTCAATTCTTCTAATTGCTTGGAAATATCGTCAAATACTGTCATCTAATTAATTATTTCTTTTATCAAGATGCAAAATCTTTTAAAATTTGAAATTTTCAATTGTATAAAACAAATATTCACAAACATTCTTAATAGCCAGTTTTTGATCTTCACTCTTAGAAGGTGACGCTTTGCCGTGTCCCCAATCACACACCCCTTTTATTAGAATCCATTCAATATTGTTACGGTGACATGCACTCATTAACCCAGACCCTTCCATTTCTCCACCAATTGCTTCTGGATGTTTACTTAGTAAAGTATCTACCATTTCCTTATTATCAACTAATTTTTCTCCCGAAATTATAAGACCAAACTGAATATCTTCACCTTTAAAAGTAAATTGTGAATTTTGGAATCTGCTTTTTAATGTTTCACCTGCTGTAATTCTGGGAGAACGTTTGATAGCTTGATCCTCTTTAATTTTTTCAGATTCATAAGATTCAATGTCATTTGAAACAAGAATAGTTCCGATTTTTTGTTTATTTGGTTTTAATCCAAAAGCAATCCCAGGCATTATAACATAAGCTGGACTAAGAGATTGAATTGCATTTTCAATAGTGATAGTAGCTCCTCCTGAGCCCAATGACCCCATGTTATTAGTTTTAATAAGGACTAATTCACAATTATTAATTTTGCCTAAATTCCAAATAACGAGTTTATCATGTTCTTCATGAGTTAACTCATTACCCATATTCTTAATCTTGTTAAATATTTCCGTAGCCTCAGTATCAGTAGCGACTACAATCAAAACACGCTTGAAATCTAGTTGAGAACGTGTTTTATTAACTATAATTGCTGGCTGATATTTAGGTGTATAAGAATTTCTATATTGATAAGTTTGAATCAGAGGGTGAATATTTGGTTGAATTTTACTACCAAAGATAAAGGCACAATCAGTTGGAATACTGGCAAAAATGTGGAGTACTTTAATTTCGGGTGAAATTTTTACAATTTCTTTTAATTTTTCTTCAACTTCCAATCCGAATGTTGAAAGATCTTCTTGATTAGATATTATGTCATATCCTGTTCTTACCGACTTGAGTTCATCTTCTATACTTATACCATCAAGCTTCAATTCATCTATACTTTCTTTTTGAATTGGAAAAGAGAGAGAAAGTTGCAATACGCAGTCATTACCTTCATTACTTAATTCAACTAAAGGCTTTTTTTGAAAAGATATTTTGTCTTTGCTTTCAAATGAAAAATACCACTTATGATCTTGGTGATGTCGTATTAAACAAATAATCTCTGTCCAATTATGAAGTAATGAACCGAGATGAACAATCATTGGTATTGGTGCAAAACCAGCATAGACAATTGCATAATTTGGATATTCCAGAAGTAAAGGTTTTAATTTTTCATTAAACTCCTTATGCTGATCAATTGCTATCTGCTCCCAATCATATTTAAAACCACTCTTAATATCAATTTTTAGAGGACAGATTTCAATTTCCTTTCTTGGCAATACTTTATACTCATTAGGTAGTGCGTCAATACATTCTTTTTGTGAAATCTCTTTATGAACAGGGTGAGTTAAAAGAATGACACCTTCAATTTTTATTTCTTCTTCATTATTCATACGCTTGTTCTTGTTGTTTTATTTCAGGTGATGGCTCTATGTTATTAAGTGATTTTTTAAATGAATTTAATGAGAATGGCACATTCAATTCTATCGATTTATAAACAGCATCTTTTGCCACTCTTTGTACTAAGTAAGAGAAACTGTAACGAATTTCTTTTTCCGAAAGCTCTAAAACAAGTCCAGTAATATCCTCTTCACTATATTCAACGTCATTTAGTATATATCTAAGGACCTCTTTAAGTTCATCCCCAGAAGGGCGATCAAAATTTAATTGTAATGCTGATCTTCTTCTAACAGCAGGATCAAGTGCTCCCAATCGATTGGTAATTAAAATAACAGCAAGTTTTTTCTTCTCTTTTTTGATTAAGTCAATTTGTTTGATCAGAACATTTAATCCAGCTCGGTCTTCATGATGAGCTTGGTTTTGCTCTCGACTTGTAGCTATATCATCTGCTTCATCAATAATTAAAATTCCATATTCAGTATCTTTTAACTTTCGTTTTGCTTGTTCAAATGCTTCCGTGATTCTATTGGATATTTCTCCAACTAATCCACCACCACGAATATTTGATGGGGTTTCAAATACTACAATCTTTTTCTCTAATTTATTGGAAAGAGGAGTTCCTATTGACTGAGCAAGAGCAGTTTTACCACATCCTACATCTCCTTCTAAAACAATCAATGGCGTTCCAGAATGAACATGGTTAAATATAGACAATCCTTTATTGTGATGCTTTTTGAGCCATTCTGAAATAGATTTATCATCAAGCAAGAAACATAAAGTTGAAAGAAGCTTTGTTTTTTTCTTATCTATACCAATAAGTTGATTATATTCTTTTTCAGAGTCTTTGTTTGGGTGTGATACCTCTCTTAAATTTAATGCACTTCCTACCATGTTCCAATTTTACTTTGTTTTAATCCATATCCATCTTTTGAATAAGACTTTAAATGTTCTTGTGTCCCTTCAAGTGCCTTTCCGCTTCCCCATCCCCAAGATTCAAGTTGTTTATTTACTTCATCAATTTTTGAAGAACTATAATCTAACTGAACGAGTAAACCAACTTTGGTATCATTGGCAAGAGACCAATAATTGATATTCCCAGAATCCTCATCAGAAACGATATGCCCATTAACATTAAGCTCATAATGAAGTCCTCCTATTTTCTCTCCTTTTGAATTATTAAATTGTAATTGAAAAAATTTTAACGCCTCTTTATTTAACAGATAAAGAATGTCATTTTTTATCTTCTCTGCTCTATCGATACTAATAAGCCCTCTACTATTAAGTCCGATTAGATCTTCATATACTTTTCCCATTACATGTTTGGCTCGTGCCTCTGTATAGGTTGATGATTGTGATTGTGTGTAAGTGTGGCTCATATATTAATTATTATCACAGTGATTTTTAAATGAATTTCCAAAAATTGAAACTAGTTGATCAAGACTTTTATTGTCTTCTCCTTCATGGTCAAACCGTACAACTCTGCTCCAATCATCTCGTGACTTTTCAAGCCAATCTGCTAATTCATTTCGTTTCATATCACTCCAATTTTGAACGATATTATTATTCAAGTTTACTGGATCCATTACCGTCCAAATGAAACTCTCTGCCTTTGGTTTGTTATAATCAGTAAACAAAATAGGCTCTTTATGTCTAACCAAATGAGCTAAATACCCAAACCATTGTGCCAATGTTTCGGCATAGGTTTTTTGAACAGACAATTGATCATAAGCTTTTGCTGCTAAGAGATTCATTAAAAAACTTGGAGGGGCATTATCTCCACCTAAGGTGTAAGATGAACTGGCATTATTATCTCTCCACCATTTTAATAATCTTAAACATTCGTTGAACTTTACTCGCCCTGACTCATCATTACTAGATTGAATTCTTGACCTTACAAATTCTACATGTTTTTTTATAGATGTATTGATGTGATCTCCGTTAGAACGTACAAGAATTTGTTCATCATTACTCTCTCCAGTAAGTAAAGGTACAATGTCAAAGTTTACATTATCATCAAACATAAGTTTGATGGAACTTTTTGTTTTTTCCTTTTTAGTTTTAGGATAACAATCATCAACAATTTTATAAAATTCATCTAAGAGATAATTGAGGTTGACTTCTTCACTCTCCTTGTCGTTAACTACGAATGCCAAGTCAACATCTAACCCATCTACCTCTGCATCACCTCTGTAGTGACGCTTTAGACCACATTTGCTTGAGAAAGAACCTCCATAGGGAGTTGAAGTTACTACAAAACCTTTTTCTTCAGCCTTGCTTTTAATGCTGTCCTTGACCGTTTCAGACCGTTTCTTAATATCCTGTCTCTTTTTGGGATCAGGTTTTATCCAATCTACAAAATTGGATATTCTTTTATGTAATACCGTTCGGGTAGAGAGTGCACTCATTTCCTTAAATTTTTATCTGAATTTCAGATGTTATAGTCACCATTATTATATCGGCATGACTTTAAATGTTCCGGAGGAAGTGAAGTGAGTTATGCAAGAACAAAAAAGTTGTTACATTTGCGCTTCAAAATTTACATTAAGTAATTCTAAATCCAGTTTGGACGCTAATTTAGATTTACAAATATCAAATTGGCAGTTACTCCTCGGTAACTGCCTTTTTTTTAGTCAATTCGCGTGCCACAGAAAATATTGTGACAACATGACAATTCTATGACATAAATGTGTAGGGTATTTGATATATGGGCTTTATTTGTGATATTGTACTTTACATTATTTATTACCATATTTTTTATTTTGATCTTACATCAAATAGTTGAAAATTTAAGCTTTTGATGTATTGACTTAACACCTTCAATATTTTTAATCACAAAAGTAATTACTGTATATACTAGTAGCATGACAAAAATTCCTGCTGTTAGGAGAAACAACATTAATATCCAATTGTACTGCCATACCAAAATTGCAGTTAGAATTAAATGGATACCTATACAGACCCAAACATTTATCTCTGCAATTATTTCATTTATAGCTTCTTCCTTTTCATTGTCAGATAATACAACTGGTTTGTCTATTTGAGGTAATTCCCTTCTTTTTATGTACCCTAACTCAAAAGGTAAATTAACTCCCTCTGTAATTGTCTGTTTAATAATAACGGCATCTCTCAATTCATCAAAATTGATATAACCTTTATTTTTATTCTGATAACAAATGATGTTTTTCTTTATCTTTTTATTAAAGAAAAATCGGATTAAAAAATCTATCAACACATAAAATAGAATGTACACTAACGCCCAATATAAAATGAAATAGAATACACTATTTCCTTCCAATAACTCAAGGTATTTATTCAATAAACTTTTATCGCCATTTCCAACAAGAAAAAAACAAGAAGTTGTTGTTAAAAAACCAATACCTCCATTTTTCCACCATTTCATTGGAATATATCCCAATAATTTGAACATTAAGGTTAACATATATATCATAATGTATATTATTTAGGATTTCCTCTTTTATGTGGTTTCACAGGAACCGTTTTTGGTCCTGGTTTTGGAGAATTTGGATTCTTTCTTGGAGTAGGAGAAGGAGTTGATCTCCTATGTGGTTTTACAGGTACAGTTTTCTTTGCCATAATTTATTTTTTCGCGTTAATATTACTTTACGCTACAAATAAAACACAACATGGCGCAACCCACATGCGCCATTAAAAAAAAGTGAAATTATTTTTGTATAGCTAAGATTTATATCTAGTTATGGCTTCAGAAAATGATTTTTGAATAATGTCTGCTATATTGGATGGAGAAATAATTTTTGCTTGTTCTCCATAACTTCTAATTTTGGAATAAAACTCGTAAGATGGGATTACCGTAATCTGAATTTTAAATTCATTTTCATCATCTACTAGTATTTTTTGGGTAGAATGGATAGGTAGTGTTCTTAGGTAATTTCCTTGGAATGGAGTAAATGATATAATAACATTAACTGGTTCTTCATTTGAGATAGTTACACCAAATGAATGTTTAAAATATTGATCTGAGTTAAATTCAATTGCATCAAATGTTTTTTCTGAAACAGTTAATGACTTTATCCTATCGAGAGCTAAGGTCATAAAACTTCCATATTTAGTATTTTCTCCAATAATATACCATATTTGTTTGTCCTCCTTGAGAAGAACAGGATTGTATTCGTGCGTTTTTATTTTATCACCATCAAATTTTTGGTATTCTATAATTAAAGTATTTCGGCTGTTAATTGCATGGAGAATATCCGTAATTAATTCAATTCCTTTAATTGGCTCATGCTTTTCTGTTTCCAATAAAGAATCTTTTTCAAATAATTCTTTCAGCTCATCAGAAACATTACTGCTTTCTATCACTTTTCGAATAGCAACAGACATTTCTTTGAATATGGGATAGTCTCTATATTGATTCATGGTTTTGGCATAAAAGAGTAAGGCTGTAGCTTCACCATCTTCAAGTTCTATCGCATTAAATATTCCTTTTGGAATACCATCTGAGTACCATTTTTTTGATTTTTTATCTTCATGAATATTTAAGTTTTGATCAAAAATTGAATCATCATCTCTTAGATCCTGTAAATCTTTTTGAATTGTCCTTAGTGCACATTCAATACCAGTATTTTTGCATGCAATATGAATTTGTTTTGACGAATGTTTTCCTGAACGACTTAAGACTTTTAATATTACTCTATATCTTTTTAATGCTTTTTGATTGTCTGCCATAACCTAACCTATTAATTCTTTAAAATGCTCGTATATCATTACCATTGCTAGGGTATCTAATTCACAATATTTAAGAAGAGCTGATGTTAATTCATCAATTTCTTCTTGCTCCATATCTGTGTATTGTAACTTACCATAAGCAGTTAATGCAGCTCCTCCATTTGAAATGTCTTCTATTTCGGATAATGTTGTTTCTAATTGCTCTTCACTCCAACCATTAAAAACAGATGGCAACATTTTATATGGGCTTTTCACATCTCCATTGTCAATCTCTAGCCAAATATGATTATTGGTAAAGTTTTTACTGGTTACATTAATTTGACTAAGTGGTTGAGAGTATTTTTCTTGTAAAAATATACTCGAACTTAAAGATGCAGGTAATATAGCCTTAATGGAGTTTGAACCTTTGGTTAAAGGGTTATAATAGTATTTCTTTTCTACTTCCCACAAATCGACCATATCTCGATCTCCTTTCCATTTGATAGCACTTTTACTTTTAGAATGAGATATAAGCTTTATAAAACTCATTAGCTCTTCCTTATCTTTTTCATCCGAATCTAATAGTTGAATATAAATTGCATTTAAAATCGTATTCTCATGACTAGAGTATTTAAATATTGAACCATTATCATTTTCTAATGCTTTTTTTAATGCTCTTAAAAACTCAAAATTGGGAAAGAATCCTGCTTTGTTGTTAATGTATTCTGTAGCGTGTTCTATTTGTCCGTTTTCGTGATAAATATGATGCGAGAATTGAAAAGCAACTTGTTCATAGGGTTTCAACCCTTTATTGAATGGTAAGGCAACTGTGCTAGTTTCAAAATCTATAAAATGTAGAGGGAACGTCCAGCTGTCCATTTCTTCTTTTAGACCATCTTTATCTACATAAATAGAATTATCCTTATTCACTTCTTTTTCTATTTGTAACCATTGTCTGTGTGACGTAGTTAGTTTGAATGGATCTTCTTTTAAGCCAATATTATTTGCTGTTAATTCGTCTTTAAAATAAACGCCTTGTTCAAATAGTTTTTTCCCTTTGTTAAAGAAGTAAACATCAAATATATTGGGTTTATTAAAGTCGTTTATGCTCCAATTATGTTGTTTTGTAAAACATTCTTTAAAGCCTGATTTTAGCCCTTGTTGTTCCTCTTCTTGGGTACAAGTGAACTCACAACTTTTACACGTACTAAAACTGGTTGACCAATTGGCGTATGTATCATTTACGTACTTATCTTTAAGAAAAGAAATAGATTCTTGAAAGGTTAAACTATCGTGATATTTGAATTTATTGGACTCAATATCTGCAACAAGTTGAGTTATGTTTTTTCTACCCAAAACGGAGTCTCCTGTTTGGGCTAATGTGGTTACTTTTTTAGTTATTCCTGTTCTATTTCCTTCTTTTTTACTTATTCTGAATAACTGATTTAATCCATCAATGCTTGACTTTTTAGATTTATCTGCCATCATTAAATAAGATTGGATGTTCCAAGAAGGGAAACACAATTGCATGACGTATTTCTGAAAAGCTATATCAAATAAATAGGGTTTCCAACTTGAAACCATTCCGCCTTTTTTACCTACAAATAAAAAAGCATCATCTGGAGTGAAAGATTTAGATTTTACTTCAATAAGTTCTATGTTATTTCCTTTTTTAACTAAAACATCTACTCTTATAAACAATCCATCAACTAAAAATGCAGGTTCATAAATGATTACGTTTTCTTGTTGCAGTAATTCTTGTGTCTGCTGCCAAAGTAACTCATAATCCCAATCATTGTCTTCAATAAGCACTCCATTTGGGTAATGCATTCTTGCTAATTCTTCTACCTGAAAACCACCTTGTGCCAATGCTTGCAAAAATGGATCTTCTTGCTTTTTATTGGCATATTCCTTTTTACGGGTGTAGTATAATTTGTTTGGACATTCTAGTCCTAGTTTGAAGCGGGATTTTGTGAGTAGTTTCATAGGGGAGGGCTTGTATTAATTTTTTTATTATTATAGCTCGTCTATTTTTTTTGCTAATTCTTCAAACCATTTCCAACCAGTATCATTAGATTTTCTATTCGTCTTTACCAATCTGTTTGCAACTGCTCTTGCTACTATTGATTTAGATTTCCCTAAACGTTCTTTTTCTTCCGTCTCAATTTGTAAGTATTTTTCAAATGAAGCTTTCATTGTTTCTTCAAAATCAACACCAAAAACACAATAATTATCATTTATACTCCAATCTTCTGCCGTTAAAACATCATCTATTAAACCATCTTGTAAACCGATTGATTTCAAAGCATCTGTTCTCTTATTACCATTTTTGTCTTTTTTACTTTTTCCGTCATTGTCGAAACAAACAAATGTTGGAATTTCGTATGCTGAATAAAATCTTTTCCATTTTGCGAGATTGCCTTTTCCATTAACTGAAATTATTGCAATTCCAAGCTCTAGAGAATCAAAACCAACTGCTTCAAGATAAATAGGTAAAGTAAATTCTTCTGTAGGTCCTTCAACCAATACTATTTTATTTGCAAAGAAACCATTTAAAATATTAGGTGTACTGTGAGCAGAATAAAAAGGAATTATAGTATCTTCTGTTGCGTTAGTTGCTCCAGAAAGATTACAATGTTGAGCTAATAAATGAGATGTAACATTAAACGATTCTGTTTGAACATCTTTTTTTACAAGGTTTATACTATCAAGAAAATCAAGATTTATAAAAAATGGACTATGAGTTGTCAAAACAATCTGAAGTCCATCTTGCGCCATTTGAAACATTTTTTTTGCTAACCACTTTTGAGCTAATGGATGCAAATGAGCTTCTGGTTCGTCAATTACAAATATCAACCCCTGTCCAAGAAATGACTTTGCATAAGCATGAGCAAATGAAAGTGCTAAAATTTGTTGTTGTCCTGTTCCTAATTCTTCATAAGCTCTAGTTTCTCCACCTTCAGTTGGGTGAACTTTTAATGTTTTAAAATAGTTGCTGGGATCATAAGCTGTAAAATCAAAAGCAAGAGCATGTGTCATGTTTGAGAGCATCTGACCTGCTATAGATGACATATTTGTATTAAATGCTCCAAACTCTTCCACCTCTAAGAATGTAGTTTTAATATTTTCAAAAAGATGTTTTAACCTTCCAACTCTCTCAGGGTTTTCGTTTAATTTATCATGAAATGATTTAGTGACTTTTGAAAGTAATGTAAACTTACTTGCGTAACTTAATTGGTAACCCAAATTTTGTTCTGAGCTCACAACTACACAAAGTAATTCTTCTCTAAGTGCATTGCTAACATATCCGTTTTCTTTTCCATTTGAAGATTGAACAGCTACAAAATCGTTTTCTTTTCCTTTTTTAGCTCTAAACCTAAATCCACTTACACCATATGGTGTTCCATAATCTTTAACCTTTCCTTGTAATCCATTTACAATAGCTTCTATGTTAATTTCGTTATTAGGATTTCTTTGAAAATGGTCATAATCATCTAACTTTTTATATTTTGGATGAAATTCAGTAAACATTAATTCTAATGCACGGATAATATTTGATTTACCTGCATTGTTTTCTCCAATTAGAATTAAAGGCTGTTTGTCAGGAAAGTTAATCGTAATTGGAGTTTCTCCAATAGATCTAAAGTTTTCTATAGTTAACTGTGTTAATCTTGCCATACATTCTCCTTTTTAGTTTCACTATCAAAAGCCTCTTTCAAAACTGCTTGCATAAGCATTTGGGCATTGGCTTCACTGGTTTGTATTTCTTGTTCTAGATCTTGGCAATGTTGCATTAAGGCTTCTACTTTTTTTACGATTTCTTTTTGTTCTGAAAGTGGGGGTATGGGTACAGGACAAGACATAATTTGGATTTTCTTTAAATTGGTCTGTTTCTTCCCGTCATTAAAAGATAAATAATATCTGTTTCTATCAAGTACTTTAATTAGGAATTCGTGATAAAGTCCCGTTATTGACACAATACCTCCGATTCTTTGATTCAATGAATATTTATTATCTGAATCAATCATAAAACATCTACTCAAAGCTCTTCCATTAGGAACATCACTCATTACAATTGCAACTTCATTTTTGTACATTGGCATAATTTGTTTGCCAGTATGTTTTGCAGTTTTACCATTTGTAGAGACAAATCTTGAATTTATTAGTACGTACTTTCCATTTGGATCAACAAACTGTTCATGTGCCTTTCCATTTTTAAATAATGCTATTTCATCAAGTTTAGTCCAAACCCATCCCTCAGGCAATTCAAAAGGAATTTCTTCTTTGGTAATTGGAGGTAAAGGTTTTTCCTTTTTTATTTTTTTCTCTTTTATGAGTTTTGCTTTTTCTGCTTTTATGCGTTTTAGTAATTCGCTAGCAGGTTCGGTAGTTGGGTTTTGTTTACGCCAATCTGCGGTTAGTTTACCTTGTATGGCTTCTTGTAAAATGGATTGTTTTAGTTGGGGAATTAATAGTTTCCTTTTTTCAATATTTTCAAATAGGGAAGTAGAATATTTCTGTAAACTGTCCAATTCAATTATCCCACTTATCAAATCTTTTGGTAGGGAGTTGCTTTTTTTATTTTCATTAGATTCTAAAGACCTAAAAAAAGATGTAATTGCTTTTTGCTCTTCAATTGGAGCGACAGGAACTGGAGTATCCAAAAATTGATTCATTGATATACTAGGAGAATTAAAACCTGAAATCATTTCATTATAGTAATCCTTAATAAATGGAGAAAGGAACCAATACTTTAAAAAATCATTTTCTAAATAAAAACTATCAAAAACAGAAAAACCTGTAGATGCTATCATCATTTCTTTTTCATCATCAACAACAGCCATATTATTTAAGTATGGTCTTACTAATGAATAAAGGAAAAAATCTTTTTTCAATACTCTTCTTGCTCTAGATGATAATTCATGTACGGAGCTGTTTTTCACTTCTTTTATTTTAAATTCGTCATTATCTATGCAAGAAATATCAACATAACTTACGAATGCCTCCGGATTTAATTTACTTTGAATATTAAAGTTTTCTGTTAACTTTATTACATCTTTTATTGTAAGCCACATCCAGTTTTTTGGAATTTTGAATGGCTCTTCTTTATCCTTTAAAGCTGTTATTGGTTTTATTTTCTTAATTCCATTATTTTTACCTTTTCTAATCAAACTCAGTCTTGCTAAGTTCTCTTTGGCATCCACATTTGATAAAGGTTTTAACTTTGATAGTTTAGAAACTATGAATTGAAAGTATTGACCTTTTTTCAAATTTGCTTCATTGTTTTGTGTTTTTGAAGCTCTCATTAAATTGTTTTTAATGTATTTTCTATTTTATTCATTAAGTCTTCTTCATTCTTTAATGAATCTTTCAGTAGTTGCATTATCTCCTTTGAAGATTTCATTTCCTCTTCCTCCTCAACTACAGGATTCTTAATATCCAAATCAAAGTTCTTCAAGTCTTTTGCGTTCACTTTCCAACACACATCACTTTCTTTTCGGTTGTCCCACCAATCTATGATAGGTTGAAACTCGTTAAACTGAATGGGTTTTGTTTTAGAGTAGGATTTTTGTCCTTCTGGTAATTTATGTTCGTAATACCAAATATCTTTAGTCTTTGTTCCTTTTTCAAAAAACAATAAGTTGGTACTAACCGTAGCAGGGAAGAAAGTGGTTTGTGGTAATCGAATAATGGTATGTAAGTTACAATCGGTCAATAATTTTTCTCTAATACGTGCTTTTACACCATCTCCTGTAATAGAACCATCTGGCAATACAATAGCGCATCTTCCTTTTGGTTTTAACAGTTGTAGCATTAATATCACGAATAAATCGGCAGATTCCTTACACCTATAGCTAGATGGAAAGTTAGTTTCTACACCATCTGCTATGCTTGCTCCAAAAGGAGGATTGGCTAATATTACATCTACCTTTTCTTTGGATTTTATGCCGTTATATTCTGTTTTTAAACTGTCACGGTAAATGTAATCGGGTATGTCTATTTCATGTAGTATTAAATTGGTTAATCCCAATACATAAGCAACTGGCTTTAATTCCCAACCTGTAATGCTTCCTTGCAAAACGTGTTCGTCTTTTACAGTATGTACATAATGTGCTCTTACATGGTCAATCGCTTCTGTTAAAAAGCCACCAGTACCTGCGGCAGGGTCTAATACTTTTTCACCTAAGGTAGGGTTGGTCATTTTAGTCATTAACTGCGTTACAGCTCTTGGTGTATAATACTCTCCCTTATTACCTGCATCACGTAATTCAACTAAAATACTTTCGTAAATATCTCCAAAAACTTGTTTGTCTTTGGAATTGTTAAAATCAACTTCATTCAGTTTGTTAATCACCTTACGCATTTCGTAACCTGATTTCATAAAGTTGTTAGAGCCTTCAAAAACTTCTTTTACAATAGCAGCTCTTTTTGGGTTGGTTGTACTTGTTAGGTTTCTTAAACTAGCAAATAAACCTCTGTTTCCTTCTGCATTACTGTCTATAAACTCTAACAATTCGTCACCCGTTATTCCTTCTGCATCAGTTGCCCAAGTTCTCCATTGAAACTTTTCGGGAATTACAGAGACGTAATCATCTTTAGTTATTTCTAGCTCTTGGTCTTTGTCGTCTATTATTTTTAAAAACAGCATCCATCCCAATTGCTCTAATCTTTGAGCATCACCAGAGATTCCTCTGTCTTGTCTCATTATATTTCTTATGCTGCTAACTACAGCTCCTACGTTTGCCATTTTATTGTTTATTGTTTTTAATCTTAGATTCTAAATATTTTAATTCTTCTAAGTCTTCTTCTTGCGCTTCTTGTAATTTTCTGTTTTGGTCAAAGATGTTATATACCTCTTTTACTTGTTCTTCCATTTCTTGATTAGACACTTTTCCTTTATGAGAAAGAATGTTTTTATCATTAAACTCAAGAATACGATCTACGCTTTGTCGCCAAAATTGAAGTGAAATATCTTTTCTATCTTTTACCCTTAGTTCAGCTGTTTCTAAAAAGATAACGGTTAACCGATTGAGTGTATCAATTTCGTCTTTAGTTAAGTAGTTTTTAGCCACTATTATATCTTGTTTTCTTACTTTACTCCCTTTCCAATTGGTTAAGTTCATATTGGGCTGTGTAGCATCTGCTCTCGACAAGATTAGCTCTGCTGCTGTTTGTTTAGTTACTGCGTACAATAGTTTGTTTTGTGTTTCTGCAAAAAACATTTGAGTGGCTTTATCCGTTTTGTCATAATCACTACTTAATGCGAGCAAGTCTTTTACTTTTTGATAAAATCGTTTTTCAGAAGCTCTAATTTCACGAATTCGAGCTAATAATTCATCAAAATAATCAAATCTTCCTTGAGGGTTTTTAAGACGTTCATCATCCATTACAAACCCTTTTACCATATATTGTTTAAGATTTTGATTTGCCCAAATTCTAAACTGAGTACCTCTTTTACTTCTTACTCTAAAACCAATTGCAAGAATCATGTCCAAACTATAAAAAGCAACTTCATACTTTTTACCATCTGTGGCAGTTGTAAAGAAATACTTTACAACTGAATTTTCTGCTAACTCATTATCTTCTAGTATATTTGATATGTGTTGACTTATGTTTTGTTTAGAGGTGTCAAAAAGTTCGGCTAACTCATTTTGGTTCATCCAAACATCACCTTCTTTAGCAAAAAGAGAAACGGAAGTTTTACCATCAGCAGTATTATAGATTATAATGTTTTTCTCCTCCATTTATGCCGTTTTGTAAAGTTCTTGTTCTAATTCTTTTAATGCTTGTAAGTATTGTGGTTTACCTCCAAAAGCTTTTACTAGTTCCAAAGGTGTTCCTAACTTATTAAGCGGATCTAATTTTAAGACCTCTGTACTTTCTATGGTTACCAAACCATCATTCGCGTATTTATCCAATAAGCTTTTTAGCACTTCTTGTGCCTGTTCGCCATACTTGGTGAAGTAATTACGTTTTTTAACGTTTTCCGCTCTTTCTTTTCGTGTTAAAGGTTTGGCATCAAAAGCAATGTGACAGATTAGGTCAAAAGGATCAAATTCTTTTCCTACTTTTTCTTTTAATTCCTCAAAGAAAATACCTTGTTCTTCTAATTCTTTTACAATTACTTTTTTCTTTTCTTCTTTATTCCATCTCGTTAAAAATGCATCTAAGGTGCGGTATTGTTTGTTGACACTTTTCTTGGTGTAATCATTGAACGATTCAATCATTAATTTACCTGCATCATCTAAATATTGTACACTTTCTCCCATAACAGATACTCGCACACCATCCACTCTTATTTTTTCTCTTGGTTCTTCAACAATTTCACCTCCGCCTGTAATTTCTGGGTATGGATCTGGTTCATCAGGAAAATCTATTTCACTTCCATCTAAATCATCAATTATTGGTTCGTCAGGTGTAATATCATCTATAGTAGTTAAATCATCATCCCCCTCAATATCTTTAATCATTTCAGGATCTCCATCAAAATCAGGATCAGCAAAATGGTCTGTTGCATTTCTAAAATCCATAATGGTAAAATAGGTTTTACCATATTCCTCATTCAATCGTGTCCCTCTACCAATAATCTGTTTAAATTCGGTTTTAGAACCTATGTTGCTATCCAAAATAATAAGCTTACATGTTTGAGCATCTACACCAGTAGTCATTAACTTAGAAGTAGTAGCAATTACAGGATATCTTTCACTTGGAGAGATAAAATTATCTAACTCACGTTTTCCTTCCTCATTGTCTCCTGTTATTTGCATAATGTATTTGTTGTTTTCATTATACAAGTCAGGATTAGCGTTTACTAAGGCAGAACGCATTCCTTCTGCATGTTCTATATCAATACAAAAGGCAATAGATTTTGCATAACGATCATAACCTTTTAAAAATTCTGTGATTTTTGCTGCAACTACTTTTCTACGCTCCTCTACCACAATGTTTCGGTCAAAATCAGTCCTGTTATATATTCTATCTTCTACAGGATTACCTTTTTTATCTAAAAAGCCTATTGGAGGTCGCCAACCTTCAGCATCAATATCTAAAGTCACTTTTACAACTTTATAAGGTGCTAAAAAGCCATCATCAATTCCTTGTTTTAAGGAATATGTATAAATAGGGTCTCCAAAATATTCTATATTGGAAACTTCTGTAGTTTCTTTTGGTGTAGCCGTTAAACCTATGTGAGTAGCTGTATTGAAATAGTTTAAAATCTCTCTCCATTTGCTATCCTCCTTTGCGCTTCCTCTATGACACTCATCAATAATAATTAAATCAAAAAAGTCTGGGCTAAAATCTTTAAAAGTATCTGGCACCTCTGGATCAGAATTACTCAATCCTTGGTATAATCCTAAGAAAATATCAAAGGCTTTATCAGCAGAATCAATTCCTCTTTTTTTATTGGAAACTAATACATCTTTTCCATCTTGATTAACGACTTTCTTTTTGATTACGGTCATAGCATCTTTGAAATGCCTAAAATCTCCCCTTAATGTTTGGTCAACTAAAGCTGTTCTATCTGCTAAGAATAATATTTTACGTTTAGATTTAGACTTAAACAATCTATGTGCTATTTGAAAAGCAGTATAGGTTTTCCCTGTACCAGTAGCCATAACCAAAATAATTCGCTTCTGACCTTTTGCTACTGCTTCAACTGTTCTGTTTATTGCAATTTGCTGATAGTATCTAGGAGTTCTTCCAGAGTTATCAGAAAAATAATCTTGTGTAATTATATTTTCTTGTTCTTCTGTTTCTATGCCCTTGTACTTTTTGTATTTCTCCCAAAGTTCTTGTGGACTTGGAAATTCATCAAGGCTTATTTCTTTTTCTATTTGACCATCAGTAGCCGTTTTATCATGAAAGTAAAAACCATCTCCGTTACTACTAAACACAAAAGGAATATCTAATGTGTTTCCATAGCCTAAAGCTTGTTGGATTCCACTTTTTAATGTGTGACTATTTGTTTTCGCCTCAATAACAGCAATAGGAACGTTAGGCTTGTAAAACAAGATATAATCAGCAAATTTTCGTTTACCTCTTCTGGTCATTTTTCCTTTTACATAGATTCGACCATCTGTAAAATAAATCTCACGACCAATTTGCGTATGTTCATCCCAACCCGATTTTAAAATACTAGGCGTAATAAATTTTGCTTTTATGTCTGCTTCTGATAAATCTTTTTTGTTCATAGTATTAGGGCTAACCTTTTTTATCAATTATTTACCACTTGACCACCTGTTTTTATTTTACTAATATTAACCATTGACCAGTTGTCTTACCTTCTCTTTTTATTACTTGCTTCTCTTTTAGAGCTTTTATGTGTTTTTGAATAGCCGACTCGTTTATACCTATTTTACTAGCTAGTTCACTTCTAGATATTTTAGGGTTGTCAACAATATATTCAAAGACTTCTTTTTGTCTAGCTGTTAAATCAGCTACTTGACCACCTGCTTGACCACTTACTTGACCACCTGCTTGATTACCTTCTTTATCATCCTCAATAAAATCTGGGTGAATAGTTAATTCTGTTACAAAACAACTTCTTTCAGGCTCATTGGTATCAAATATTGGTTTAGGAGAACCATTAATACTCAGTACTCTTTTCATTGTAGGGATACCAGTGC
>Ga0316209_1001783_pt1 | contig 20221 bp, 12 predicted proteins | sample 6monopyrite_MG_FD_204945 | JGI IMG/M metagenome (GOLD analysis project Ga0316209, IMG submission 204945) | Microbial mat bacterial communities from mineral coupon in-situ incubated in ocean water Damariscotta River, Maine, United States -... | ecosystem: Environmental > Aquatic > Marine >...
TTTCCCAAGCCTGGTGTCTTCCGTACGGGCAAAAACTTCGAACATAGCTATGGCATCTAGTTCTAATCTAATCCCACCATATGGTAGATATTCGATTTTACTGAGAGCTCTTTCTGTAAGTACGGGTTGTTTCGTTACGCCATGATCATAAACTACAAAACTAAATGTATTCATCTGGTCTTGTATTGAACGCCCAATTTTTGTATTAGCCCGGTTAACCCCACCTACCCAAGTTCAGCGCTACAATTTACATCTATCGCCTCAAAGAAGCCGCTTACCCTTGGGGTCAGGTACGGCGTTGGTAGATACCGTTTTCTTCATCTAAAACATTATATGATTTAGCCACCGGTGAGTTTAGCAGGGACTCGCTGGCACCCAAGACTATAATCCCAAATCTGCATAGGCTTTTGTATAAAAGCTCATGTACATGCTCTTGAAGGGCTTTGTTGAAATAAATCATCACATTGCGGCAAAAAATAACGTTAAATTCGTTGAACGAACTATCTGTCGCTAAATTATGTTTTGAAAAAACCATGCGGCTGCGTAATCTGGACGAAAATATAGCGTTATCATATTTGGCACTATAATATTGTGAGAAGGAATTCTGCCCACCCGATCTCATATAATTACTGGTATATTCCTTCATGCTGTTTAAAGGAAATATGCCTGTTTTAGCCGCTTTTATCGCCACTTCGTTAATATCAGTTGCATAAATTTTGGCCTTTTCAAGTAGGCTTTCCTCTTGCAACAGCATTGCCATTGAATAGACCTCTTCACCAGTGGCGCAACCCGCATGCCATACTCTGATTGACGGATACGTACCGAGAATGGGGACAATCTTTTCCCGAAATGCCAGATACATTTGTGGGTCCCGAAACATTGAGGTGACGCTGACCGACATATTCAGGAGAAAACGCTCCATCACGGGTTGGTTATGGAGTATTTTTTCCAACAAAGCGGTGACAGTAGGAACCTTTTCCAATTCCATCAAATTGTGCGTTCTTCGTCGGAAAGATTCGTGCGCATACTGCCTAAAGTCAAAACCATATTGTCGGTAAATCCCTTCAGACAGTAGTTCTAGCTCCAGATCCTCTAACCCGTTAACTCTCTCACCTTTGCTATCAGGAAACTCCGGAACGGCGTTGCCCTTGGCCATTAGGAGTTCTCTTTATACAACCAGACGCGCACCAGCGCCAATAGCTGCTCGGTATTGACAGGCTTCACAATATAGTCTGATGCACCGGCATCCAGGCATTTTTGCCGATCTTCTTTCATAGCCTTTGCGGTTACGGCAATTATAGGAATATCTTTCAGCTTCGGTGTTTTTCTAATAATGCGCATTGCCTCATACCCGTCCATCTCGGGCATCATAATGTCCATTAAAACAATCTCTATATCAGGATTGGACTTGAGCTTTTTAATGGCTTCTTTACCACTTTCCGCATAGAGCGTGATGCTGTCATGGGCTTCAAAAACCGAGGTTAGCGTGAAAATATTACGCATGTCGTCGTCAACAATGAGAATTTTACGGCCAGCCAGTTGCGGGTCGTTTTCATGGACCTGTTGTAACATCTGCCGCTTAGATTCAGGCAAGTTGGCCTCAACCCGGTGCAAGAACAAGGCCGTTTCATCTAACAGGCGTTCCGGCGATTTCACATTCTTGACAATAATAGTTTCAGCTACCGAATTTAGCCGCGTCTCCTCCTCGGGAGAGATTTCCTTCCCGGTATAAACAATGATCGGAAGGTGTATGAGCGAGGGGTCGCTTTTAATTTTTTCGATCATTTCAATGCCACTCATGTCAGGCAGCATCAGATCCAGAACCAAACAATGGTATCGCCGTTTCTTCAACGCAGCGAGGCCCTTTTCTGCGGTTGCAACAGCCGTTGTATTTACATCTCCATTCCCAATAAGTTCGATTATGGCATCCCGCTGTTTTTTGTCGTCCTCTACGACCAGCAATTGCCGAACCTTTTCAGACCTAAAATCCTCAATATTTTTGAATATGGAGTTTAAACGATCGTCATCTAGCGGTTTTTGCAGACAGGAAATTGCGCCCTGTTTAAGGCTGCGCTGCGATACATCGTCAACTGAAACCACATGCACAGGTATATGGCGTGTTTTTGGATCATGCTTGATACGGTCCAATACGGTCCAACCATTCATCACGGGAAGCTTGATATCCAAGACTATTGCGTCAGGTAGATATTCTTGTGCGCAGTAAAGCCCGGCATCTCCGGTTGTCGCGACTATGCCCTTGTAACCGCACTCTCTCGCGCGCTCCAGAAGGATTTTAGCGAAGGAAATGTCATCCTCTACAATCAGTACCGTGTGATCACCTACTTCGACGTTCGCACGGTCATCTTCTACTTCGCTAGTAGATTGTTCAACAATGAGTTTGCTTTCGCCCTCAATTTGAACGGGGGCTGCAGCCTGGATTTGTGGTCTTTCTTCTGAAAAAACAGGTCGCTTGAATATCTGTGGCAAATAAAGCGTAAAGGTGCTGCCTTTTCCTACTTCACTTTCCAGGCGAATTTCACCACCAAGAAGACCTGCGATTTCACGACTGATTGATAGGCCCAGTCCGGTACCTCCAAAGCGTCGGCTGGTCGTGCCGTCTTCTTGCTGGAAAGCTTCAAAAATTAGCTGATGCTTGTCCGGAGCAATGCCAATTCCCGTATCTACCGCCGAAAACGCCAGAACCATTGGCGCCTCATTGAGTGTGGAAATATGAGGGCTCCAGCCTTCGGTAGCTTTTTGTATTTTCAGTGACACCTTACCTTTTTCGGTAAATTTCAGTGCGTTGGACAGGAAGTTTTTGATTATTTGCTGCAAGCGTTTTTCGTCGGTTTGAATTGCCGTTGGGAGCCCTTCCTCTAATGTTACATTAAACTTTAACTTCTTATTTTCAGCCATTTGCTGGAAGCCTCGTACGGCCCAATTTTGAATCCGCTGCAAGAAAATATCACCAATATGGACAGACATTTTTCCAGCTTCAATTTTCGCCAGATCGAGAATTTCATTGATCAATTCAAGCAGCTCAATCCCGGAATCATGAATAGTGCTCATTTTTTCGACTTGTTTTTCTGTTAGATTCTTATCGATATTTTTTCTTAACCCGTCCGACAGAACCATCAGGCTATTCAACGGCGTGCGCAGTTCATGGGACATGTTCGCCAGAAATTCCGATTTATATTTGGAAGAAACTGCCAGTTGCTGGGCTTTGTCTTCAACTGCAGACTTGGCTTCTTCAACTTCTCTATTTTTCTTTTCAACCTCGCGCTTCTGATCGCTGAGCACTTTCGATTTTTCTTCCAGTTCTTCGTTGGTTTGCTGTAATTCCTCCTGCTGAGCTTTCAGTTTGCCTTCAGATTCGCGCAGACTTTCCGCCTGGGTTTCAAGCTTCTGATTGGTCTCTGTCAGTTCTTCCTGCTGGTCCTGAAGTTCCTGTGACAAAGATTGTGACGCTTTCAGGAGACTTTCAGTTTGAGCACTTGCTTGAACCGCATTCGCGACCACGCCCAAGCTCACCGACAATTGGTCAACGAAGTTCAACTCATTTTCGCTAAATTTACTGAACGCTGCCAGTTCGATGACACCAATAAGTTCACCCTCAAACAACACAGGGAATACAACGACATGTTGCGGCGTAGCATCTCCTAGTCCAGATCCGATTTTGATATAATCCGACGGTACATCATGCACCAATATACGCTTTTTCTCTCGCGCGGCTTGCCCGACTAGGCCTTGCCCAATCTCAAACCGGCTTGCCAAAGCTTTACGTTCGTGAAAGCCATAACTTGCCAACAGGACGAGCTCAGGACCCTTTTCCTTGTCTCCTTCAGCTATCTCAAGCTTGTAGAAAACGCCGTGCTGAGCATTCAGAATAGGGCATAGTTCCACGATAACAACTTCAGCAAGGCTTTGTAGATTTTTATTCCCCTGCATGAGCTGGCCAAAATCAGAAAGATTTGATTTCAACCAGTCTTGCTCAATATTAATGTCCGATGTGTCTTTAAGTGTCGTGATCATCTGGTTAAGACCATTTTTCAATGTTTCCACTTCGCCCTTTGCGGCAACATCAATACTTCCGGTCAATACGCCCTGTGTTACATCGGTTACGACGGTCAGAATAGCTCGGATCTGACGCGTCAGGTTGTCTGCCAGCTCATTCACATTTTCTGTCAGGTCTTTCCAGACACCTTCCGCGTTCGGTACATCAGCCTGACCACCAAGCTGGCCTTCGGTGCCTACTTCTTTCGCAACAGACGTAACCTGGTTGGCGAACAAAGACAGCGTATCTGTCATCGCGTTAATGGTATCCTTTAACACCGCCACTTCACCTTGCGCTTCCACGGTGATTTTTTGCTCCAGGTTACCGGTGGCAACTGCCTGCGCAACGCGGGCAATATCCCGCACCTGATCCGTAAGGTTGTTGGCAAGCTTGTTCACATTGTCGGTTAAGTCGCCCCACGCCCCTGTAACGCCTTCAACTTCCGCTTGGCCGCCCAGTTTGCCTTCTGTACCAACTTCCTGCGCTACACGGGTTACTTCAGAAGCAAAGCGTGTTAATTTATCAACCATCGTGTTGATCGTGTTCTTGAGGTCCAGAATTTCACCCTTTGCATCCACGGTAATTTTCTGGGTGAGATCTCCGTTTGCCACTGCGGTTGCTACGGTGGCGATATTTCGAACCTGACTGGTCAGATTGTCGGCCATACCGTTCACATTGTTAGTAAGATCCTGCCAAGCCCCGGATACATCGCGCACCTCTGCTTTGCCGCCGAGTTTTCCATCTGTACCCACTTCTTGTGCCACGCGGGTAACCTCGGAAGCAAACTGTGTCAGCTTGTCCACCATGGTATTGAGGGTGTTTTTCAGATCAAGAATTTCCCCTTTGGCATCTACGGTAATTTTCTGGGTAAGGTCGCCGTTTGCAACGGCTGTTGCCACTGTCGCAATGTTTCGTACCTGATTGGTCAGGTTATCAGCCATACCGTTCACATTGGTGGTGAGATCTTGCCATACACCGGCCACATCTTCTACTTCGGCTTTGCCGCCCAGCACACCGTCAGTGCCCACTTCTTGCGCCACACGGGTAACTTCGGATGAAAACTGCGTTAATTTGTCAACCATGGTGTTGATGGTTGCCTTCAGCTCAAGCACTTCGCCTTTCGCGTCCACTGTGATTTTCTGGCCAAGGTCGCCGTTCGCAACTGCCGTTGCCACTGCAGAGATATTTCTCACCTGATTGGTCAGGTTATCCGCCATGCCGTTCACATTGTTAGTTAACTCACGCCACACGCCGCCAACGTCGCGCACTTCGGCTTTGCCACCGAGAACGCCGTCCGTCCCTACTTCCTGGGCTACGCGCGTCACCTCGGATGAAAATCTGGTCAGCCGTTCCACCATGGTATTGAGGGTATTTTTCAGATCCAGCACTTCGCCTTTGGCGTCCACTGTGATCCGCTGGCTTAAGTCACCATCAGCGACAGCCCCGGCCACTTTCGCAATGTTGCGCACCTGATTGGTCAGGTTATCGGCCATGCCGTTCACATTGTTCGTAAGATCCTGCCAAACACCGGCAACATCAGTTACCTCGGCCTTACCGCCCAGTTGGCCGTCGGTACCGACCTCCCGTGCAACTCGTGTCACTTCGCCTGAGAATTGTGTCAGGCTATCAACCATTGTATTGATAGTGTTTTTCAGATCCAGCACTTCGCCTTGCGCGTCCACGGTAATTTTCCGGTTCAAATCGCCGTTCGCAACAGCGGTTGCCACTGTAGCAATGTTTCGGACCTGATTGGTCAGATTGTCCGCCATATTATTCACATTATCGGTGAGTTCCAGCCAGGTGCCCGCCACACCGGGCACATCTGCCTTGCCGCCCAGCTTGCCGTCTGTCCCCACCTCTCGCGCCACTCGGGTCACCTCAGATGAAAATTGAACAAGTTTGTCCACCATCGTGTTGATGGTGTCTTTCAGGTCAGCTACTTCGCCTTTTACATCGACTGTAATCTTTTGGGTAAGGTCACCGTTTGCCACAGCACCTGCCACTGTCGCAATGTTTCGCACTTGGCTGGTCAAATTGTCAGCCATACCATTCACATTGTTGGTAAGATCCTGCCATGTCCCAGCAACACCCGGCACATCAGCTTTACCGCCGAGCTTGCCATCGGTGCCCACTTCGCGGGCCACACGGGTTACCTCAGACGCAAACTGTGTCAGTTTGTCGACCATCGTATTCATCGTTGATTTAAGCTCAAGCACTTCGCCCTGGGCGTCGACGGTAATTTTTTGAGTAAGGTCACCGTTTGCCACGGCGGTTGCCACTGTCGCGATATTTCGTACCTGACCCGTCAGGTTGTCAGCCATACTGTTCACGTTGTTGGTAAGGTCTTGCCACACACCCGCAACATCCAGTACTTCTGCGTTACCGCCGAGCTTGCCGTCCGTCCCTACTTCGCGGGCCACCCGGGTCACCTCTGACGAAAACTGTGTCAGCCTCTCGACCATGCGGTTAATGGTTTCTTTCAGCTCCAGAACCTCACCGCTGGCTTGTACAGTGATGCGCTGTGTAAGGTCACCGTTCGCCACGGCAGTCGCCACCGAGGCAATGTTTCGCACCTGACCCGTAAGGTTATTGGCCATGCCGTTCACACTGCTGGTCAGATCAAGCCAAACGCCGGACACGCCGCGAATACGGGCTTGCCCGCCAAGCTTGCCGTCGGTGCCTACTTCCAGCGCCACACGTGTCACTTCTGTGGAAAATACGTTAAGCAGCTCAATCATCTTGTTTGTGGTTTTGGCAACCCGCAAAAATTCGCCGCGCAAGGGCCGGCCTTCAATCTCAAGTGACATAGGTTCGGTTAAATCGCCTTTGGCGATGGCTGTCACGACGCGGCCAAACTCGGTTACAGGCTCCGCCATACCTTCAACCGTGGAATTAAAGGCTATAATGGTATTGGCCCATCCGCCTTTGGCGGCGCTGACAGAAACACGCTGACCCAACTTCCCCTCGCGGGCAACAGCTTTGCTAACTCGCTCAAATTCTTTGAGCATCACCTGATTTAATTCAACGGCCTCGTTAAAAGCGCGAGCAATTTCTCCAGAAATACCAATCTGGTTTTCCGGCAATCTTACAGAAAAATTGCCGTTGCGGTACGCTCTCAATGACTTCAGAAAAGCCTTGTCACTAACGATGTCAGATTTGTCTTGCCATTCCTGCAACGCCTTGATCAATTGCGGTGAGCTAACTTGTTGCAGGTTGGTCTTCGACGACCTTCTCTTTACTGTAGCGGTAGCTTTTCCCATAGTGCCTTTGACCTTATCCAATGAGTGTTTATATTTATCACTAAAAACCTACAGGTCTTCGATAGACTTTACATTCTTGAGCGTTAGCCAATCGTCTTTTAGACCCCTTAATTTCCCTGTAACGCCGTCAAGCAAGTCTTTAGCTGATGTTTTTTTGCCCAAAGAGTCCTTCAGTCGTTCTAACGGTTCGATCATATCTTCTTCGAGCTGTTGAAGCTGCTGATCGATTGCATCGAGGCACCGTATCCGGCGCGCTTGCTGCACAAAAAAACTGACTTTTCGGAAAACCATTTCGCTGTCCAGCGGCTTGATTAAAAAATCAACGGCGCCGTACTGATAAGCGCGTAGTGTTTCGTTTTCGCTAAACACCTTGCCGGTAACCATGATGACTGGGATACTGGCGTGGGCCGGAGCTTCTTTTAAAGTTTGCAGAAATTCGAAACCGTCCATTTCAGGCATGCTTACGTCGAGCAGGATACAATCGACTTTACATTCCAACATGGCGCGCAAAGCTTGCCGTGCGGACCCTGTTTTTATCAGCGTCGCATCAAGGGTTTCCAAAATTGTTTCAAGTACAACCAGGCTGGACAACTGATCGTCAACTAGCAAAACATTTATAGATGGCATTGAAACTCACTTTCTGATTATAAGCTTTCACATCAAGTAGTTGCGTCGGTGTCAACCTGTTCTTTTCACTAACTGGTCAGAAAAAATCCTGCTTTGACAGGTGGAACCACCCTTCGATAAACAATTGTATCGTTCGGAAGAATTTGTCTAACTCCGCATTTTTTTGAACATACGCATTGCATCCATGTGCAATGCAGCGGTGAAAATCTCGCTGGGAGGAAGAACCCGAACACATGATAATCGGAATATGTCTCGAGGCCTCTTCATTCCGAAGAGTTTCAAGAACTTCGATCCCGGTGATACCCGGCAGTCCGATATCCACAATAATCAAGCTTGGTTGCGGATGGTCCGCGCCCTTGTACTGGCCGCGCTTTAATGTCCAGTCAATTACATCTTGTCCCAGGGGCAAATGCTGATAATGGCCATTATAGTCCATTTGTTTTAGTATTTTTTCGATAATCAAAGCGTCGTAACGCTCATCTTCACCGAGCAACAATGAAAACCCACTGGATTTATACATTGTTTGGGCCTCCAGGAATGGGCCGTCCCAAGGCACTGGAACTTAGCGGGAGAGTTATGATGAAGGTGCTGCCTTTACCCGGTGTTGATTCCACACTGATTTCGCCAAAATGTTGATCTACCAATATTTTACAGATCGCGAGGCCAATGCCGCTCCCCTCATATTGGTCTTTGGTGACCAAACGTTTGAAAGGTTTAAAAATGTTTTTGGCATGTTTAACATCAAAGCCGATGCCATTATCTTTAACGCGAATGACACTGAGATCCTTGACCTGCTTGTGGCTGATCTCAATTTTTGGCTTGGCATTGTCATTATATTTGCATCCGTTACTGATCAAATTCTGGAACAGATGTACCATCATGCCCGCGTCCCCGGGTATGGATGGCAGATTGTTATATTTAACCGTCGCCTTTTTTTCCAAAATGGAATGGGCCAGCAATTTGAGCGCTTCGTCGATCACTTCCTGCAGGTTTACTGACGTGACATTTTTCTTTTCCGAACTAAACCGTGAAAAACGAATTACGTCGTCGATCAGGCTTTTCAACGAATTTAAATATTTGCCCATATTGTCGATTTCGCACTGGACCGCTTTTTCATCTTTGTTGGCAAAGGCCTCGCTGAGAAAGCTTAAACTATGACCGCAATATCTAATGGGCGCCTTCAAGTCATGGGAAACAATGTGAGCAAATTCTTCGAGGATCTCATTTGACCTCCACAGTTCGTCCAATTGGGACTGCAGTGTCTGCTCCTGGCTCTTGAATTTTTGCATGTCAACGAACAGGCCGAAAAACCGCTCAACTTTTTTCTCTCCTTGTTTTTGCTGGGTAAAGTGGCCTTTGCAAAGCACCCAGTAGCGTTCGCCGTCAGGTCTGTGCAGGGACAGAATTGCCTCAAATTTTCTGTCTGTCGCAATAGCATCATCGAATTTGGCCAGAACGTCTTCACAATCGGTGCCCAATAGGCTCTGCCAATCAAGTCGATCATCTTCGGAATACCCTAATCTGTTCAGATTCTCAGTGCTCAAATAGACCGCAGTTTCACCGTAAGTCCATTCAACATACCCGTCTGACAGATTATCCAACATGGCCTGCAACCGTATTTCATTGCGGGCAAATTGTTTCTGAACGGAGTAAATTTTGCTGATATTTGTGCTCGTTATAATGATACCGCGCGGTCTATCGCCATTTTCTTCATCCCCGCCAAGGGCTTGCAATTGATGTATCTGTATCCGAAAGACAGACCCGTCAGGTGTGTGCATCTCTTTTTCTACCAGTCCACCTTCATTGAATACCTGATGCAAGCTTGCCAGTATTTGTTTAACCATGCTGCTGGCAATTGCTACAAAAGGAAGACCAATATTTTCGTCACTCAGTTGAAACAGTTTAGCAGCAGGCAATGAGAATTTGCGAATATTTAGCTGATCATCAAGGAAAACAATTCCTATTCCCGAGTTTTCAACGATGCTTCTTTCGTCTGCCTCTGCTTCCGCACGAGCGTGCTCTTTAATTTTGAATTCCGTATTAACACTCACCAATTCTTCATTAACTGATTGCAGCTCTTCATTTGTTGCCTGGAGTTCTTCATTCGAGGCTATCAATTCTTCGTTTGTGGCTTGAAGCTCTTCATTGCTGGCTTCCAGTTCCTCGGCCGCGGATTGAAGGCCTTCTTTGGCAAGCTGTAATTCGCGTTCCAGTTCATGCGCCTTGACCAAATCTGCACTGTCAAGGTCAACAGACTCGATTGTCGTTGTTTTTGCCCTTATCTTTGTCTTTGCTGGTAATTTAGCTGGCGTTTCGCTTGGCGTGAATGAAACCAGCAAATAGCCGATATCGCCCGGGATATCGGAAAGCGGATACATTTCGATATCCACCTTTTCATGTTTGACAAAACCCAATACATTGTGAACCGTGATCGGTTCGTGTTTTTTGCCAACATGCATTATCATCTGCGTGATCGCGACTTTGGCCTGGCTGCCAACCAACGAGCGCAGGTTCAGGCTGGCAGATCCCATGTCAAGGCTGAGAAACTCGCCCACAGTTCCAAACACATGTAAAACATTGCCACTTTCGTCACACAACACACTTGGCGGAACGTGACGTTGCAATAATATTTCCCGCGCGCGTTTACTTTTTACACTGGCCATAACATCAACGGTGTTGGCGCCCAGCGCTTTTGGAGCAATCGCAAACGCCATGTTTCTACCAGACGTCTTGTCGGTAGCAATTTTGGACGGAGTTTTTGTATTTCGCTTTTTCTGGAATATTTTATTTTTCTGGTCAATACAGCGAAAATCGGCTTCATGATGCCCCAGTGTTTCACTCGACCCGAGGAAAAGTATGCCTTTATTCTTTAAAGCAAATGTAAACAGGCCAAGAGCTCTCTGTTGCGCATTTTGGTTAAAGTAAATTAACAGGTTTCGACATGTTAATAGATGGACCTTTGTAAAAGGTGGTTCCTGTAAAATGTTATGTTGCGCAAATACGATACTGTGACGTATTGCGGGGCAAATTTTATATTTACCAGATCTTATTTTCTTGAAATAGCGCTCCAGATAATCCTTGTTAACGTCTTTCAGCTCCTCGGCCGAATAAACGCCAGCTGCAGCATAATCTATTGATTTGTTATGAATGTCCGTTGCAAATATTTTAATATTTATATTGGAACCTGTTTGCTGACGAATATCATGCATCAGCATTGCAACGGAATATGCTTCTTGTCCTGTTGCGCATGCGACCACCCAAACCCGGATTTCCTCTTCCGCTTCAAAGGATCGAAATAAAGACGTTATTTCCGGCCTAAGGGACTGAAATGCTGCTTTGTCGCGAAAAAACTGGGTAACGCCAATTAACAGGTCATGGTATAAAGTGTCCAGTTCATCAGAGTTATTCTGCAATAATTCTACATATTCCTTGAGGGTGCACTTCTGCAACGCCAGCCGTCGCTGAATCCGTCTTGCAATTGTTGCCGGTTTATAATGGGAAAAATCGAGACCATAGCGCGTATCAATTAGCAGCAAAATTTCAGGAAAACAGCCTTCGTCTAAGTCTGCTTTGCTGGCTGTGAATCCACGTTCAACACTGTCAACATGCTGCATATATTTAACCAGAGCCTCAGGCATTTCTTTTGGCAATAAAGTTAAATCTACCTTGTTGGTAGCGATAGCATTGACTGGCATGGGGTCGAATTGACATGAGCTCGGTGTTTGCACGACAACCAGCCCGCCGTTATCATGAACCCGGACCACACCTTGGCTGCCATCTGAACCCATACCGGACAATATAATTGCAATGCTTTTATCCTGATAACTGTCTGCTAGCGATTGAAGGAAAGTGTTGATGGGTAAATTCAACGCCTCGTCGGATTGCCGTTCTGTTAAAAACAGCCGACCGTTTGCTGTAATCATCTCCCTGTTGGGTGGCAATAAATAAAGGGTGTTTGCTTCTATGGGCATCTGATCTTTGGCAACCAGTATTCGCAGCCCGGTGTTTTTTGCCATGATGTCCGCCATCATACTTTTATAATCAGGCGATAGATGCTGCAAAACGATAAAGGCCATACCAGTGTCAAGTGCCATTTCGCCGAATAACAATTGCAGAGCTTCCAATCCTCCAGCAGATGCCCCCACCCCCACCACATAGGTAGGCAAATTTTCGTGCGGAAGCGGAAGTCGTTTCGCGGCCGCCTTTTTTTTATTTTTTTTTCGAGGGATAGTTTTTTTTGCACGGATATTATTGGGTTTGACGGTATCTAACATGCTTTCCATGGCACAAGCCTCTTCAATTTTTTCAGTCATGATTTTTGGTCCGCGTGCGTCGAAGCTTTGTTTTTTAGTATCAGGTTTTGCCACAACGTACCTATGGAATTACATTGTTGTTTCAGCCCGAGTCTAAGCAGAATGTTAGTCATTAAATATTAAGTATTATATAATGACGTTAGAGAACCGATTTTTTGCTATGTATCTATGCGGTCTATAATTTAGTTGACCGTCAACCGACAGTAGCTATTGGCTATTGGCACATTGTTAACCTATCTCGACTAACTTCAAATTATAATAGGTAGCCTGGACCATCATATGTTGTCGTATTGGGGCAAGGCTGCCTTTAAAAAGGCCGGACATGAGAGTTCTCGTTATTGAAGATGAAGAAATGGACTACAGGGTAATAAAACGCCTGTTCACGACTAGCTATCCTGATGAAGACCATGAATTCACCTGGATCCAGTATCCGGACCTTCCCGACGTATCTTCAAAACTGAATGACTGTGACCTTTGTTTCATTGATCAAAACCTCGGCACAACAACAGGCCTTGATTTGCTGCGCGGCGCGGGTGCCAGCAAGCTTTCTATCCCTGTTATTTTGCTAACCGGATATGACGACGAAGCTGTTGACGAGCAAGCGGCACTGAACGGGGCGTCTGATTATATTACAAAGGGGGATCTTACAGCCTCCTTTCTCAAACGCTCGATCCGCTACAGCCTCGCCCGCAAGGAAAATGAACAGGCGCTGTCAAAACTTGCATTTACCGACGGCCTTACCGGCCTGGACAACCGCATTAAATTCGATCAGTCGCTTAGGTTTTCGTTGAAGATGACGCTCAGAAGCGGCGACTATCTTGCGCTTGTGCTCATTGATCTCGATGATTTTAAAGTGATCAACGACACATTTGGTCATGCTGCCGGCGATATGTTGCTGGTTGAATTTTCCCGCCGCCTGAAAAAACTGGTACGCCAATCGGACGTTGTTGGCCGACTGGGCGGCGATGAATTTGGCATCATCATTAACGGCTATCAGAAACAAAGTGACATTCATGTCCTCATGGAAAAAATTCTAAGTATATTTGAAGATCCTCTGACATACGGTGAAGAAACATTTTATGGGCAAGGCAGTCTGGGTGTAGCCATTCTTGCCCCAGGTGAAGAACCTCGCAATTCATCGGAGCTTACGCGGGCTGCAGACGGTGCCCTTTACCGGGCAAAAAGCCTGGGCAAAAATAACATTGTCTATTATGACCAGAAGCTTGGTGAGACAATCCAGCAAACAGCGAGCATGGAAAGTGCCCTTACCCGGGCTGTGGAAAACGGGGAACTGGAACTATATTTTCAACCGAAAGTGAATTCGCAAACGCGTAAATTATCGGGCGCCGAAGCGCTGCTGAGATGGCACTGGGGAAGCACTGAAACCATTTCGCCGGACATATTCATTCCCGTTACCGAGCGCTCGCTTAGCATTCTGGATATTGGAAAATGGGTTATTGAAGAAACCTGCCGTAAAATGCAGTCCTGGTCGCAGAAAGGTCTGATTTTAATTCCCATTGCCATCAACATATCGCCTGTGCAGCTGCAATCCAGCACCTTTGTTGAGCATATGGAACAAACTATGGAGCAATACAAAATTGATCCGTCTTTGATTGAATTGGAAATTACCGAAACCGCGCTAATGGCGCATGTTAATAAAATTACCGACCGTATGGCCGCAATGGCGGATATTGGATGCAAATGGGTCATCGATGATTTTGGCATTGGCCATTCATCACTAAGCCGGTTGGCTGACCTGCCCATCACCAAAATTAAACTGGACCAGAGCTTCGTGCAGCAGGCTCCAACCTCTGAAGCCAACCAGAAGATCTGCAGCATCATCGCTTTGCTTGCCCATGAATTGGATGTGGGGCTTGTCGCTGAAGGTGTAGAAACAGATCAGCAGATCGAAGCACTGACATTGCTGCCAGATGACGAACTACAGGGTTTTCATTTTAGCAAGCCCTTGCCAGTCGCAGATTTTGAAAAATGGCTGGCAACCGATCATCAACCCGCCCACCTCCGCACCTAAGCAGCTTCTTTGAGGCGATTCTCGGTGAAGTTCCATGGCAGGAGATCGTCGACCCGATTGATCGGATGGTCCGCAATGACCTCGAACACCCATGTCAGATAGGCTTGCGGGTTGATACCGTTGAGTTTGGCAGTTTCCAACAGCGTATAGGCAGCAGCCGCACGCTCGCCGCCCTTGTCAGAACCGTAGAATAAGAAGTTTTTCCGCCCCAATGCAATAGGCCGCATGCACCGTTCCGCCGGATTGTTATCAATCGCCAGCCTACCATCTGTCAGATAGACCTCAAGGCGCTTCAACCGGGTGACGGCGTAACGAATGGCCCCGGCCAAGGCTGATTTGGCGGGTATTTTGTTCAATTGGATTGGCAACCAGGCTTGCAAGGCTTCAAACAGCGGTTTTGCCTTTAGCTGGCGAACTTGCCGTTTAATGTCTGGTGGCTTTTTGCGGATCTGTTTCTCAATACCGTACAAAGCTGCTATTCGCTCTAACGCTTCTTTGGCAATCAGTGAACCATTTGCCTTGTGAAGATCAAAGAACTTGCGCCTGACGTGCGCGAGGCAGGCAACTTCAGTAATCTTGCCGCTGCCATAAAGCTTTTCGTATCCGGCATAGCCGTCCGCATGGAGAAAGCCTTCATAATCCTTGAGGCGATCCTGCGGCCGGGCGCCTTTTCTGTCGGGCGAGTATTTATAGTAAGCAGCCGGTGCCGTTTCGCCCTGCCAATCACGCTCGTCCCGAAGGTAAGTCCATATTCTGCCGGTTTTGGTTTTTCCTGTCCCTGGTGCCTGTACCGGCACAGGTGTATCATCGGTGTGGATAGCGGCACCTGCCAGTACATACTTGCCAATGGTATCAACAAGCGGGCGCACCAATTCCATACTGCGCCCAACCCAGTCAGCCATGGTATTGCGGCTGATCTCAACGCCCTCACGGGCATAAATACCGGATTGGCGGTAAAGCGGCAGATGATCCATATATTTTGATGTAAGCACGTGCGCCAAAAGACCCGGACCGGGCTTGCCTTTCTCGATCGGCAGGCTAATGGCCGGTGCCTGTTTTATTGTATCGCAGGTGCGGCACGCCATCCTTGGCCGTATATGATGCTGTACCCGAAAGCTTGCTGGCACATAGTCGAGTACTTCGGTAATATCCTCACCAATCTTATGGAGTGGCTTACCGCAGCAGTCGCAGATACCGCCGTTTGGCAGATGCTCTGTGACATCACGTGGCAGGTGTTCCGGCAAAGGCTTGCGAACGGCTTTTTGCTTTGCTTCAGCCTCAGCAATTGCTTTATCGACGTCAGGCTGACCTTGCAGGATGGCGGCTTGCTCGATGATCAAATCCTCAAGCGTCAGCTCCATTTGCTCAACGATGCCGTCGATGGCCTCCGAAGAGGAGCCAAACTTCGCCCTGCGCAAGCCCGCAATCTGCAGCCGCAGCTTCTCAATTACATAGTGCTGTTCAAGCACTCTGGCTTTAAATTCAGGAAGCGTTTTGGGCATGGTGAAAGGCGCTGACATCATGGCCAGTTTATAGCCCATGCGCAGCCCAACATCTATATACAATATCAAAGAACAACAATTAAATCAGCAGCTTGACGGCTTTGTCCGGCACCCAAGTCGGGCGCTAAAATCAGCCAGCCTTTCGGGGCTTCCATGTTTGCTTTTGGATACGCCAATCAATGCCTTCCAGCAGCATGGAAAGCTGCGAACCACTAAGGGTGACTTTACCGTCTTCAGCGCGCGGCCAGACAAAGCGGCCGCGCTCTAACCGTTTGGTAAACAGGCACGCGCCTTGCCCGTCCCACCAGATAATCTTGCAAAGATCACCGCGCCTGCCACGGAAGACAAATAGGTGGCCTGAGAAGGGATCGACTAGCAGGGCCTTTTGCGCCAGCATCGAGAGGCCATTAAAACCCTTCCTCATATCAGTGACACCAGCAGCCAGCCATATCCGGGTGTTTGATGGTACCGGGATCATGGCGTTCTGCCCGGTGTGTGCAGCCGCAGTTCTGAAAGGGCCGTGCTGAGCAATGCGGGTTCGGTACCGTTGCCGCACCGCACGCGTGCGCCGCAGGGCAATGCAACCTCAAGGCAACCTGTCCCGGGAGTGCTGCTACTCTCAGACTTTACTGCCGGAGACGCTTCAACCTCTACCGGCACCAAACAAACTTCCTGGCCCGTTGCTGCCTGTGCGGGTGCAGCGGCAAGGTGTTGGCGCCAGCTATATAAAAGCTTCGGATTTACACCGTGACGCCGCGCTACGTCGGACATCGGCCCATCCGACGCTTCAGCCTCAGCCACTATCTGCTGCCTGAACGCCTTGCTCCATTTACTACGCCGCCGCTTGCCTGCCATAATTCATACGTCCCGTATCCAAGCGAGCACAATGCCTACTTTGCAGAGACAAATATAAATTATGACGCTGAACTTGGGTAGGTGGGTTTGACCGGGCGAATACCACTCCAATAAAGTGTGGCGTGTTTAACAGAAGCAAAATGAACTGTTTATTAACAGGGAGCAGTAGGGTGCTCTTGATGACAGGATCATTTTCAGTATGACCAGATAGGCAAGCGGTGTTAAACGCCGACCGGAATACCAAAAATGAGTACAGCTACGCACAGTAACGTGGCACAGCTGAAGAGACAAAGACGAGTAAGGGGTTTTGGCTTTGTTTGCCAACATACATAAGTGGCAAGGCAACTTTGAAGGCCGTAATAGATAACAAAGGCTTTTGAAGCATAGACAATAATTTCTAAGATGCTTGCCTGCCAGGTTATTGTAAGGGCGACCAATGCGGTCATAAGGTAGCCTGCTTTTACAGGGATACCACGATTGGTCGCGCCTGCTATTAATCCCCCTGAACCATTCATGTCAGCAATCGCAGCAGATATCTGGGAGGCAAGAGCGGCAAATATAATTAATGGGCCAACAGCTGTACCTAGGGGCGATAGTAAGGTGATAATTTCTGTTTCACTACCTGCTGAGGGTAAGGTGTTAGAGAAAAATGGAGTGATTAAAAGAATAAAGATAAAATAAATTGCAGTGGAAAGAAGCTGGGCATACCGCATGGTTTTTATGCGTGTAGCAATATTGTATGTATCTCCCAAATAGCGAGATGTCTCAAAGCCTTGTACTAATATGACTAGACCTAGAAGAATTTGAATTTTATCCATACCTAGGTCTGGTTTTTTGGTTTGTAAATCGAGCGTTCCCAACTGTATTGAAATAACTGCTGCATATGCCAAGGCCGATAGTAAGCCTGCAATCAGAGCCAACTTGAGGCCTACAGAGGTTGCCTCAAGGCTTTCGAGCGCGTGTAAACCCCTTGTGGCACCCAAGATGCCGAGAGATAAAATTACAGCAGAGGCAAGCCAGCGTGTAAGCTCGGGATCAATAATGCCATCCGCTCGCAGTGCAAAGGATGCAAATAAGTTTAAATAATAAGCGACGGATACAAAATATGCGAAAGCAAGCGCACTTTCTGATAGCTTCTCTAGAGTGATTACAGCCCTTGACTGTTTACTTTTGCTGACAGGTTCTATGTTGGCAATATTGAACCGAATAGCGCTGCCAAAAAGATAAGCAACACCACATAAACTTAGCATAGCAACCCATGCCCAATTCCCTGCTACATAGGAAAGAATTGGCCCTGCAACCAAAAAACCCGACCCGATGATAGAGGCAAGGGGTGTCACTGTTGCACGCCACATTGGCGCTTTCATCACACGAGGGCGCAGTAAAATGATTGCAACCACTGCCGCAACAATAACCATAAGGATACTAGGAGAAAATACAGCGGTCATGGTGGGCAAGCCCTTCAGGAAAGTGGTTACCTATAAAGTACCCATGTAGCGTGCTCTGCTTCAATGCGGAAGCTATATTTTTGGGCAAAGGTTCGGACAATCTTCCTCATGGGATAGCCTTTTGTGCGGTTCCAGTGCCAATCATCTCCACATAGATTGGCTTCAGGCCATAAAGCATGTACGGCTTCTAGATCATCAGGTTTTTTGCCAGCATCGATATAAGCGAGGTCAGGCGTAAATCCCGCCTCTTTTAGGCTTGGTAAAATGTTAGGCGATTCACCGCGTATCGGGATGAACCTGCCTTTGAATTCTGATAAATTGGCCATTGCTGTCGGAAAAGGGCCCTGCCGCTCTATGTCAGCAGCAAATTGTTGTTGCACACTCAGGTCAGGGTAGGCACGGGATAAAACTGGGCGCCCAACGTGTTTGTGGCACTGGTTGATAAGCCAGTCATTCCATGTATCAATCCCAACAAGGTTTAGTTTTGTGTCAAGCGATAACCAACGGCGTGCAGAGGCGCCCAAAAAACACCCAATCTCTAGCATATACTCAGGTTGGCTAACCTTAATCAAAGTATCCACTAAATGCCGCCCTCCTCCACCAAGTGTAAAGTCCCAAGGGGTTACACCTTCTGTATCTGGCCAAGGGTGGAGGGCATTTAGTTTTTCAAAGCTCGTTTGTAACATAACTTACTAACAGGCCACCCTAGGGTGGCCTTCATCTCATAGACAAAAATTTTTAGAGGATGGAAAAGCCAGTAGCGGCCCAGTCCTTATCAAAGCCAGCAAGGCCACTTGTTGTAAGTGGGTGATTAAATAGCTTCTTCATAACATCCCAAGGAAAAGTCGCTACATCAGCACCAATGAGTGCGGATTGAAGGACATGGGTGGGGTGGCGAACCGATGCCACAAGAATTTCAGTCTCATAGTTATAATTGTCATAGATTGTACGAATATCAGAAATCAACTCCATACCGTCAAAGCCAACATCGTCGTGGCGTCCAACAAAAGGCGAAATAAAAGAGGCCCCCGCTTTCGCGGCGAGCAGAGCTTGATTCGCAGAAAAGCACAGTGTGACATTCACCATAATGCCTTCAGCGCGGAGGGCCTTGCATGTTTTCAGGCCGTCAAGCGTGAGGGGTACTTTCACAGTAATATTGTCAGCAATTTTTGCACACTTCAGGCCTTCTTTCAGCATGGTTTCATGGTCATGTGAGACGGTTTCAGCGGATACGGGGCCATCAACCTCTTTTGCAATTTCAGCAATAACTTCAAAGAAGTCGCGACCAGATTTTTTGATAAGAGACGGGTTTGTTGTAACACCGTCAAGCAAGCCTGTGGCGTTTGCTTCGCGGATCTCATCAATGTTAGCAGTATCAAGGAAAAACTTCATTTTTTGCTCCGTGGGTCCGGCATGCCGGGACAATGCGTTTGGGCCAGTAAATTATTGCTGCGGCTGATAGCAGTTGCAAGCTGCAAGATAAACCGTAATTCACATCATGCCTATTAAAGATTGCCTCCTTTTGCAATTCCTATAGACAATAGAAGACAGATAGATGGACTAAAGCGACAAGAATTGATTGGTAAAAGATGCGTCAAAAGGCATTAGGGCTTGGTATTGAAGAGGTAGAAGACACGCAGCGCGTAAAGGTTCTGTTACCCCTGCCGCTCGCGGGCCCACTGGATTACCGTTTGCCAGCCAACTGTGAGCGCCCTGTGCCTGGCACACTTGTAGAGGTGCCTTTGTCAGGCCGCACAGTTCTTGGTGTGGTGTGGGATGGCCCAACCGTAAAGACGGGTAAAATAGTATCTTTCAAGAAGCTTAAACCGATTGAGCGGTTTGTAGAAATACCGCCTTTAAGCAAGGACTTGAGGCGTTTTGTCGATTGGGTTTCTGCCTACACGCTTTCAAACTTGGGGACTGTACTCCGCATGTGTTTGTCGGTGCCGTCTGCGTTTCAAGCAGTGCCTACGGCGCGTCACTATAGGGTTAAAGAAACCCAACCCGAAGGTTTCCGAGAAACAGCAGCCCGCGCTAACATATTGAAAATACTGGGTGACGGCGCGCCGCGAACGGCATCTGAGCTTGCAGAGCTCGCTGGCGTGGGGCCTGCTGTGGTGCGCGGCCTTG
>Ga0316209_1001785_pt1 | contig 20215 bp, 25 predicted proteins | sample 6monopyrite_MG_FD_204945 | JGI IMG/M metagenome (GOLD analysis project Ga0316209, IMG submission 204945) | Microbial mat bacterial communities from mineral coupon in-situ incubated in ocean water Damariscotta River, Maine, United States -... | ecosystem: Environmental > Aquatic > Marine >...
TGGCGACTCCTGATGATTGTGTTTTGTGTGGTAACAATCACTTTACCATCACGCCAGCCTTTTTTATATTTTTCAATGGGTTATATTGGTTTTCATAAAGCAACTTTGGCTTAAGTAAGTGCCATTAATCTCTGGCCCCAATGCCCATGAATCTGCCTTGTCTGTTCTGCAAGATTTTTATGCAAAAATATGCGCATCAAACTTGACCGCGTTAATGGCAATAGCTGCACAAAAAATAACGACAAAAGTAACAAAGAATTTAAAATTAAACTATCAAATCAACTTCGCTCAGGCACTATCAAAAATGAAACACCGAATCATTCAATTAACACTACAATCTAACAACGATTGTTCATTGTTGATCAATCGAACGATCAGGTATATCAGCAAAACAGTTGAAGCCGTTCGAGATGGTCGAAGCAATCCAAGGAAATTGAAAAATATCAAAAAAGACATTCACTTTACTGCATATAAAAGTGCATTATAATGAATGGCTTAGAGCTTAACTTACTGGCATTGGGGTCAGAGCACAATTAATTCTAATGTTTGCAACAATTGTGCTCTGAGCTTCCCCTAATAAACTCAGGATTCAGAACAGTATGACTTATACTCAAAATGGTTTTTCCAAATATACTAATCTTGCTATTATTTTAGTTGTCTGCGTCATATTGGCTGCTGCGATTATGTTGTTGCCGAAGGGCTTTAGCGATGACTTGTCAAAAATAGGCCAGGGCTCGGTTGTTTTGGTGCTGACTCATGATAAGAATACTGTGGGTGGTATGGTAGCGATGGAGCTTCTCAATACAGTACGTTCAGATTATGAGGGGAAGGTCGATTTTTTGGTCGTTGATGTTAATACCCTGCAAGGACAGGATTTTACCCGACAACAGGGTGTGGGTACTGTTGTTCTTGTTTTGTTTGGCCCAGATGGTTCAAGACGTGATGTGCTCGGTGCTGACATCAGTGAAAAGGAATTGCGTTCAGTGTTAAATGCTACTTTATCTCTCTGACCCCAAAATTGGTGGTGTGGCATGGAAAGACCTGATAATCATCTAGCGAGTTTCTCCAATAGGTTATATCGTTAAGGTTCTGAAACAAAACGAAACCTAAAATAAGGAACTCAAATGAAATTATATTGCGGAATTGATTTACATTCAAATAACAGTGTTGTTGTTCTTGATGAGGTTGATAAAGTTATTTATCAAAATGAAATTGGACAATGATTTGTCTTTAATTCTCAACCAACTTGATGCATATAAAAACAAAATTACAGCAATCGCTATTGAATCTACACTTAACTGGTACTGGCTAGTTGATGGTTTAATTAGTGCAGGCTATAACGTAAAGCTGATTAATACTGCTGCAGTGCAAATCTACAGCGGCTTAAAACACACAGACGATAAAGATGATGCGCGATGGTTAGCACATTTAATGCGGTTAGAAATATTACTTACTGGATTTATATATCCAAAAGAAGAGCGTGCTGTTAGAGACCTGCTTAGAAAACGAAGTCAGTTGGTTCGCCAAAGCACAACCAATATATTGAGTTTGTAAAATATACTGGCACACAATACAGCTCAATCACTGTCCAGTTATAAGATTAAAAAACTCGAATTCGCAAGGAATTTAAAAAGTTACTCACGGTATAGGGCATCGGTGAAATATTGGGGCTCACGATCATGCTGGAAAGTGGCGTGAATCGTTTTCCCAAAGTAGGAAATTTTTCATCGTATTGTCGCTGCGTAAAAAGCGAACGCTTTAGCAATGGCAAGAAAAAAGGTGAAGGCAATCGTAAAAATGCAAACAAATATTTAGCCTAGGCATTTTTAGCCTAGGCATTTATAGAAGCGGCTAATTTTGCGGTTCGCTATAACGATAAAATAAAATCGTTTTACCAAAAAAAGAAAGCCAAAACCAATGGCATTATTGCGATTAAAGCGGTAGCCAATAAACTAGCACAGAATAAAGCAAGAATAAAGCAAGAATAAAGCAGACACCCATCCTAAACAATGATCTGAATGGTAATACCACCAGTAAAAATGGCATGACGTTTACTTATGATAATACCAACAGAATGTCACAGGCGGTTAATGGCGCGGTTACCACTAATTATCAGTATGATGGTAAGGGCCAGCGGGTCGTTAAGAATGCGGCTGGTGCTATAACCCTGTTTATCTTTGATAAAGATGGCCGGTTAATTGCTGAGGCTGATGGTGGCGGGGTAGTGCAGCGTGATTATGTTTATTTTGGTGGGCGGCTTGTGGCGTTGGCGACTGTTGGTGGGTCACCTGCGGTGTTTTATTATCACGTGGATCATTTGGGGTCGCCGCAGGTGTTGACTAATCAGCTTGGGACTGTGGTTTGGGCTGGGGATTATGGGGTGTTTGGGGAAGTTAATTTAACGACTAGTGTTGTTGAGAGTAATTTGCGGTTTCTGGGGCAGTATTATGATAGTGAAACCAATCTGCATTACAACTACTTCCGTGATTACGATCCGACGTTAGGTCGATACATCACCAGTGATCCGATTGGGCTTGATGGTTTAATGTATGTGCTTGGTAATAATTTTACTGGGCAAGATACAAATCTTTATGCCTATGTTCGAAATAACCCAATAAATTATTCTGACCCAACAGGTGAGTCACTTTCATCTGCGCTTATAGCCGCAGGTTTAACTGGCTTGATTGTTTATGTAACTGTCGATTGTATTGATAGATGCGGAAAGAACCAAAAGAATCAATGTCCGCCACCGCCACCTATGCAAATTGCAAGTGACTGCGCAAATCAATGTATACCGTTTTTAAACTTTTTAGGTTTAAATAGCATAAATTCAATTATGTTAAATATTAGTAAACGTTTAGGTGCCGCAGCAGGTGGAAATTAGTTTTGAGTAACATTGAAAATAATGGTGTGAGTAAAGGGTTAGTTTATCTCAATGTTATTGTATATCTTGTCTTTGTTTTTTTTATAATAAGTGGTTTATTTGAGAAAGACTTTTCAAGTGATGCTGACTATAATATAGCTGTATATATACTGTATCTTACGTTGTCTGCGTTAATTATATTTGTATGTTATGGGTTGTTAACCAATAAAAAATATGCCATCTCATGGGCGATCAACATTAATTTTTCGATTGTCTTTTTAATAATAGGCTTGAAGTTACTAAGCTATATTTTATTAATTGATAGTATCAATGATTTTAATTATCTTGAATACTTTGATACAGAAACAGTTTTTTTATTTGTAACAGGTCTTATTCTTATTTTTTTATCATTTTATTATAAATACAGTTAAATGATTATTAAGCTGTTGATAATTATCTTTGTAGGTTATTTTTCATTAAGTTATACCGATTTAGGTAGTGACTCTGTATTATTTTCTGTTATTTTCCCGATTATTGATTTTTTTGTTTTTGTGTCATTAGCGTTATGGGTTGTTATTTTGCTACATAAATTATGTATAAGGAATAATGCGGGCCAGAGAACAATTGTTTCTAATATTAATATAAGCACAAGCTAAACAAATAAAAATTAATCACAAGGAAGTGAATATGCCAAGAAAAACAAGATTCAATTTAATCGGTATACCACAGCACATCATTCAACGCGGCAATAATCGCGAACCGTGTTTTTATCATCAGACGGATTACTTACAATACCTCCATGATTTTCAGTTAGCAGCAGAAAAATTCGACTGTAGAATTCATGCTTATGTTTTAATGACAAATCATGTGCATATTTTAGCAACCCCCATGGATGAGTATTCCGTTTCTGAAATGATGCAATCACTGGGTAGCCGTTATGTTCGTTATATCAATAAAAAATATAATCGTACTGGCACGCTTTGGGAAGGGCGTTTTAAATCAAGCTTGGTTGATAGCGATGCATATTTGTTAACGTGTATGCGTTATATCGAAATGAACCCAGTGCGTGCAAAAATGGTTGAGCACCCGGGCGAGTACCTATGGTCGAGTTATGGTGTAAATGCGCAGGGAGAAATAAGCAATTTTATTGAAAAGCATCCGTTGTATATTCAATTGGCAGTCGAAATTGAGCAGCAATTTAAAGCGTATAGAAATTTATTTAACGAGCATTTAGATGAAACAATTATATCTGAAATAAGAGATGCGTTGAATCATGAGCTTGTGATTGGCCGATTATATTTTAAAGATAAAATTGATGAAATCACAACCCGACAAACTCGGCTGGGAATACTAGGGCGGCCAAAAGTTGAAGAAAGCAGAGGCGTTTATTTGGTTGGATATTAGGTATTGAGTATATTAGAAACAATTGTTCTCTGGCCCGGGTTTCGTGCGGGTTTCGGCCCGGGTTTCTTGCACCTGGTTAACCGTTAAATATTAATGCAGGGCGGCTTCGCCGCTCTGCATTTAAAAATGAAATTATTTTTTAAATGAAAAGATAAAAGGAAAAAGCAATGGATGATAAAACCGAAAAAATTTAGATGGCGCTCAAGATCAACTCGATGTTTTTTTAATGAATCAAACACAAATAGAAAAAACACGTGAAGAAATAAAAAATGCAATCAAAGACCAAACAAAAATATTTTTACACTTTTACGGTACAAAAAAAGAAAACTACACCACCCGATCACAACACATCATGGGCATGATCGAAATGCTCACCCACATCACCGGCCACACCGAGTTGATTACCTGGTTACGCTCCCACCATCACTGGTTAAAACTCAAAGCCGATTATTTAAGTTACGGCCTGGATGTTGATGTGGATATGAACGAGTAAACGTAAAAACGCACCACTCGGCAGAGTCGTGCGTTTTTGCGTTGAATAAAAAAAGCGCAGTTAAAGAAAAAAGGTTTTTCCCACACCCTTTTCCAAAAATCCCGCCGCTGGATGTGCTAGGCTATGTCAGCAAAGAATAACAAAACACCAGGAACCCATGGGCGCAGCCGCACTAAAACTCGAACCGGAGCTTGATTTATTAGCCAGTGCTAATGATGCTGTGTATGCCCAAAATGAAAACAGCGCTATAAGAGGGAGACGTATCGGAATACTGCCGGGCCAGTATTATGATAGTGAAACCAATCTGCATTATAACTACTTTCGGTATTATGATCCGGAGACGGGTAGGTATATTACCAGTGATCCGATTGGGTTGGCGGGAGGAATCAATACCTATGCTTATGTTGGTGGTAATCCGTTAAATGAAACTGACCCTTCTGGTTTGTGTGCTGGGCTTTGTATTGGAGTTATTGGTGTAGCTTTAACTGTAGCTGATATAGTTATTCCACCTGGGCCAGCACCAGCTCACGCGCCTGATGCAATTTATCCAAGTGCTGAGCCACTTGATGTTGCTGGTGGTCTGGCTAGTGGCTTAAACTTGGGTAGAAATCTTGCTAGAAAAGCAGCGTCATCAGCTAGTTCATGCGCTGCAAAAGGTTTAGGTGTTCCTGACGATTTTCCTAGAAATATACATTCAGGACAACAGGGTAAACATATTCCTGGTCATAATAATTTTACTCAAGGTCGTTCACCTTTGGCTAATGGAGTAAATCCTCAGAGTTTACTTAATGGTGTACACAATGGGGCTCATCCAATTATTAGAATGACACCAAGAGGACAACCTGTTGTGAACTTTGGAAGTACTATAGGGCAGTTTGGTGGAAGAAATACTCAAATTGGAATAATTCACCATGGAAGAAATGGTGCCCATATAGTTCCTGCAAACCCTGTGCAATTTTGAGGATAGTTATGAATTTACCAGAATGGTTAATATTATGGGTTTGGCAGTCGTTGATTGGTGAAATTTATCCTGAGATTCGAGCGATTGCCTTGCGTTACGATGCAAATAAAAACTTACTTATTCGTTATTATTTTGATCGTGAACCAACAGAGGACGATTTTGAAAGTATAGAATGTGTGACGACAAATATTTTTGCTCATACCTCTTCAGAGGAGGATATAAAAGATATCAAAGAAGAAGCTATATTTTCAAATAAAAAGATGACTGATTTGGATGTATTAGATGGCTTAGTTTACGCAAGAAAAGAATATTCAAACGACTAAATTAATAGCGGAGTTTGAGGTTAGTAAATTTCGAGTTAGGGGTCAGAGTAAAAACTATATAAATATTATTTGACAATAATTATATTAATAGTTAAATTTCCTTTAACAATGCCTGCCACGCCTCTCTATAGAAGCGCACCCTGGCGGGTCACTTTGTTGTAGTGAGTAAGTCTTTATGCATTTTTGTTAGTTTTATAAAGTAATGCATTTGCTAGTCTTGAACGACCAATTATGTAAATAGTCTTTTGTGGCAATAGATATTCTTCCATCTTTTAAAAAAGCAATTCGTGAGTTGGCTTTAATGCCTATACAAGAGTGTTTCTCATAGTAATCACTATAGACAATGATACTTTCAAAAAAGGGATATAGATTTAGTTTATTCTCTTCATATTTTTCAGATAAGAAACCTAATATAACTATAAGGGTTATACCTCCGACGATCCTCGGAAAAACCATAGCTTCTTTCTCATAGTTCTCAATTTTGTGCTCTTTAAAAAGTATTATAGAGGCAAACCATTTAGTGTACTCTGATGTAAACATTTTCATGGTGTAAATAAACTGCCAAATAGTGGCAGCGAAAAATATCCCCATTCCTGCTATTAAGGTGACTTTAGGTATAAGCATAAGTGATATGACAGCAACGCTCGAATCCAGATTGTTAGGTGATACAGATGTGACTTGATTTATGGTTTGGTTAGCCATTATATAGCTAGGTAAAGTAATTATTATTCCAGAGATAGCGCCAAGAGCTTTTTTATTGAAATCGGATTCCCATATTTTTTTAATAAAATGATACGTATCTATTGCATATCCCCAACAAAATAAAACTAAAGAAATACAAAGTAGAAAAAGGCTGAAAAATATAGAGATACCAGGTGATAGAATTCCAAAGATTAAGAAATAAAATGCTGTGTAGTAAAAATGCTGTGGTTCTGTAAGGGGCTGAACCAATAGGTTTTCAATTCTTTTGGCTATAAGAGTCAATCGTTCAATAGTGATTTCCATTTCAATCATTTCCTTTGTTATTTAATTTGAAATATATTTCAAGTTTATTTTACTTTTTTCTAAGTAAAAGTGGTCGATGACAAACGAGAAGCATTCACAAATTAAACTATTTCTTATTACTCAACGCCCCTTAAGTTTTTAGTAGGTAATTACTATTTAGGTATGAAAAATACCCAGTGAGTGTTTTTTGAAATAAAGGCATGACATTTCCGCTCTAATTGCGTGGTGTGAGAGGCCTTAAGTCGATAATATGCCACATGCGGGGTGTGGTCAAGATGATATGACTCCCTATCTGTTAGGCTTTTTAACTAAAGGCAAGTGATCTATTTAAAAGGCTAAAAAGATCGGCCCCTTAGAAGAAAGATGGCTCAATAAAGAAGGGTCCTTTGTGGTCATTTGCAGTAAGTTGGTCATGCTTAACTGGTTTCAGTGGTCAGCGTTCTCCAGTATAGCGGGTCATCGGGTGCAGTCCACGCAGGTGCGTATTCCGGTAGAGTTGACCGGCTAATCCGGTTTTATATGTAACAAAATCCAATTACACCTGACCAGTCTGCTGTAGTTGACCAGTTTATAGAGTAAGTGGAGAGCCATTGGTTGCCAATACCTTTTTCTCCCATCTTCTTAAGCTTCTGGTCATGTTCTTAATTTCAGGAATTTGCGATATTTTTTTATGCTGGCCAGTGTCTTCGTATAAATGTATTTCTAGAAATACTGATTTTGTAAGATATTTATCTGTGAAATATAAACAGGCAGTTGGTATGTGATCATGTTGTTTAAAAATTTTTAGATGTTCAATTAAATAGACTATATATTGATATCTTTGTATTTTGATTTCAATATTAAAATCCTTGTAGTAAGCGACCCAGGTCGCATCGGTACATTTATCAAAGAAGTGTTCGTGTAAGTACTCTAATAACTCATCTTTAATAATGAAAAAGGGGCGTTGACAAATAAGTTTACAGAATAAGTTAATCGCTAGTTTTAAATAATTGTGTTCAAAGAAAGGTAGGGCGTTAAACCTGTTTGTGATACGGCTTTCTTGCACTATCCCTAAACAGGCTGTTAGTGCATCCCAATCACTTTCTTTATATAACCTGTCTATATCTTCAAAAAGTGGGTTTTCGCGCCTTGTGGGTACCTGACCTGCTGGTCTGTAAGATGTGAATAAAAAGTCGACAATAGAAGGCTTGAGTTTAATAAGTTGTAAATAAATATCTTCTTTACTGATAACCGGCATGTGTATGACAGCCCAGAAAGAATGCTCAAGGAGTGTTTCAGAACCTGGAGCGTCTATTTCCGCTTTCTGGATTTGCTCTGGTTCAGGCTCATGTTTCCCATTTTTGTATTTATTAAACTTGCTTGTATGGCCTGTTCCCCCATCTGTTCTCTTCTTGAATTTATCGGGATAAAAGTGTTTTTCAACTCCATAATCTGTCGTTTTTTCAAGTTTATCTGCAATTTGCCAGTACCATAAAGCCACTCGAATTTGTTTTAGTGGTTTATTTTTTCGCCAGCCTGTTTGTCCCTTATTTTTGATGTTAGTATTTTCCTTTATAAATCAATAGTTTATTTTGTTTTTGTCACGGCCAGTTATATTTAAAAACGCTCAGTATGGTAACGAAAGTATAAACCTTTCCATGCATGTGCAAAATATATGGTTGAGATAAAATCGAAATAAGTGATTCTCAAGGTTAGCTATGAGCAAACAAGAACAAATAAAAAAAGCGAATGATTTAGCTCTGGTATTAGAGGCGGATCTTTTACGGCTGTATGGGCCGATGTTAACCGGCGACTCACTCAGACAGGCATTGGGATACAGTACGATGGATGCGCTGAGGCAGGCCATCTTTAGAAAAACGATACCCATCCCACTTTTTCAGTTAGAAAATCGACGGGGCCGTTTTGCGCTTGTTAAAGATGTCGCCAGTTGGTTGGCCGAAGAGCGAGAAAATGCAGTTAAAAAATGAGAAACAAAATTAAGTAATAAACCATAAAAGGAGAAAAATTTATGACCTAATGTGACAGAGCGTTACTACAGTGTTGAGATAAAAATATAAAGGTGCAGAAACGACAAAGGCCCAAGAGGTGTAACTCTTAAGCCTTTGATCTGTGTACATCGATTTGAACTACCGATGACCTAAGATACCGTTTTAACTCCCTTATTGTCAAGCTTTGATGATCTAAAAATCGTCAAACGGGCGAGTTTGCCTTGTGTTTTTTAATTTTAAAATCGGCCATTAATGGTCAGGGGTTCATGTTGATTAAATAAAGGTAAACAAAATGAATAAACATCGAGAAATACTGAGATACATATTAACAACGGGCTTATCAAACCGACAGATTGGTCGTAGCCTTAAGGTATCACACAACACAGTTGGAAGACTTCGTAAAATAGCCATTGATAAAAAGCTAGAATGGCAGGATATAAATGATATCGATGATATTGAATTAGAAACAAAAATTCATACTGAACGTCATCGCATTGAAACTAAGCAACTACCAAATTGGGCTGTTATACATCGTGAACTAAAGCTTCCTCATGTCACGCTTCAATTGTTATGGGAAGATTATTGTTTAGTTAATCCAGACCATGCGTATTCTTATTCACAGTTTACACATTATTATCGTCAGTACGTTAAAAAACTGGATATTAGCATGCGTCAAAATCACCGTGCTGGTGAAACTGTCTTTGTTGATTTTGCAGGTCGTACGGTGCCTTATAGTGATGCGGATACAGGTAAAGATGAAAAGGCACAAATTTTTGTCGGTATTATGGGGTGTTCAAGTTATTCCTTTGCTTGTGCTGTTAAGTCACAGGCGGTTCCATTCTGGATTGAAGCGCACAATCGCATGTTTGAATATTTCGGTGGTACACCGCAAGTGATTGTACCGGATAATTTAAAATCGGCGGTTATACGTGCAGGTAATGAACCGGTATTGAACAAAACTTATTTGGAAATGGCAAAGCACTATCAAGTAGCGATTATTCCTGCTCGTGTTCGTCGTCCTAAAGATAAATCCAAAGCAGAGCTAACAGTGTTATTGGTATATCGTTGGATATTAGCGCGCCTACGTCATAGCAAGTTTTTTAGCATTAATGAAATTAATGTTGCTATAGCTGAACTATTAGAAAAATTAAATCAAAGACCATTTAAGCAGTTACCAGGCTCTCGACAATCTAGTTTTGAGACGTTAGATAAACCTTTACTACGTCCTTTACCGGATCAATTATTTGAATATGCCGAATGGGTTGCTGCACGTAAAATAGGCCCTGATTATCATATACGCATTTTTGATCATTATTATTCTGTGCCTCATGGTCTTATCGGTGCACGTGTAGAAGCACGAGTCACAGTTGATGCTATTGAGCTGTTTAGTCAAAGCAAGCTTGTTGCTAATCATTCACGTAGTTTAGTTAAAGGTGGGCATACCACCTTACCAGAACATCAACCCAAGGCGCATCGTCTTTACTCAGAACAAACGCCTGAACTCATTATGAAATGGGCAAAATCAATTGGTGTTGCAGCTGAAGCAGTTGTTCAGCATCAGTTTGATAGTAAATCACATGCATTACTTGGTGTACGTTCCAGCTCTTCTTTGCAGCGTTTGGCTAAAGAATATGGGATAGAGCATTTTGAGTTGGCCTGTAAACGTGCACAAGCAATTGGCTCAATGACGGTTAAAAGTGTTCGTTCTATTTTGCAGCGAGGACTTGAATCTTTAAGTGGTGAAAACACACCATTGCAAATCAATCTACCACTTCATCAAAATGTGCGTGGCGCATCTTATTATTCAAGTGAGGTCAAGTAAATGTCACTTCCAGAAACAATTAATAAACTACACGTGCTAAATCTTTATGGCATGGCTAAGTCAGTTGAAGAGCAGCGCACAAATACAAATGTTCAGGAGTTGAGTTTTGATAAAAGATTCAAAATGATTATCGATTCTGAAGATGATGATCGTTCAAGTCGACGACAAACACGTTTCAATAAAGCCGCTAAATTTAAAGTGAACGCCTGTCCTGAAGATATTTATTACAGTGTTTCTCGTGGTTTAGATCGTCAAGTGATGACTAATCTAGTTACATGCGATTGGATTGAAAAATCACTTAATGTTATTACAACAGGCCCTACAGGAACGGGTAAGACATGGATTGCCTGTGCATTGGGTCAGCAGGCTACGCGTAAAGGCTACCCCGTTCTTTATACCAAACTATCTCGTTTGCTTGAAGAGTTTGAAATTGCATATGGTGACGGGAGTCTTGCAAAACTTCGTACGAAGCTATCAAAAATAAAATTACTGATTATAGATGACTGGGGGTTAGCGCCTTTAACGATGCGTGGTCGTTATGAGTTATTAGAAACCATTGATGATCGAATTCGTACCGGCTCGTTAATAATTAATTCTCCATTACCTATTGAGCAATGGCATGACTATATCGCTGATGCAACTATTGCAGATGTCATATTAGATCGTGTAATCCATCGTGCACATCGGTTGGAGCTTAAGGGTGAGTCTATGCGTAAACTAAAAAAATCAGAGGGAGGTATTAAACATGTATCAGACAAATAGTACTAACAGTATCAATAGTGCGATAAAATCAAAAAGCTTTGTCCACCTTCAACAGGATCTGTGGGAGAGCGGAAATACGTCTCATCACCCAGATTATTTGATGATTGATCAAGTGTTTGAGCACTATCATCAGGCTCTAAAATTAAAACCTGAATTATTGGAAATGTTGGTTCAGCGAAAAATAGATCCTAATTATATTGATCGTTTCAATATTGGTGTTGCCGATAGAACTCTAGGGTTTGAATTGCAGTCACCCAGATGTATTTTAGGTTCTCGCAATCGAGGGCACCTGCAACGCTTAGGATTACTAAAGCCCTCGGGACATGAGTTTTTCAGTGGAGCGATAGTTTTCCCCTATCGAAACGACGATGGACTAGTTGTCGGAGCTTATGGCAGACGACCTCGACATCAGCGAAGGTCACCTGCTTATCACATCTATTGGAATGCACAGCAAGTCTCTTTTTTTAATGTGAGCGAACAGTGTCTGCCTAAATCAATTATTTTATGTAAAAGTGCTTTGGATGCATTAACGCTTCTTACAGCTGGAATTGAGAATGTGGTCGCTACGATGGGTTACAGTGGATTTAATGACATCCAACTATCTCGACTTCTTGAAGATGGTGTACGTCGAGTTTACATTGCTTTCGATAACACACCTTCGGCGAATTACTACGCACGTTTAGTAGCACAGGCCTTAGATGCAATTGATATAGTGTGCTTTCGTGTGAGGTTACCATTGGGGCAGGATGTAAATAAATTCGCAATGCATCAGGATGATGTTGCGACAGCTTTCAATTTATTAGTTGATACGTCGGTACCGTTTAAGCAGTGTCATGGCAAGTTGGTAGCTAAAGTTAGTGATCATTGGTTGCCCCAGATTGTGTCGATAGATGATAGCGTGGAATTTTATCTAGAGGAGCAAAAACAAGCTGGAAAAGCTTCCCGAACCTTAAATGCTTGTCGTATCCATCTGGAACGTTTTCAAGAGTATTGCAGTGTAATTGAAATTGAGAAGCTGGTTGAGTTAAGTGCAGAGAAATTAATAGAGTATCGATGCTATCTGGAAAAAGAAAAAAGCATCCTTACTGGAAAAGTTATTTCGAAAATCACTCAGATAGAGCGTATGAGTGCTGTCGTTCAAATGTTGACCAAACTGCATTACTACGGTGTTATTCCAGAACCTATTGTTAGTGTTAATCACAGCGGATAACTTCATTGAAACGGAAATTAAACCTCAAAGAACTCGGCGAATGTGCCGAGTTCTACTTTGATGACTGCATGGCCCTGGGTGAAAGTAATGCCACACTTAAAACCAAGCGTGTGTTGTTGGTACGTTTTAATGAGTGGGCAGCAACTCAAGGTGTATGTAATCTTCAGGAATTAGATATGTTGTTACTGGAAGAGTATCGGCGTTATCTCAATCGGTACCGTAAGCGTGACGGTCAACCACTGGACATCAGTACCCAGTGTGCTCGATTGATGGCCGTGACCAAATTTATAAAAGTTATGGATTACTATGAACTTATCGAAGGTGCCTTTGCCAAGAAGTTTCGTTTACCTCGTATCCCGCGCCGACTACCTAAAGATATACCCACGATTGATGAAATTGAGTGTGTACTTGATCAAGCGTTGATAATGGGGCGACTGGGTCTTAGAAACCGAGCCATTATTGAAGTTTTCTATGCGACAGGTATTCGCCGTATTGAACTGGTGAACATTAATATTCGTGATATAGATTTCAAAAGACAAATCCTTACCGTGCGAGAAGGCAAAAATAAGAATGACCGAAATGTACCCATTGCCAGCCGTGCATTGGAATGGATTGAGAAGTACCTTAAAGAAATGCGACCTAAGCTGGCAAGTCTAGCTTCAGGGGAGGCGTTGTTTCTGACTGAGGCAGGCAACAGGATGAAGCCTCATAAGGTTACAGATATGGTAACGAAGTGTGTAAAGAGGTCAGGTATTGATAAAAAAGGTTCTTGTCATATATTGCGTCATGCAACAGCTACAGAAATGCTAAGACATGGTGCGGATATTAGGGAGGTACAGGAAATGCTTGGGCATAGCGATATCTCATCCACCCAGATTTACGCTCATGTGACTATTAATGACCTGAATCGGGTTTATTATGAGACACATCCTGCTACCCGATCTGCGAATTGACGATTTTTTGAATTACTATTTAATTTTCCTCGTATCGAGAGACTGCTTACACCGCAGAGGGATTATTAGTGGCAGCTAATATAGGCTTCGTATTTGCCATGTAGGCTACTTGGCCCATTATAAATGGCCTAGATTTATTACACTCATATTTTTGAACTTATCCAGTCTTCATTGGGTCGCATATAAGCAAATGTGGAAAAGCGTGTAATTTAGTGTATAATTTTTGTATAAACTGGATGGGGATGAGAGTCTGTGGACGACTATAAAAAACTAAATAAGCAGCCACTAAAAATTGTACTCACTGAGTTTCGGTTCTCTCCGGTGATGCAAATTGCCGAATATATCCCGAAATTACAGGAAGCCTTTAGAAAGCAGTATCCGATTACGGATAAGAAAGTCGAGCAAAGCGTACAGTTTCAATCTGGTGGCTTGTCAGTGTCCGCGATTGATCGCTGGGGCTTTATCGCCGCTGATAAAAAAAGCGCCATCGAAATCAGTCAAGAACGACTCATTTACTACGCTGCTGATTATCCTCGCTTTGAGGGTTACTCCGATGCATGTAAGATTGCCTTAGATCATCTATGTGAGATTGTTGATCCCTCGCTCATATTGCGAATTGGTTTACGCTATAGCGATCTTGTTCTACTGGATGGGGAAGAGTGTATTTCAGATTTGGTGGATCGACACTATGGATATCCAGAATGCCTTGAAGGTCTAGGGGAGCCGTTACATCAACGTAACGAAACTTTTCTAAAAACTGAATTGGGCGCATTAGCTATACGATCTCTCTACGGCTTCCATAATTTATCGTGTATGCCGGATATACAGGACTTACCCGTAGATATTAATCGAGTAGACGAGCCAAGTGAGCGAGTTGTATTAGACTTCGATCATTTTTGGGAAGATGGAAATGGAGTAAACTTTGACGTCGATGATGTGTTAGAAAAGCTTCAAGGCTTACATGACATATCAAGACAAGCGTTTTGGAAAATCACATCTGACTACGCAAGGAACGAAAAATGGTCATAACAGCACCCGATATAAATATGGATTACACGGCAACAGGTTCAGCACAACATGCACTGAACCCGCCAGCGATACATCGCAGTCTAACCAACGAAGAGTTAACAAACCCTTTAGGTCTGTATTATGCGACCGGTGGTAACCCCAGTACTTCCTATGCGGTATCTAGTAGCGGTAGTAATGTTATCGCGCTTTTTCCTCAGACCACTGAGAACACTAATATTAAAGACACACTTGATTATATCAGTGACACTTTTTGTTTAACCAAAGATGATTTAGCCCAGGTTTGTCAGGTACAAACACGTAAAACACTTTACAACTGGATGGATGGTGAGAGCTCTCCACGTCGTTCTGCACTCGAACGAATGTATGAGCTTCACACAGTAGCCGAAGTGTGGCGTACTTCTGGGTTTGATTTTAAGAAACAAGATTTTCACACACCCGTAATCGACGGTAAAACCATTGTTGATCTCTTAAGTGAGGACAACATAGACCGAGATCTTATTTTATTTGCTGGTTCAAGAATACAGTTATCAAGCGGTAATGTATCTGTAATTGAAGATCCATTCGCTTAATATCTGGAGCTAATTCTTGATTGGACATGAATTAGAAAAGTCTGGTTGGCGACAAGGTTCTATCGTCAAGGATGAGGATCTTGCTCAACTATTTGGCGATGAACTAAGCGACTTTGGAGAAGGGGTTGTAGCTATTGTCGCTACTCAGTCATGTGATATCGCCAACAATAATCTGGATGTTGATCCGAATATAGAAGTTTCTATCGCGCGTATTATCGATAATAAAAATGGCAATTACGAAAACAATAAAAACCCCAGAATATTACATCTCGATGTATCATTATTAAAACAGGACGAAGAAGGACTGGATACTGCGTATCTAGAACTAAAGGCGTACGAAAAGATTGCTTTTGATAAACGTGCATTCGAAGGCATAAGTCCAGACCCTCATAGAAATATTCTTAAGCAGCAACATGATTATGTGTCCTGGTTAGCAGCAAGATACGCAAGACCTGCATTACCAACTGAATTCAATGATCTGATTGAGCGAGCTGATCCTAAAAACAAGCGTAAAAAAATAGTTAAAAAACTTAATGATCTAAGTGGAATTTATGTCCATATTAATCCAGACAGGGAAATAGAACCGGGTGAAAAATACAAAGTTCAGTTAATGGGTGTGTTACCAGACGATTATGATGGTGATATCACTGTACTTACGAAGTCATTAAATGAAGTAGGTAAAATAATGGAAGAAGGCGGTATGGATGTCAGCTCTGCTGTAACACTTGAGAGCAAGGTATCTATCGCCATGATCAAACGTTTTAAACGCTTTTACTTTGATGATTTGTCAATCAAAGACGACAAACCTAGACCAGTGGAAACAGGTACCATCTTATAGCTTAACGGAATAATGAATAATTGGGAGCAGACTATAAACTCTAGGGATTAGTTTATAACTACTTTAGAGATTACGATCCGAGTTTAGGGAAATATATCACCAGTGATCCGATTGGTTTGGAGGCAGGTGTTAATACGTATATATATGTAAACCAAAACCCTTATCGTTACTTTGATATGTATGGACTATGTTGTGAAGAAAAAGTTGTAGGTTATAGCGGTTCATGTTTAAGACGATTGACGCGTGCACTAAAGCAATGTTTGAATCTAACGGGCCCGGGGAGTATAGGTGATTCAATGATCGGGTTTTCATGTTCAGCCTTGCCTTCACCAAAGAAGTTCATGCATGATGGTGGTATGTGTAGCTCGATTCAAAGATCAGCATCTGGTATGATGGGGGGGTTGAACGGCAGGTGCGCAAAAGCATTCAATACGCAATCAAAAAAACAATGTACAGTCACGAAGTGTATTTAGATGTTGGTAAGATGTCCTGAATTCCCTTTTAGTAGTACAAAGACACCCAGTGCGTCGAGCTAAATCGGATCAATAACCCCGACCTAAAATGGAAATATCAATTTTCACTACTAATCACTACACTATTACAGGCCACTATTGGGTTATTGCCCGATTAGCAGGCTGTTAGAGTAATTAAAATCAATGAATAAAATCAATAAAATACTATTTACGATTTCAAGCATTCTTGTTTCAATCTCTTTATATTTATCGGTTAAAATTTCATATTCTGTTCCACAATTCGAAGAAATGTTTATATTATTTGATGCCAGTCTGTCCAACGAAACTAGAGGAGTATTGAAATATCATTACTTTGGTTTACTTGCGCCTATCTTAGCTCTTGTTTCATTAATCTACATATTTAAGGTAAACACCAAGAAAATTTTAAAAAATACCGCATATGGACTATCTGTAATAGCATTCATTCTCACACTTACTTGGCAGGCTTATACTGTAAACGTCTTGTATACGCCTATTATTGAAATGGGAGAAGAATGAACTAAAGGGGACAGATCTATTTAAAAGGCTAAAAAAATCGGTCCCCGTAAATCGGTTACTAAATAATTTAGGAGGGAGTTATGCCACGGAAGGCGCGGGTTGTTGTTCCGTATTACCCACATCATATTGTTCAGCGTGGTCATAATCGCAATGCGGTGTTTGTTGCGGATGATGATTATCAATTCTATCTTGAAAATCTTAAAGAATGGAAAACGAATCTGGGTATTAAGTTATATGCCTGGTGCTTAATGACGAATCATATTCATCTGCTGGTTGAGCCGGGTGAGCAATAATGCGGGCCCAATAATGCGGGCCACAATAATGCGGGCCACCACAATAATGCGGGCCACCACAATAATGCGGGCCACCACAATAATGCGGGCCAGAGAACAATTGTTTCTAATATTAATATAAGCACAAGCTAAACAAATAAAAATTAATCACAAGGAAGTGAAATATGCCAAGAAAAACAAGATTCAATTTAATCGGTATACCACAGCACATCATTCAACGCGGCAATAATCGCGAACCGTGTTTTTATCATCAGACGGATTACTTACAATACCTCCATGATTTGCAGTTAGCAGCAGAAAAATTCGACTGTAGAATTCATGCTTATGTTTTAATGACAAATCATGTGCATATTTTAGCAACCCCCATGGATGAGTATTCCGTTTCTGAAATGATGCAATCACTGGGTAGTCGTTATGTTCGTTATATCAATAAAAAATATAATCGTACTGGCACGCTTTGGGAAGGGCGTTTTAAATCAAGCTTGGTTGATAGCGATGCATATTTGTTAACGTGTATGCGTTATATCGAAATGAACCCAGTGCGTGCAAAAATGGTTGAGCACCCGGGCGAGTACCTATGGTCGAGTTATGGTGTAAATGCGCAGGGAGAAATAAGCAATTTTATTGAAAAGCATCCGTTGTATATTCAATTGGCAGTCGAAATTGAGCAGCAATTTAAAGCGTATAGAAATTTATTTAACGAGCATTTAGATGAAACAATTATATCTGAAATAAGAGATGCGTTGAATCATGAGCTTGTGATTGGCCGATTATATTTTAAAGATAAAATTGATGAAATCACAACCCGACAAACTCGGCTGGGAATACCAGGGCGGCCAAAAGTTGAAGAAAGCAGAGGTGTTTATTTGGTTGGATATTAGGTATTGAGTATATTAGAAACAATTGTTCTCTGGCCCAGGTTTCTGGCCCAGGTTTCTCAGTATGATGGTAAGGGCCAGCGGGTCGTTAAGAATGCGGCTGGCGCTATAACCCTGTTTATCTTTGATAAAGATGGCCGGTTAATTGCTGAGGCTGATGGTGGCGGGGTAGTGCAGCGTGATTATGTTTATTTTGGTGGGCGGCCTGTGGCGTTGGCGACGGCTACCGAGGCACCTGCGGTGTTTTATTATCACGTGGATCATTTGGGGTCGCCGCAGGTGTTGACTAATCAGCTTGGGACTGTGGTTTGGGCTGGGGATTATGGGGTGTTTGGGGAGGTTAATCTTACGACAAATGTTGTTGAGAGTAATTTGCGGTTTCCTGGCCAGTATTATGATCAAGAAACCAATCTTCACTATAACTACTTTAGGGATTATGATCCGGCAATTGGACGTTATATCACCAGTGATCCGATCGGATTAGCGGGTGGTATAAACACTTATGTTTATGTTGAAAATAATCCGTTAAATTTTATTGATTCTCTTGGCTTAAATAGAGGAAGAATTAATCCGGGATTAAGAGTGGGGTCAAGCCTTCGAAATGGGCCGACATTGAGGAATGATGCTAGCATTAGTAACTTCCATCAGAATAGAACTGTAGAACAGAATTATCGAGATTTTTTAAGTAGAATGCAAAGACGAAATCCAAATGATATACGTAATAATCAAGATGCTAGAACAGGAAGAACAAGAGATTTGGATAATACATTGAGAGATCTTTTGCCTGATCGCAGAGTAGCACCTGATTCATTGAGGGATACTTTAGATGACCTAGGTTGTAAACCATAAATTGGTGGCTTATTAAATTATGAGTATCGTGAAATCAATAAAGGAAATGTTTAAACAAAAGCCATTTGTTGATGCCGATACTAAGGCATGGATTTTTGATACTTATAGTTGGGCGTTAAGAAACCTTAGTAGTGATATTTTCTATGGGGAAACAGTTCTAGTATTGCCTACAAATGATTTTTTCCCTGATAAATCTTCTGATTCTGAGGAGTTGTCATTACTTATCTTTGAACGTGTAAAGAAATATGCAGGAATGGATGGCTGGGAATGTGAGTTACTATCTCAAGAGCAAGATGTGAACCCTGTTGTGTCACCTACAGTAGTAATACATAATTCTCCCAAGGGACCTGCGGGAACGTTTAGCATACAAAAAGACGATCTAAATAAGAACAAAGCTACTATTACTTATAATCAAAATCAAGTTAAAAATCCGCAAATGTTGATAGCAACATTTGCTCATGAGTTGTCTCATTATTTGGGCGCTACAATTGTCGAGTTTCCTCCTGGTGGGGAGGAAGCATGGGAACCTGCAACTGATTTAATAGCTGTATTTATAGGTTACGGTTTGTTCTTAGCTAATACGGCATTTACTTCTGAGGCATTTACAGGTATTGATTCCCAAGGTTGGTCAACACAAACACAAGGTTACTTGTCAGAAAATGATCTGATTTATGCAATATCAATATTTTGTATTCTAAAAAAAATATCAATATCATCTGTTGAACCACATCTGAAAAAGTCATTGCGATCAGGGTTTAAAAAAGCAATGAAGGAAATATCAAAAAATAAAGATGATATGGAAAAGTTAAGGTCTATTAAATAATTAAAAAACCCGGGCCAGAGAATAATGGCACTTACTTAAGCCTGCCATTATGAGCGTATTTCATTACCCCTGCCTTTAATTTATCTCTGGGTGTCATTAATAGTGAAAACGGTTTTGGTCTGCGTTTTACTGCTCTAGGCTC
>Ga0316209_1001788_pt1 | contig 20198 bp, 19 predicted proteins | sample 6monopyrite_MG_FD_204945 | JGI IMG/M metagenome (GOLD analysis project Ga0316209, IMG submission 204945) | Microbial mat bacterial communities from mineral coupon in-situ incubated in ocean water Damariscotta River, Maine, United States -... | ecosystem: Environmental > Aquatic > Marine >...
CCGCGACTCGGGCCCCGGAAACATGGGGCTACGCCCCCTTACGTGGGGGACTCCGTCCCCCTACACCCCCTGGATCGATGGGTAAGTGTAATTGTCGTCAGTGGGGAAATGTAATTGACGCCAGGCAGACGAAGTCCGCGGCCCAGGCCCGCGCGTCCTCGACCGAATCGAAGGGCTTTGACGGAAAGTCGGGCCGGTACTTTGCCGTTCGGAAGGCCGATTCGGAGAAGGGGTTGTCGTTGGAAACGCTGGGTCGGCTGAAGGACGCGGCCACGCCGAGTTCTTGGAGCTTCGCCAGCATCGTCGCGCCTTTCATCGGCGAGCCGTTGTCGGCGTGCAGCACGAGTACGCCTGGCAGGACGCCTTCGGCGGTGAAGCACGCCTCGAACAGTGCAGCAGAGAGCTCGGAGCTCTCCACTTCGTGCACCACGAAGCCGACGATCTTCCGGCTCCACACGTCGAGCACCATGTACAGGTAGAAGAAAGTGCCGCACCGCGTCGAGCGCAAGTACGTGATGTCCCAGCTCCAAACCTGGTTCGGTGCAATCGCGAGGCATGGCTGCGGACGGTAGCGATGGCAGAGTTCTCTCGACGGCTCGCGATGATGAAGTTGATTCGAGTCGCGCAGGATGCGGTAGACGGTCGACTCGCAAGCGATGTACTCACCCCTGTCAGCGAGCATCGGCACGATCTGCTTCGGGCTCTTGTCACGGAATTCCGGTGAGCCCACGACTGTGAGGACATGGGCGCGTTCCGCCTTGGAGAGCGCGTTCTTGGGCTTTGCGCGGGGACCCGCGCGCCGGTCATCGCCGACACCGGCGCGCATCCAGCGTTGCACCGTTCGTGGATCGAGGCACAGCACCGCGCAAGCGGGCGCGAGCCGCGCGCCTGCTGTCATCGCTTCGTCGAGTAGGCCGAGGATCATGTCCCGCTCCTCGTGTCCGTGTCGTCGCCCCCGTCCCCCCAGATCGCCTGGACTTTTTTTTGGAGCGTGATCAGCGCCGCCATCTCGGCCAGCGCCTTCTCCTTGCGACGGAGATCGCGCTCGAGCTCCTTCACCTTCTTCGCCTCGGGGCTCTGCTTCTTGCTGCGTGTCTTATTCGCGGACGCGAGGCCGGCAGCGGCCGCCGCCTGCCACTCGCGAAGCGTCGCCTCGTGCACACCTTGCTCGCGCAGAAACGCACCGAGGTCGTCGTCGCCGAGCTGCATGGCCTCGCCAATAATGTTCAGCTTCTCTTCGGCCGACCACGTCTTGCGCCCGGCCTGCCGGCCACTCTTGCTCTTCCTTTTGCCCATGCCTTCGACACTGCGGGCATCGCGCAGCCAGCGCGATAGGGTCGGCTGTGTGACGCCGACTTCCTCCGCCAACATGCTCGCCGAGATGCGTTCCGCGCCGGCCATCCGGCGCACCATGCGCGCCTTGAATCCGTTCGAGTAGATCATCGTTTCCTTGCGGCCCCCGGGTTTCGTGGGAGAACCTGACTTGCGGAGGGTTCTCCACAAACTGTCAGTCTCCTCCCCCTGGACCCCCTCCTCCTCGGAGGGCTTCGCCCCCCGGACCGCCGCGCTTCGCTTCAGCCAGCCAGGGGCTGGCTTCGCGCGGCTCCCCCCGTGTTGGGGGTGGGACGGCCGGGAGAGGTCAGGCGGCAACTACCCTGACACCGGGGGGATGGCGTCGCGTGGCGAGGGTGGGCCGGCGCGCGGCTCGCGAGCCTCGAGGCTGACGCGCGGTGAGGTCGGTCGAGCTGCGCGCCGATGGAGATCAGAAGGTCGCGCTCAGGCTCGGCAGCAGTGTTTGTACTTGCGACCACTTCCGCACGGGCAGGGCTCGTTGCGGCCGATGCGAATGGAATGGATCGGGCGATGGTCGTCCGGATCTTCGCCGGCGAGGCGCCACTCCAGCCAGAACGCGTGCATGTCCATGACCGCGGCCGGGAGTTGTTCGCGGAGGTCGTCAAGTGAGCAGCCGAGTGCCTCCCGTGGCGGCAGTTCACCTGCGGCGGATCTCCACGGCTTCAATGAAGGAGCTCCGAAGACGGGCGTGCCGCTCCAGATCGGATCCAAATCGACGCCGGCCAAGTAACCGATGCACCACAGGACGAGTTCCGAGTCGTCATCGATGCGGGTCCAGAGCGAGATTTCGCCTTGACCCAAGCCGGCGTAGAGCGAGTTGAGCAGTCGAATCAGCGGGTAGATCACCGCGGCGTACTCATCCTTCGAGCCCCACTCTTGATCGGGTAGGACCCAGGCCAGCCACTCGTGCGGGGAGATCGCGGACGGTGCGCTGGCGATGGCGACCAACATGCCTTCGGTGAAGGCGTAGCCCACGGCACGCTCGCCCTCGTCCAGAACTAAGGCCAGACGGTTCAGTTCGACTCCGTTCAGGGGCCGCTGCAGGTCTTCGGTCATTTGATGCTCCTCGAGCATCGTGCCCGACCAGGTTCTCGCTGACAGCTGCACTGAAGAGTGGAATGCAGCGCAGCCCGGCGCGGACCCGACGCTCCGATCATCCTGCGCACACAGCTCGCGGCCTGCAAGTTGGAACGCGGTGTCGCGCCCGCAATAGTCCCTGCGGCGGAAACGACAGTGCAGCGCGGGTCCCCGAAGCGACGCCCTCGAGCAGGACGCCCTCAGCGCTCAGTCGCCCGACTCGATCCACTCGTCCTTGATGTCGTAGTTCGCAGACACAGTCTGAACGTCGTCGTTGTCCTCGAGCGCGTCGATCAGCCGAAGGACGCGCTTCGCTTCCGCTTCGTCCTCGACGGCGATCGTGTTCTGCGGGACGTGTGAGGTCTCCGCCTGCTCGATCTTCAAGCCGGCGGCTTCGAGTGCCTCCTTGACGGCGACGAAGTCGGCGGGACCGGCGTAGATCGTCGTGTAGTCGCCGTCTAGCTCGAGATCTTCAGCGCCCGACTCGAGCACGATCTCCATCAGGTCTTCTTCCGAGCGGCCTTCGGTCGCGACGACGAAGATCGAGCGGAAGTCGAACTGGAAGCCGACCGAACCCGTCGTTCCCAGATTGCCGCCGTGCTTGTCGAAGATGTGCTTGATGTCCGGCGCGGTGCGGTTGCGGTTGTCGGTCAGGCAGCTGACCATCACCGCGACCCCGGCCACGGCGTAGCCCTCGTAGATCAGCTCCTCGAACTCCTTGCCGTCGGCGTCCTCGCCGGTGCCCTTCTTGATCGCCGCTTCGATCTTGTCCTTGGGCATGTTGGCCGAGCGACCCTTCTCGATCGCGAGGCGTAAGCGCGGGTTTGCCTCGGGATCGCCGCCGCCTTGGCGCGCGGCCGAGATGATCGCGCGGGCCAGCTTGCTGAAGAGCTTGCCCTTCTTGGCGTCCACCGCGTTCTTGCGGTGCTTGATGTTCGCGGAGTGTGAGTGACCGGCCATATCGCGGGGGCGCATGCAGCGCGAGGAGTTGGAGTTCTGACAGCTCTTCTACGACAAGCACCGCGGAGAACTCCGCGCCCCCCGCGAGGGAGACGACCACCCCGAGTGATCGGGGCGGCAAGGAGGCGCCGCGGTGCCTGGTTCCGCCGGCGGACTGAGCCACCGGCGGACGAATCGAACGATTAGCGCTTCGAGAACTGGAAGCCGCGACGAGCGCCACGACGACCGTACTTCTTGCGTTCCTTCATGCGGCTGTCTCGCGTGAGCAAGCCATTCTCGCGAAGGACTTCTTCGAAGCCGGGGTTCACGTTCTTGAGCGCACGGGCGATGCCCATCAGGACGGCATCGGCTTGACCGGTGACGCCACCGCCATCGACTTGGACGAAGACGTCGTAGGTGCCGACGGTTTCGGTCGCTTCGAGGGGCGCGTTGGCGCGCTGTTGGCACTGGAGGGTCGGGAAGAACTCGTTGACGTTCTTGCCGTTGACGATGAAGGCACCGGCGCCACTCTTGATGCGGACGCGGGCGATCGCCGACTTACGACGACCGAGACCCCAGGTGTACGGATTGTTGACGGCCATGTGGAGTTAGAGCGTTTCGATCGTCTTGGGCGACTGAGCGGCGTGGGGGTGGTCCGCGCCGGGATAAACCTTGAGGTTCGACAGCATGGTCTTGCCGAGCTTGTTCTTCGGCAGCATGCGTCGCACGGCGAGGGTCACGATGTCGTTGGGACGACGCTCGCGGACTTCGGTCGTGCTGAGCACCTTGCGACCACTCGGGTAACCGGTGTAGTGCTGGTATTCCTTGCCGTCGTTCTTCTTGCCCGTCATCACGCTGTGAGCCGAGTTGATCACGACGACATGGGTGCCGCCGTGCTCGCTGGGCGTGTAGGTGGGGCGATCCTTGCCCATCAGGCTGGTCGCAATGCGCGCCGCCATGCGACCCAGGTTGTGCTGGGAAGCGTCGAAGAGGAGCCAACGGTCCTCGACATCGGAGGCTTTGACGTGGGTGGTCCGCATCGGATCGGTCTCGTCTGGGGGGAGGGCCGGTGGGCCCGGTCTGTCGGGTAGCGGCAGCCGGTCGGGCCACTGCAAGGAATAGAAAGGGTCTCGAAGGCGGATCGGGCGCGCCGCGGAAGACCTCACGCAGAGGCGTCCGGAGGGGCAATCCACCGTCGAAGGGCGAAGAGCCTATCCCGGTCGTACGGGTTCATCAATGCCTTTCACCCGATTCGAGGGCGGGGAGAGCCGTGATCCGCAGCCAATCCGGCGCGCCCGGTCCGAGCGGTGCGGCGACCAGCACCGTGACGCCCTGCGGCAGGCCGGCGGCGAGCCAGCCGGTCGGACCCGCCGCGGTGGAGCTCGCGGCGGCTTCCGGCGGGAAGGCTTCGCCGAGCCCCCAGTCCTCGCGCTCGGTCCAGCGACCATCGGCGGTGCGCGTCCAGACATCCCGCAGCGCGTGGATCGGCCGGCCCGTGGCTGGATCGACCGGAACGGCGGCGGACTCGCGCAAGCTGTGCACTTCGCCGCCCGCAGCGCGCAGGACCCAGCGGCCCGCTTCCTCGACGAGCCACTCCCCCGCCGCAGCGCCTCGCACCTCGAACCAGCCGCCAGGTCCGGCGGGGAGCTCGAGCTGTTCGTTCGCGGAGCGGACTTCGATCCAGTGGTCGCGCGCGAAGTCGCCGTCGATGCCGCGCAGACTACGCCCCTCGAGCGGCGCGGCGGGCAGCGCGAGCAACAGCGCCGCGGTGACCGCACCCGTCGCCGAGGCGGCTCGCGGCCGCTTGCGCACGCCGGCGAGCACGACGACGCCGCCGACCAGGATCAGCCAGCGCGCGCGATCCGGGCTCGGACGCTCCGGTGCGACCGGCGGCCTGCCGCGGCGAGTCAAGCCCCGCGGTGCCGGACCGGGTCCGTCGGCTTCCAACGCTCGCACCGTGGCCCATCCGGCCGAGGGCGTCACGCGAGCTTGCAGCGCCGCAGCCGCAACTGCAGGTTCGAGCGACCCCACGCTTCCGCCGCCGAAAGGCAGCAACAGGTTGCGCGTCTCGCCGGCGGCGAGTTCCAGGCGCACTTCGCTGACCACGCCGAGCGCCTCGAAGCGTGCGGACTCGAGCGGACCGCGCAGCTCGATCGGCACGGTGAAGCGCGCATCTTGCGCCGGGCTCGTCCCGACGCACAGCAGTGCTGCGGCGCAAAGCAAGGCGGCGCGACGCATCACGGTTTGCCGACCAGCTCGACGACGTTCCCGTCGGGGTCCAACACGCGGAACATCGCGAAGTCGGGTCCGAGCTCGCGGTAGTCCTCGACGAACTCGACATCCGCTTCGCGCAGGCGTCGCTCCGCCAATCTCACGCCGGCGCAGTCGAGGCACAAGGAAGTGCCGACAGCCTTCAAGCGCGGCGAGTCCGACGCCTCGCGTCCGCCCTCCAAGTAGACCTGCGCGTCACCGACCGTGAGCAACACGCCCGGTGACATCTCGCACAAGAACTGCATGCCGAGCAGCTGTTCGTAAAACGCACGCATTCGCGCGAGATCGGTGCCGTAGACAGCGCCGACGGCGATGCCTCGCACGAGGGATTCCGCGTCTGATTTCGAAGGAGTGTTCGCCACGCAATCGGGTTCGTGTTCGCCGTCAGTCCGACGGTTGTTCGACCGGTGGCTGCCAGAGTTCGACGCGGTTGCCGTCGCCGTCGTAGATCCAAGTGAACGCACCGTACTCACTGTCCTCACGCCCGGTCGGGAGAACACCGCGCTTCGCCAGTCGGGCCAACAAGGCGTCGAGATGCCGCGTCCGCAGGTTGATCATCACGCGCGCATCGCCGTAGGGCGACTCCGGTTGCGGATCGCCCGTTCGCGAAGGCATGGGAGCGCTGGCCTGCATGATGCTGAAGATCGTCGGAAAGGGTGTACCGGAGCCCTCGGGATCGATCGCATTGAAGGTCAGGCCGCTCGTTCCGCTGTCCATCCGGAACTCGAACTCGAGGCCGAGGTGTTCGGCGTACCAGTCCGAGAGTCGCCCCGGGTTCTCGGAGAAGAGGAAGACGCCACCGATGCCTTCGATTTCACTCATGAGTTCATGCCCTGATTGATTGCCGACGCGACGGATGTCGGTCGTGTACCCCGGAGATGATACCTTGAGCGTCACATCGATCGATGAAAGACACCGACCCGCAAGAGATCACCGACGCCGACGCTCTCCGCTCGCGCATCATGGAGCTCGAAGTGCTCCTCGCCGCCCGCGATGCGGACCGCGAGAATCGCATCGAACAGATCTCCACCCTCGACGAAATCAGTCGCACGATCCTGGCCGCGCCCAGCATGCGCGAAGCCATGAACGCCGTGCTCGATCTGATGCTCGAGCGATTCGACTGCGACATCGTCTCGTTGATGCGCTCCGTTCACTCCGACGCCGAAGAAGTCGCCGCGGAATACGAGCGACACCGACTCGGCTATCCCGGAACGCTCGCGAAAGGCGTCACCCTTCCGGTCGCCCTGGACGTGCTCGAGTCATCGGCCGGAATCGTCGACAGCGACGGCGCCTTGTCGTCACAAGCCGGCGAGATGCAGGTTCCCGAGCAAGTGCAGATCGAGTTCGGGGTCCGCTCCGCTCTGGTCGTCGCGGTGCGTCCCCTCTTCGGCCGCCCTTGGCTGCTGATCCTCAGCCACTGCCGCTCGAAGCGCGAGTGGTCCGCGCGCCATCGCGCCTTGCTGGAGACGATCGCGGGGCGCTTCGTCGATATCCTCACGCTGGTGCTCTCGGACGAAGACCGCCGCGCCAGCGAAGCGCGCTACCGTACGCTGGTGGAGAACGCGCCCGAAGCGCTAATCGTCTTCGACGCCGCCGAGGGTCGCGTCGTCGACGCCAACCAACAAGCGTGTGAGCTGTTCAAGCTCGGGCGCGAAGAGCTGCTGCGAGCCACACCGATCTCGTTGAGTCCGGAGCGTCAGCCGGATGGCAGCGAGTCGAGCGCGGGGGCGCTGATGCGCATCGAACGGGCTCTGAACGTCGGCCCGCAAGTCTTCGAGTGGATGCACATGGACAGCGAGGGGTGCGCGATCCCTTGCGAAGTGCGGCTCGTGCGACTGCCGGGCGAGTCCCCGCAGATTCGCGGCAGCATGATCGACATCCGCGAGCGCAAGCGACTCGAAGAGGAGCTGCGTCAGTCGCAGAAGATGGAAGCCGTCGGCAGCCTCGCGGGCGGCATCGCACACGACTTCAACAACTTGCTGGTCGCGATCCTCGGCAATGCGGAGTTTGCCCTCGAGCTGCTGCCGGAAGACTCCGATCTGCGCGATCCGCTGCAGGAGATCAGTCGGGCCGGTGAACGCGCGGCCAGCCTCACGAGCCAGCTGCTGGCCTTCAGCCGCAAGCAAGCGAACGAGCCTGCCGTGATCGACCTCAACGAGTGCGTACGCGGAGTCTCGCGTATGATCGAGCGCTTGATCGGCGAAGACATCACGCTGCAGACCGAGCTGGTCGCCGATGCGCCGTGGATCCGCGCCGACGCTGTCCAGATCGAACAGATCATCCTGAACCTCTGCACCAACGCGCGCGACGCGATGCCTTCCGGCGGCACCTTGGTGATCAGCACCACCCTGGTCGACGAAGGCCAGGTGTTGATGTGCGTGATCGACGAGGGCTTCGGGATGTCAGCCGATCTGATTGCGCGAGCGCCGGAACCCTTCTTCACGACCAAGGAAGTCGGCAAGGGAACCGGCCTCGGGCTCTCGACGGTCTACGGCATCGTCACGCAGGCCGGTGGTGAGTTCTCGATCGACTCCGAACCCGGCCGAGGCACGACGGTCTGCGCCAAGTTCCCGCGCGTCGAGCCGGAAGAGCGCGGAGATCCGTCGATCGAGAAGAGTTCACGGACGCGAGCGCGCTCGAGTGACCGGGCGGAACGCGTGCTGTTCGTCGAAGACGACGCCAGCGTTGCGTTCGTGGTCGAGCGCACGCTGCGCAGCAACGGCTATTCGGTGGTCGTCGCGCGCGATGGGAAGGAAGCGCTCGATCTCGCGCTAAGCGGACTCGAGTTCGACGTGCTGCTGACCGACGTGATCATGCCGCGCATGGGCGGCCCGGAACTCGCGCGTCGCTTGCGCGAGACGCACCCGGGCCTGCGCGTCCTCTACTGCACCGGCCACAGTCCGCAGACCTTACCGCGCGAGTCGGGTTACGACGTCGTGCACAAGCCCTTCCAGACGCACGAGTTGCTGGATCGACTGCGGGGCGTGATCGACAGCTGACGAGCTCGCGCCGGCTGACCGTGGCGCGCACGCCACCACCGCGCGGCGTCCGCTTCGGTCCACGAGCCGAGCCCTTCGATCGCGTCCAGCGCCGCGAGCACCGCGTCCTTATTCGCCGGCCTCGCATCCATGTCCTTGGAGAGGCATGCGAGCACCAGAGCATCGAGCCCCGGCGGGATCAGTTGAGAAGTCGCCTGCGAGGGCGGCGTCGGCTCTTCGCGCAGGATGCGGATCCAGCAAGTCGACGTCCGTTCCTCCCGAGAGGTGGTGCTTGCCGGTCAGCAAGTAGTAAGCGACGGCTCCGAGCGAGTAGATGTCCGTGCGCGCATCCACAGAAGCCGGTGCCCTCAAGCGTTCCGGTGCCATGTAGAGCAATGGGCTTCGCTCTCGTCGACTTCCGTGACGAGCGCGAAGTCGAAGCCATCGAGCCACGCCCGAGCGCCGACCACCATTACACCGCGGTAGTCGCGATACGGCTGCATGCGGACGCCCGAGTCGTCCTGACCACGATCACCGAGCCGCAAGTACTCCGTGACGTCGTCCAAGATCCGCGTCTGGCGATTGCCCGGCAGTATGCTGTCGGCACGAAGCTGTTCGATGCGCGCGCCGGGGTCGAGCAGCGCGAAGCTCGCCACGCGACTGACGTCGTCCGTAGCGACCGAGAGCCCGTCACGCCAGACCGGCTCGATTCCGCGCGCGCGCAGCGCTGCGGCAGAGGAGCGGCCGAAGCGATTCTCGCTCCGCAAATTGCCCTCGCGATCTACGGCGTACGTCTCACTCGTGCTCTCCGGTCCACCGTTGCCCGTGCTCAGGATGCGCGAGAACTCGCTCGCGGGACTCCTATCACGACGCTGACGAGCACTGGCTCGTGCCCGTCGGCCTTCGGCGGCCCAAAGAGCACCGGAGCCTCCACCGACGACAGCGCTTCGAGATCCACGAGCTGATCGGAGATTCGTGCGCGCGCGGCGCCCCACTCCTACGGATTCGCAGGAAGGATGAAGCGCCCCTTGTCGGGCAAGGGACCCTTCAGTTCGAGCTGTTCACCCAAGAAGCGCTGGTTCGCGCCGGCGAGCAACACGCCCGACCGGTGGACCAAGGCGTAACCTTCCAAGTCTTCGCGTCGCAAGACGCGCTCGAGCGTGTTGCTGACACGCGTCTGCAGGTCGTCAGCGGTGAGCAGCGCGTGTCGCTCTGCGAGCGTCGCGTTCAGATCCGTTCCGCGCTGCGACAGCAGCTCGGCGAGTTGCACGAGATCAGGATCGTTGCACGCCGACTGGACGTCCACCAGCTGTCCTTTCACCCACTCCTCGACGCGAGCGATTTCGAGCTCGAGCCGACGCGAGAGGTTCGCGTGCAGCTGGCGATCCAGTTCCGCCAAGATCGCATGACGGGCCCAGCGCCCTAAGGCGGCGACGATCCCAACCACGGCGAGCAGAGCCACCGTGCGCGAGCGCGGCGTCCCGAGCACTCGCGAGACGAACGCGCCGGTCTCGCTCCACTCGCCGGTCTCGCGCGCGACCAGCGCAGCCGAAGGCAGCCCTTCGTTGCGTGCGACTCCTTCGACCAAGTCCTCGTCGTGGTGATGCGCGAGCAAATGCGTGACTTGATCCCGCAAGGCGACATCGCCACCACACGCCTCGTCCAAGAAAGCGATGTGCGCAGCTCCATCGAGTTCGACGGCCGCCAGGAAGAGCTTGCCGGCCTTTCCAGTCAGGTCGACCTTCAAGCCTCTTCGTCCCCACCGAGCTGCCCGCGCATCCACGCCTTGGTCAGCGTCCACTGCTTCTCGACCCAGCGCGTGCTCATCCCCATCGCGACCGCGACTTCCGGGACCGTCATGTTGCCGTAGAAGCGCAACTCGACGATCCGGGCGAGTCACACGTCTTGTTCGCGCAGATCTTCGAGCAACTCCTCGACGGCCAAGATGTCTTCGTCGGAGTTGGTGGTCAGCGTCAGGCCTCCCTCAAGGCCAAGCCGCATCCGACCGCCCCCGCGCTTGTCCCGCTTCTTCGACCGGGCGTGGTCCACGAGGATGCGGCGCATCGCGCGCGCGCCGATCGCGTAGAAGTGCGTGCGCCCGTTGAGGTCGATCTCCGCGCCTTGCAGGAGACGCATGAAGGCCTCGTGCACCAGCTCGGTGGGCTGCAAGCTATGCCCGACGGCTTCGCGACTCAGGTATCGACCTGCGAGCTGACGCAGCTCGTCGTAGACCAAGGGAAGCAGACGTTGCGGAGCATGTTCATCGCCCCACTCGAGCGCAGCGAGTTCGCGCGTCACGAGTTGTGACTTGGTCGAATCGTTCGTCATCTGAGATGACTCCTGCTGCACGCGAAGTCTATGCACTCGCGGGGTGCATTGCTCGCCTGCGGCGGCGCGACAGAGCAACGAGAAGGAGGGCGGTCCCCACGGGGAACCGCCCTCCTGGAGCTGTCGCGGCGAAGCGCTTAGCTCGCCGCAGGATGCACTACATCCAGGTCAGCGTGAGACCATGGGTGAAGTTCGAACCATTGCCGCAGGGGCTGACTCCGCCGGGGTCGCGGTACCACTGCTGGTAGTAGCGCGTGTCGCCGGGCGAGACGTTGCCGTTCGTGACGATCGAGCCCACGGTCGAGCCACCGCCGGCCCCGTCGAGGAACACGACTTCGACGCGCTCGGTCGGCGTACCCATGCAGAGGATGCCGTCCTTGAACGGGAAGGCGACGAGCGTCGATCCCTGGATCAGCATGCTGGGTTGACTCGGGCGAGCCTGCGAGATCGTGAACACCAAGTCGTCGTTGGCGACGATCGACGTTCCCGAAGCCTCGAGCTTCGCGCCGAAGCCGAGCGAGCTCGTGCAACCCTCACCGGCGCCCGGAGCGGACTCGTTGGCACACGGGCAACCGACCAGTCCGCCGCCGACGTCGGCCGAGCCGTCGCCGTAGCAGAAGGGCGCGGCGAGCACGCCGCCGGCACCGAGGATCTCCAGGTCATAGTTGTTGCACTCACCTGCCGAGCTGGCCCAGACCACCACTTGCACGTAGTAGGTCTCGAGCGCACCCGTGGTGTTCGTCCAGGTGATCGTCTCGTCATCGGTGCCGCTGTAACCGCGCACCAGGTAGCTGGCGAGGTCTCCGCACCCGACGAGGTCGTCGTACAGGTAGACGTCGACATCAGCCGTCGTCGTCGAGAAGAACAGGTTGACGGTCAGGACGTCGAGGTCGGCGACGCTGACTTCGTAGAAGTCGGAGTCGGCTTTACTGACGAACAGACCGGGGTACAGGCCGTCGTTCATCGGAACCGCCGTGGCGCAGTCGTCGTTGTCCTCGAAGCTATCGTCCGACAGCGGGTCGAGGCACGGATCCGGTGCGGTGGCGACGTTCAGGTCGTAGTTGTTGCAGCCTTCGCCAGTGGCGACGCGAGCCGAGAGCGCGACTGTCGCAGAAACGCCGGAGACGTTCGACCAGGTCACCTGACCTGTGCCGCCGAAGCTGAAGTTGACGTCGACCTGGTTCGCACAAGCGAGATCGTCGAAGACGTAGAGGTCCACGTCGGCGTTGATGCCGGAGATGTACGACACGTCGACGGTGAGGATCTCACCGGCGGGCACGTTGACCGTGTAGTAGTCGTGATCCGTCTCCGAGACGAACAGACCGGCGTGGGCGCCGGAGGCCAAGGCGACGGCCGAGGCGCAGTCGTCGTTGGGCTCGAAGCCGTCGTCAGCCGCAACCGCACACGGGTCGGGGGTGATCGTCACCTGCAGGTCGTAGTCGTTGCAGGCGAAGACGCTGCCGAAGGGATTGACGCGGAGGTAGTAGTCCGCAGCCGCACCCGTTCCATTGGCGACGGAGACTTGCTCGTTGTCGCTGGTACTGAAGCTGCCGTCGACCTGCGTCGTGCAAGCGGCGTCGCTATAAAGGTTCACGTCGATGTCACCGTTGGCATCGATGAACAGCACGTCGATCGTTAGGATCATGCCGGTCGGCACGCCCTGGATCACCCAGTAGTCAGCGTCGATCGCGACGGCGGCTCCGAAGAGACGCAAGCCGCTGGTGAGTCCCGCGGGCGCGATGGAGGCGCTGGCGCAGTCATCGTTGTCCTCGAACGCGTCGTCCCCCACCGCGAGGCAGGGATCCGGCGCCGTCGTCACGGTCAGGTCGTAGTTGTTGCAGCCGGCACCGGGAACGACTTCGGCGGTCAGCACGAAGGTCGCCGCCGCGCCCGTCGCATTGGCGTAGGAGACTTGTCCGGTTCCGCTGACGGGGAAGACCGAGTCGACCTGAGTCGTGCAAGCGAGATCGCTGTAGAGGCGCAAGTCCACGTCGCCGCTTCCACCGCCGTAGGTCAGGTCGACGGTCACAAGGTCGCCAGCCGGGACGCTGATCAGGTAGAAGTCGGCATCCGTGTCGGAGACGAACAAGCCGGCGGAAACACCCGCGGGCAGCGCGACGGCCGAGCCGCACGCATCGTTCTCTTCGAAGGCATCGTCGATGGCAGCCACGCAGGGGTCCGGCGCGGTGGCGATCGTCAGGTCATAGTCGTTGCATGCCACGGAGCTGAACAGTTCGACGCGCACGATGATGGTCATCGCAGCGGCGGTCGGGTTGGCGTAGGTGACGTGCTCGTTGTCGGTGCCGGTGAAGCCGCGCACGAGGTAGTCCCCGGCAAGCTCACCGCCGCAGTTCGGACTCGTCGCCAAGTCGTAGAAGTAGACGTCGACGTCACCGCTCGCGTTCGAGAAGAGACAGTCGACCGTCAGGATCTCGCCGACCGGAAGGTTGACCGTATAGAAGTCGTCGTTGTAGACGCCGCCGTTGCCCTCGACGGTGAGGGTGGTGTAGGTGCCGTTCGCGAGAACGGGAGCCGTCGCGCAACTGTCGTTGGGCTCGAGGGCATCAGCTGCGGGGCACTGAGCCCAGCTGCTGCTCGCCACGAGGATGGCCGCGGCCACGGCCAGGACGGGCTTGCCGAATGTGTCGAAGAGACGCATTTGTGTTCACTCCTGATGTTTGGAAAGACTCCCCCGAGAGGCCCCCGGATTCGCTCGGAACGCACTCCGGCCTAAGCCGACAGGCACCGCGTGATCGCAGGGGAAGCCGGGGGATTGGGGGGGCTCGAAGCGAGGCGCTCCGAGCTGGCACTCAGTATGACTCGACTCTGGAGAAAGTGTGGGTCGGCTGCGCCGCGAATCCGTCCGGGGGAAGCCTCGACGCGAACCGAGCGGTCCTCCCTCATCTTGCACGAAAGAACCCCGCTCCCTGGACGGGGACGGGGTCCTGTAGGTTCGCGCGGTGCGGAGACTGACGCCCTCGCAGCGGGTGACGGACTACATCCAGGTCAGCGTGAGACCCTGGGTGAAGTTCGAGCCGTTGCCGCAGGGGCTGACACCACCGGGGTCGCGGTACCACTGCTGGTAGTAGCGCGTGTCGCCGGGCGAGACGTTGCCGTTCGTGACGATCGAGCCCACGGTCGAGCCACCGCCGGCCCCGTCGAGGAACACGACTTCGACGCGCTCGGTCGGCGTACCCATGCAGAGGATGCCGTCCTTGAACGGGAAGGCGACGAGCGTCGATCCCTGGATCAGCATGCTGGGTTGACTCGGGCGAGCCTGCGAGATCGTGAACACCAAGTCGTCGTTGGCGACGATCGACGTTCCCGAAGCCTCGAGCTTCGCGCCGAAGCCGAGCGAGCTCGTGCAACCTTCACCGGCCCCGAGGGTCGACTCGTTGGCGCACGGGCAACCGACCAGACCGCCGCCGACGTCGGCCGAGCCGTCGCCGTAGCAGAACGGCGCGGCGAGCACGCCACCGGAGCCCGTGAGCGTCATGTCGTAGTTGTTGCACTCACCCGAGGAGCTGGCCCAGACCACCACTTGCACGTAGTAGGTCTGCACCGAGCCGGTGGTGTTCGTCCACGAGATGTTCTCGTTGTCAGTTCCGCTGAAGCCGCGCACGAGGTAGCTGGCCAGGTCGCCGCAAGCGACTTGGTCGTCGTAGATGTAGACGTCGACGTCGGCGGTCGCCGTCGAGAACAAGAGGTCGACGAAGAGCGTGTCCATGTCGGCGACAGAGACTTCGTAGAAGTCGTGGTCGGCCTTGCTGACGAACAGACCGGGGTAGGTGCCGTCGGACATCGGAAGCGCGTTCAGACAGTCGTCGTTATCCTCGAGGATGTCGTCCGACAGCGGATCGAGGCAGGGATCCGGGGCCGTCGAGACGTTCAGGTCGTAGTTGTTGCAACCTTCACCCGCGATGACGCGGACTTCGAGCATGACCGTCGCCACGGCGCCGGTCGCATTCGACCACTCGACCTGACCCGCACCGCCGAAGCTGAAATTGACATCCACCTGGTTCGCGCAGGCGGGGTCGTCGAAGAGGTACAGGTCGGGGTCCGCGTTGATGCCCGAGGCATAGGTCACATCGACGGTCAGGATCTCTCCGACCGGGACACTGATCGAGTAGAAGTCGCCATCGGTCTCCGAGACGAAGAGGCCGGTTGTCGCACCCGAGGGGAGCGTGACGGCCGCGGCGCAGTTGTCGTTGGGTTCGAAGGTGTCGTCGGCCGCGACCTGGCAGGGGTCGGGAGCCACCGCGACATTGAGGTCGTAGTTGTTGCACCCTTCACCCGCGAGGATGCGAGCCTCGAGCACGACGGTCGCTGTGGCGCCGGTGCCGTTGTTCCAGATCACTTGTCCGGAACCCGCGGTCGGGAACACCGAGTCGACTTCGTTCGTGCAGGCGAGGTCGTCGTAGAGGTACAGGTCCGGGTCGCCGTTGACGCCGGAAGCGTAAGTGACGTCGACAGTCAGGATGTTGCCCGCGGGAACGCTGACGGTGTAGAAGTCGCCGTCGGTCTCGGAGACGAACAGACCGGCGTGCGCGCCGGCGGCGAGCGCCACGGCAGCGGCACAAGAGTCGTTCTCTTCGAAGGCGTCATCAACGGCAGCCTGGCAGGGATCGGGTGCCGTGCTGATGACCAGGTCGTAGTCGTTGCAAGTCGCCGCGGAGAACATCTCCACGCGCACGATCAGCGACAGCGGAACAGCGCCGCCGTTCGCCCAGCTGACTTGCTCGTTGTCGGTCACCGAGAAACCGCGAACCAGGTAATCGCCGAAGGCCTCGCCACCACAGTTCGGGCTGGTCGCCGGATCGTAGAGGTAGAGGTCGACGTCGGCAGTGGCGTCGATGAACAAGCAATCGACGGTCAAGATCTCACCGACGGGCACGGTAACGGCGAAGAAATCGTCGTTGTACGTGCCGCCGGTTCCTTCAACCGACAGTCCTGTGTACGTACCGTTCACCAGAGCAGGCGCGGTAAGGCAATCGTCGTTCGGCTCGTAAACATCCGGCACGGGGTTGTTGCACTGTGCCTGGCTGGTGTTCGCCAGAACGAAGGCGGCGGCCACGGCCATGACCGGCTTTCCAAATGTGTCGATAAGACGCATCGTGATGACTCCTGAGATTTGAGAAAGACTCCTGAGGACCCCCCGCAAGAGCTGTAGACACACCGTGACCTGAGTCGCGTGATCTCTCTCCAGGGGGGCTGAGGGCGAACGAGGCCGGAACGCCTCGGACATGATCCAGTATGCACATCGCTGCTCACATGTGTAGGGGTTCGGATGTCACACACCGCGGAGGGGCCTCTCAGGGGCCCAAGAACGGGTCCCGCTCCGTGAGAATGCCGCATTCGCAGCCTCGAGATCCCCCGCCTCGCACAGACGGCCTCGGTCTTCCCGCGGAGACCGAGGCCGTCTGTGCGAGGCGGCCGGCCGCCGCTCGCCGTGCGCTACATCCAGGTCAGCATGAGTGCTTGCGTGAAGTTCGAGCCGTTGCCGCAGGGGCTGATGCCACCGGGGTCGCGGTACCACTGCTGGTAGTGACGCGTGTCGCCGGGCGAGACGTTGCCGTTGGTGACGATCGAGCCCACGGTCGAACCACCGCCGGCCGCATCGAGGAACACGACTTCGACACGCTCCGTCGGCGTGCCGGTGCAGAGGATGCCGTCCCTGAACGGGAAGGCGACGAGCGCCGATCCCTGGATCAGCATGCTGGGTTGGGACGCGCGCGCTTGCGAGATCGAGAACACGAGATCGTCGTTCGCGACGGTGGATGTGCCGGACGCGGTCAGCGTTGCGCCGTAGCCCAGGCTACTCGCACAGCCTTCGCCTGCGCCGATCGCCGACTGGTTTCCGCACGGGCAACCTACCAGCCCCCCGCCGACATCCGTCGTTCCATCCCCGAAGCAGGACGGTGTGGCGAGCACGCTGCCGGATCCCGACAGTTGCAGCTCGTAGTCGTTGCACTCGCCGTCTGAATTCCAGTAGACGACCACCTTGACGTAGTAGATCTGCGTCGAACCGGTCGAGTTCGTCCAGACCATGTGCTCGTTGTTCGTGGAGGTGTATCCACGCTTCAAGTATCCGGACAGAGTGTCACACGGCACCGGATCGTCGAACAAGTAGACGTCGACGTCAGCGGTCGCGTGCGTGAACAGCAAGTCCACGAACAGAGTGTCGCCGGCGGCCACGCGCACTTCGAAGTAGTCGTGGTCCGTCTTGCTCACGAACATGCCGGGATAGCTCCCGTCGATCATGACCAGCGCGGCTGCGCAGCTGTCGTTGTCTTCGAACGCATCGTCCGACGAGGGATCGAGACACGGATCGAGCACCGTCCAGAGGTCGAGGTCGTAGTTGTTGCATCCCCCACCGGGAGCAACGCGCACCTCGAGCACGATCGTGGCGACAGCGCCCGTCGAATTCGACCAACGAACCTGGCCGACGCCGTTCTCGCCGTCGTCGGACTCGACTTCATTCGTGCAAGCGAGATCGTCGTAGAGGAACAGATCGAGGTCCGCGTTGACGCCGAAGCTGTAGCTGAGGTCGACGGTCAGGAGCTCACCGATCGGCACATCGATCGTGAAGTAGTCGGGTGCGGCGTCGGAGACGTAGAGACCCGCGTGCAAGCCCATCGACAAGGCGGTCGCCGACGAGCAGTCATCGTTCGGCTCGAAGGCGTCGTCCACACTGCTGATGCAGGGATCGGGCAGCGTCACGACGTTCAGCTCGTAGTCGTTGCAGCCGTCGCCCATGTCCACGCGCACTTCCAGGACGAACGTCGCTGCAGATGCGCCCGGATTGGCCGCGATCACCCGCGCGGAGCCAAAGAAGGCCTCGTCCTCATCCAGCTCGATGCTGCAGCTCTGATCGCTGTACAAGTAGAGGTCCGGATCGGCATCCACCCCCGCCACATAACTTGCATCCACCGTGAGGACATAGCCGGCCGGTACATCGATTGCATAGAAGTCGGCATCGGTCGCGGAGACGAACAACCCGCTGTGCAGTCCGTCGCTGAGCGCCGCCGCCGAGGCACAGCTGTCGTTCGCTTCGAAGCCGTCATCCGGCAGAGCCGCGCAAGGATCCGGCAACGTGTCGATGATCAGGTCGTAGTTCGCACAGGCGTCGGACGCGTAGATCTTCACGCGCACGATGATCGTCCTCGCGACCGCGGTCGGGTTGACGTAGCTGACGTTTTCGTCGTCCGTGACGCTCCAGCTGCCGACGAGGAAGTCGGCGAACATGTCGCCGCCGCAGTTCGGACTGGTCGCCAGGTCGTACAGGAAGATGTCGACGTCTCCAGTGGAGTGGCTGAACAAGCAGTCGACGTTGACCACTTCGCCCGCGAGCAGGTGGACCTCGTAGAAGTCTTCGTCAGCGCCGCCGGGACTGGTCAGCCCCATCACGGTCAGCGAGTTGTAAGTGCCGGTGGCGAGCGTCACGGCGCCGGCGCAGTCTTGGTTCGGCTCGAAGCTGTCCGGCGCGGGGCACTGAGCGCTTGCGAGTCCTGCTGCACAAAAGACCGCGGCCACTACTGTGGCGAACGAGCGCACGGGTTCGATGAGTCGCATGCTGATGTTCTGAACGAGTGGGAAGCTCGAGAGTCCGCTGCCGTCGACCACGTATCAGTCCCGCGCACCTCGCGGAGGCCGGTCGGGCACCGCGACGCGCGATCTATCGGGGCGCCGCAGGTGAACCACATTATGCACGGAGAGCGACAACCGCGCAGAAACTCGCGGGCCGGATTTGCCCGAAGTCCCTCGCGATCGACGCCCTGCCGCGTTTCTTGGGCGGGTGCTCCAACGAGAGCGGCCCCGAACCCCCTCTCGAGTGCCGGGGCCGCTTGTATCGGCCCACAACGGAGACGGGCGTCCCCGATTAGAAAACTCGACTACATCCAGGTCAGCGTGAGACCTTGAGTGAAGTTCGAACCGTTGCCGCAGGGGCTGACTCCGCCGGGGTCGCGGTACCACTGCTCGTGGTGACGCGTGTCGCCGGGCGAGACGTTGCCGTTCGTGGCCATCGAGCCCACGGTCGAGCCACCGCCGGCCGCGTCGAGGAACACGACTTCGACGCGCTCGGTCGGCGTACCCACGCAGAGGATGCCGTCCTTGAATGGAAAGGCGACGAGCGTCGATCCCTGGATCAGCATGCTGGGTTGACTCGGGCGAGCCTACGAGACCGTGAACACCAGGTCGTCGTTGGCGACGATCGACGTTCCCGAAGCCTCGAGCTTCGCGCCGAAGCCGAGCGAGCTCGCGCAACCCTCTCCGGCGCCCGGAGCGGACTCGTTGGCACACGGGCAACCGACCAGACCGCCGCCGACGTCGGCCGAGCCGTCGCGGAAGGGCGCGGCGAGCACGCCACGGGAACCCGTGAGCGTCATGTCGTAGTTGTTGCACTCACCACTCGAGCCGGCGAAGACGACGACTTGGATCTAGCCCGAACGATTCATGAACACGCACCCCAGACTGCAAGGTGGGCACGGCCACGTGGACTTGAAGGTGGAAGTCCTGCCCGGCACGCGAGCCGTTAACGGCCATGAGCTGTTCGTGGTCGAACACCGAGGCGCTGCCGTCGAGCTAGCAGCTGCAAGCCGCGTCATCTTGGATCGTGATGTCGATGTCGCCGTTCGCGTCGGTGAACCGTGCATCCACGGTCGGTCCTTGACCGCTCGGGGCGTCTTGGACGACCCAGTCGTCAGCATCGATCCCGCCGACCTCACGGCACGGTGCAACACCAGTCCGGTCGTGAGACCGGCCGCCGCGCTGCGCTCCAGCCAGTGCGGCGCCGGCTTCGCACGGCTCCCCCGTCCAAGCCGGCAGCCACGGACCACCACGCCGAGAAGTGTCGCCGGGGTGACCGAACCGAGGTGTTTCCCAAGAGCCCGGTTGCACAATTCCAGTCGGGCGGATTCCGCCGATATGGGAAGAAGCTGCTTCCCGTTCACAACCAGCGCCATCATCGATGCTCTCAGGGGCTTCCCAAAGGCAAATCGAAGCGCGGCTGCAGCTCTTGGGGAGCCACAGCCGCGCCTCGCTCGATCGGGACCAGAGTGCCCCGATCCGGTTCGACGGATCAGTTGTAGATCACCGTCAGGCCGTTGGTGAAGTTGGAGCCGTTACCGCAGGGGCTGACGCCGCCGGGGTCACGGAACCACTGCTGGTAGTAGCGCGTGTCGCCGGGCGAGACGTTGCCGTTCGTGACGATCGAGGAGACCGTCGTGCCTTCGCCGTTGGCGTCCAGGAAGA
>Ga0316209_1001789_pt1 | contig 20196 bp, 14 predicted proteins | sample 6monopyrite_MG_FD_204945 | JGI IMG/M metagenome (GOLD analysis project Ga0316209, IMG submission 204945) | Microbial mat bacterial communities from mineral coupon in-situ incubated in ocean water Damariscotta River, Maine, United States -... | ecosystem: Environmental > Aquatic > Marine >...
CTATGAAGACCAGCTAGAAGCGGCACTTGATTATTATCGTGATCACGGTGTTACTTCTATTAAAACAGGGTATGTTGCAGATGGCGGCGACACTATTTTCCATGAAGAAAATGGTGGGACAAGCCATGAATGGCACGATAGTCAACGCATGGTACGCCACTATGAAAAAGTTGTACTGGAAGCAGCAAAACGCAGAATTGCTATCAATACGCATGAACCAATTAAGGATACTGGCTTGCGCCGCACATATCCAAACTGGGTGTCACGCGAGGGTGCGCGGGGTCAAGAGTATAATGCTTGGGGCGATCCGGGTAATTCACCAGAGCACACAGCCATACTTCCATATACGCGTATGCTCTCTGGACCGATGGATTTTACACCTGGCATTTTTGACCTGTTGTTCGAGAATGAAAAACCAAATAACCGTATCCCAACGACTTTGGCAAAGCAGCTCGCGCTATATGTGGTGCTTTATAGCCCTATTCAGATGGCAGCGGATCTCCCGGAAAACTATGAAGCCAACATGGCACCTTTCCAGTTTATTAAAGATGTGCCAACAGACTGGGAAGATAGTATCGCGCTCAACGGCGCTATCGGTGACTATGTGACGTTTGTGAGGAAAGATAGGAACAGTGAGGATTGGTACTTGGGCAGCTTGACGGATGAAGAAGCGCGTAGTTTTGATGTGAAACTCGATTTTTTAACGCCGGGTATCACCTATATAGCGCAGGTCTACCGGGACGGCCCAAATGCTGATTGGCAAACAAACCCATACGACATGGTGATTGAAGAAATAAATGTCACTAGCAAAACTACCCACACACTCAAACTTGCCGCAAGTGGTGGCCAAGCCATACGTTTCACACCTGTAAAATAAGAGGCTAATATGAGACAGATACAAGTACTAGTTTATACGGCTCTTTTATTTTTTGTTTCAGGTGGTCTTACGTATGCCAATGCAGTAATTGAGCGTGTGGAGCCCCCCTTCTGGTGGGTTGGTTTCAAAGAGCGTGACTTGCAAATTTTGGTATATGGTGACGGTATATCCACCTATGTACCAAAAATATTAGCAAGTGGTGTTTCGCTTAAAAAAGTAAAACACGTTAAAAGCCCTAACTATCTGTTTCTTGATGTAACCCTTGGTTCAGACACTGAAACAGGCAGTTTTGATATTGTTTTTGAAAAAGAAGGCAATGTCAGCTTAACCCACAAGTATGAGTTAAAGGCGCGGGAAGCAGGGTCTGCAGGTCGTCATGGTTTTGATGCGTCCGATGCTATCTATTTAATCACCCCCGATAGATTTGCTAACGGAAATGCCTCTAATGATAATGCTTTTGGCATGGGTGATAGGCTAGCTCGAAGCAATAAAGATGGCCGCCACGGCGGCGATGTAGAGGGTATCACGCAGCATCTTGATTATATTGAGAATATGGGTTTTACGGCTTTTTGGCTCAATCCAGTTTTAGAGAATGCGCAACCCTCCGGTAGCTATCATGGATATGCAACAACCGATTTTTATAAGGTTGATCCTCGTTTTGGCAGTAATGCGGCCTTTAAGGACATGGTCGTGAAGGCACGGGCCAAAAACATTGATGTTATTATGGATATGATTGCTAATCATTCAGGGTCTGAGCATTGGTGGATGAAGGACCTGCCAACGGAGGATTGGGTTAATTATGGCGGGAAATATGTCAATACAAGCCATCGTCGTACAACAATTCAGGACCCATATTCAGCACCAAGCGACCGCAAAAAATTCTCGGATGGCTGGTTTGTTAAAACCATGCCAGATTTAAATCAACGTAACAAATTGATGGCGCAGTATCTGATTCAAAATGCCATTTGGTGGATAGAATATTCTGGCATTTCTGGCATTCGTATGGACACCTACCCATACCCTGATAAGGACTTTATGACAGAGTGGACGTACCGTGTGATGCAGGAATATCCGCATTTCAATATTGTTGGTGAGGAATGGACAAATAATCCTGTTGTCGTTTCATATTGGCAGCGGGGCAAACAGAATTTTGATGGGTATGTATCACACCTTCCTAGTATGATGGATTTTCCTCTACAGGACAGCATGGTTAAAGCCTTAACAGAGGATGAGAGTTGGGGTGGGGGCTTAATGTTGCTCTATAAGATGATGGCAAATGACGTGCTATACCCTGACCCTGCCAATCTTGTAATTTTCCCTGACAATCATGATATGAGCCGTATCTTCACACAGCTTGGTGAGGACAAAGACTTATTTAAAATGGCACTTGCACATACTCTAACCATGCGGGGTATTCCGCAGATTTATTATGGTACAGAAATTCTGATGAAAAACCCTGGCACCACGGACCATGGTATTATTCGGACAGATTTCCCCGGTGGTTGGCCAGAAGATAAGATAAATGCTTTTACAGGTGAAGATTTGTCGGCTGACGCTCTTGAAGCGCAAACATATTTGAGAAATATTTTGCGGTGGCGCAAGGACAAAACCGTGATCCATACGGGTAAGTTAATGCACTATGTGCCGGAAGAAGGTGTCTATGTGTATTTTCGCTATAATACTGCCGATAAAGTAATGGTGGTTCTTAATAAGAATGGCACGGCGACTGACCTGGAACTGGAGCGTTTCAGTGAAATGCTGAGGGATGTCAAGGAGGGTAAAGATGTTGCAACAGGACATATTTACTCCTTATCCGGAACAACGAAATTGCCGGCCCGTTCCGCCCTGATTTTAGAACTACAATAATTATAAAAATCCAGAAATATGAAGAAGGTTAGTGACGTAAGGCGGGTCATGCCGCCAAAGCTTGCTTAGGGAGAGTTATATGACGCAGAAGCCGCAGCTATCCTTTTGGCAGATATGGAATATGTGTTTTGGCTTTTTGGGTATCCAGTTTGGTTTTGCGCTTCAAAATAGTAATATCAGCCGTATTTTTCAGTCACTTGGTGCTGACATTGATGAAATCCCGATCTTGTTTGTTGCTGCACCGCTGACAGGACTGTTAGTACAGCCGGTTGTTGGTTATATGAGCGACCATACATGGAACAGCTTTGGCCGCCGCCGCCCCTTTTTCTTTGCAGGCGCTTTGCTTGCTGCGCTTTCCCTTCTGTACATGCCCAATTCGCCTTACTTGTGGATTGCTGCTGGTACGCTCTGGATTATGGACGCCTCTATTAATATTGCGATGGAGCCCTTTCGGGCTTTTGTGGGGGATATGTTATCTGAGCGTCAGCGTACGTTGGGTTATACAATGCAAAGTTTTTTCATTGGCATAGGCTCAGTAGTTGCGTCGGCATTGCCTTGGATGATGACAAATTGGTTTAACGTGAGCAATACAGCGACAGAAGGTCACATCCCAGACTCTGTTACTTACGCGTTTTATGCAGGGGGTATTGTCTTGTTTCTTGCGGTGATGTGGACCGTATTATCTGTGAAGGAATATACGCCAGAGCAGATTAAAGCTTTTGAGGCTGCAGAAAAGGCGCTCCTGCCTAAAGCTCGGACACCTGAGGTAATTCGTAGTTCTGCTCAATACCGTCGGGGGGCGTTTCTTTGGTGTGTACTAGGCGGGATATTTACAGCGGCAATATTTTTGAAGGGCTGGAAGGCTGAGCTTTATATGCTCAGTATTGGCAGTATAATATTTTCTTTGATGCAGTTTATTGTTGCATACCTCCAAGATAGAAGCCGGACGAATAGTGGTTTCTACCACATTATCAATGATTTATTTCATATGCCCAAAAGCATGAAACAGCTTATTCCTGTGCAGTTTTTTGCTTGGTTCGCTCTGTTCTCTATGTGGATATATACGACACCTGCAGTGACGAGTTTCCATTATGGAAGCAGCGACCCTGCATCAGCGGCCTACAATGCGGGTGCTAACTGGGTAGGTGTATTATTTGCAGCATATAATTTGTTTGCTGCACTTGCAGCCTTTTTGATTCCGGTTATTGCCAACCTTACAGGCCGGCGGGTAGCGCATATGATTAATTTATTACTGGGTGGCGCGGGAATGATTTCCATGCTGTTTATAAGTGATCCAGAATGGCTTTGGATCAGTATGGTAGGTGTGGGCATAGCATGGGCTTCTATTTTGTCTATGCCGTACGCATTATTATCAAGCGCTGTACCTGCAGAGAAAATGGGCCTTTATATGGGGATATTTAATTTCTTTATTGTAATTCCGCAAATTCTTGCAGCAAGTGTTCTTGGTCTATTTGTTGTGCAGCTCTTTGGTGGACAGGCAATTTACGCACTTGTACTTGGCGGGGTTTTGATGATGCTTTCGGGCTTTGCAACTTTGCGTGTTGAAACAAAATAATCCTTCAATAATTTTAGGGGAAACAACCGATGTTCCTGCGCACACTTTCCAACTTCGCCTTGATGGTGACAGCCCTCGTAGCTTGTAGCAATACAGATTTAGCACCAGGTGCGCCGGGCGCTCCGTCCACATGGTCTTATGCTGGCAAGACAGGTATTGGCACATCTTATGAGGCGTACAACACCAATGGTTACGGTGACGATGCGCTAACGGGTAAAGTTTCTAAGGTTTGGTTTTCGATTGCACAAGGCATTCTAACGGAAACTATGTATGGCCTTATCCATGAGGCTCAGATCAAAGAACTACAATTTTTGATCAAGGGCGAAGGATTTCTCGATACAGAGAAAGACGACACCATCAGTACTATCAGCTATTTATATAAGGATGCGAAAGGGCGACCGCTGTCCCTTGCTTATAAGGTAGTTAACCGAGACAAAGAGGGAAAATATGAGATTGAAAAACATATTTTTACCGACCCGGATGCCAACACTTTATTTATGAGAGTCATCTTTCGCCCGTTTGACGGGGCAATTACGCCGTACCTTTATCTTAACCCGCATGTTGGTAACACAGGCAGCGGCGATAGGGCGCGTGCAACGACCTCAACCCTTTATGCGGCGGATGGAGACACACATTTAGCAGTAAAATCAAATGGGACTTTCATAAAAACATCTGTGGGGTTTGTTAGTGCGTCTGATGGTTTTACTGACTTGGCTGATAATGGTGTCATGGATTGGGAGTATGTATCGACAGGTAAAAAGCGGGGTAATGTTGCTTTGACAGCAGAGCTGGCTACATTCGCGCAGTCCGAAATAACATATGATTTTACAATTGGATTTGGGAATAGCGCAGAAACGAGCGAAGCGGCAGCAGAGGGAACACTGAGAAAAGGTTATAAAGCTGTACTCGCACACTATAATGGTGAGGGTGATAGGGTCGGCTGGCAAGACTATTTGGCAAAACTATCTGCGCTTCCAGCGATGACAGCTGCAACGACTGATGATGGTAAACTATTGTATGTTAGTGCACTCGTCCTAAAGGCTCAGGAAGATAAAAGCCATGCTGGTGCTTTGATTGCCTCACTATCCAATCCTTGGGGGGAAACGGTCTCTGCAGAAGAGGCTGCTACAGGGTATAAAGCTGTTTGGCCGCGAGATTTTTATCAATGTGCTATGGCGCTATTAGCACTAGGAGATACAGATACGCCTCTTAAGGCATTTGAGTATCTCAAAAGAGTTCAGGTGACAAAAAACACACTGGGAAACAAGGGCGTAACCGGTTGGTTCCTGCAGAAAACACACGTGGATGGGACCCTTGAGTGGATTTCTGTACAACTTGACCAGACTGCCATGCCAATCATGCTAGGGTGGAAACTACATCAAGCTGGTATCCTTTCAGATGAGGCCCTCAAGCTTGCCTATGAACACATGTTAAAGCCTGCGGCGGAGTTTCTGTCGCTGGGCGGTGCGGTTGACCTTGACTGGAATAAAACCACCATTCTGCCGCCCTTGACACAGCAGGAGCGCTGGGAGGAACAAAGAGGCTATAGCCCATCAACTACAGCAGCTATTATTGCAGGTCTTGTTACTGCGTCTGATATTGCTTTAAGGGTTGGTGACCCAGAAGGAGCGGCACGTTTTCTCAAAATAGCCGATGCTTATGAAGCAAAAATTGAAACCTTTATGTTCACAACAGAAGGTCCGTATAAGGACGGCGATAATAACGGTAATTATTTTATTCGTATCACGCAGAATGATGACCCAAATGATGAGGGTGAGGTCAGGGCAAGTAATGGTCGTGCTCCTATGAAAGAGCAGCAAATATTGGATGCGGGTTTTCTAGAGCTTGTCCGTTACGGTGTGCGTGCAGCTGATCATCAGGCAATCCTTGATAGCTTACCTGAGCTAGATGACCAAGCGCGAGAAGATGCACTTAGGGTCAAGTATGATTTTAAGTTTGAAGGCAGTTCTGGTGTTTTTCCTGGCTGGCGTCGTTACGGTAATGACGGTTATGGTGAAGACGCTAATGACGGTAGTAATTATGGAAAAATGACCTCAGGGCAGCGTGGCCGTGTTTGGCCATTTTTTACCGGAGAACGGGGCCATTACGAATTGGCGAGAGCCTTGCGTGCAGGCGAGGCCACAGCAGAGAAAGTAACCGCCATTAGGAATATGTATGTGACAGCAATGGAGCATTTTGCGAATGAGGGTTTGATGTTGCCCGAGCAAGTATGGGACGGTATTGGCAAAAACAGTCTGAATAACTATATCAAAGGTGAGGGCACAAACAGTGCAACCCCACTTGCATGGACTCATGCTGAGTATGTAAAATTGGTGCGGTCGCTCGCAGATAAGGTGGTTTGGGATAATTATTTTGTTGTTTCAGAGCGTTACGCGAAATAAAGATTGTGGGCATTAGCTTTTTCTTTGGTTGGCACCACAGCTGTCACGTATGATCAATTGAGCAGGCATTAGCATGGAGCGCACGTCCTCACCGCCTATAATTTTCAACAGACTTTCAACAAGTAATTCGCCAGCCCGCGTTGTGTCTTGTTGCACTGTTGTAAGCGGTGGATTAGTATAGGATGCAATCGGAATATTATCAAAACCAACCACAGCAATATCCCTCGGGACCTTCAGGTTGTTCTCTTTGAGAGCTTTTATGGCACCGATCACAATTAAGTCGCTTGCACCGAAGATGGCATCAAATTGTAGCTTGCTTTTTAATAGAGCCATGGTGGCTGCATAACCTTGTTGTTCAGAGGTCTCTGCGTTAATCTGTAACTTAGGGTTTACCATTTGCCCTGCTTCCAGAAGGGCCTTCACATATCCTTGGTATCGCTGGTTTACCTCAGGGCTATGCTCTGAGGCGCTGCCTAAAAAAGCAATTTTTTTGTGTCCTATGTCTGTGAGGTGCTTGGTAGCCATATAGCCGCTGGTTACATTATCGCAGCCAATGAAGTGCCCTGGTTGGTCTGGTAGTACGGGACCCCATGTAATGAAATGTGCGCCCATTTCATCAAGTTTAGATATTTTCTCTACATAGGGTAGATAATCGCCGTACCCCAAGAAAATGATGCCATCTGCCCTGTGGGCGTTTTCATAGTCGGCGTTCCAGTCGTCACTTTGTTGCTGGAAGGAGATCAGGAGGTCATAACCTCTCTGTGCTGAGGCACGCGTGATGCTACCAAGCATGCTTAGAAAAAAGGGGTTAATCATACTGTCACCAGTACCTGGGTCTTCGCAGAGCAACAACGCAATGGTTTTGGTTTGTTTGGACCTTAGGTTCCGGGCGTTAATATCCACCTGATAATTAAGTTGTTTGGCAATGGTTTGTACTTTTTCGCGGGTCTCGACGCTAACAAGTGGGCTATTTCTAAGTGCCCGTGAAACTGTAGGCTGCGAAACACCGGCCAGATGTGCAATATCAAATGAAGTGGGTTTATCGTCTTTCATGAAACCTACCATTCCCGTTTAGGCACCATTTTGATACCTTGACTATAACAGGGTACATACGTAGTCACTGATAGATCAAGGCTACATACGTATGTAGCGTAAACGATAGTTCAATTATATAGATATTTTCGTTTGTTAACATGCAGGGTCTTGCCTTTTCTTGACACAGCCACTAGCCTTTTTTTCAAAGAATTTTACTGTTAGGCCCTTGAATGCATAAGAAAAATACCAATAAGACGATGCAGGATGTTGCCAGATTGGCCGGTGTTTCAATGATGACAGTTTCGCGTGTATTACGGAACGAAATGAAAGTGAGAGAAACGACTAGGAGAAAAGTACAGGCAGCTATCAAAGAACTGGAGTATAGGCCAAATATTTCTGCTCGCAGTTTAGCGAGCGCAAAATCTCATTTGATTGGGTTTCTATACCAAAACCCGAGTGAAGGCTACGTTGGGCAACTGCTAATTGGTGCGATGAAAAAGGCACAGTTGAGGGATTATAGTTTGGTACTTAGTAACCTTGATGGCACAAAAACTAATGTTAGTGACGTACTTAAAAGCTTACTTGAAAGTAGCCATGTTGATGGTATTATTCTAACGCCGCCTTTTTCAGATTCAGAAGAAATATTAGATATGCTACAGGCTGTCCAATTGCCTACAGTACGCATTTCCCCAGAGCAAAAAGAATGTCCCTTTCCTTTTGTTTGTATGGATGAAGCAAAAGCGGCCTTTGATATGACAAGCTACCTGGTTGATCGTGGGCACACAAAAATAGCGTTTATCAAGGGGCACCCGGACCATAGTGGCAGTCATTTGCGGTATGATGGTTTTATGCAGGCATTGGCGGCACACCAGATTAATTTACCTGATCATTATACTCCGCAAGGTATGTTTAATTACCAATCAGGATTTGAGGCGGCTGAAAAACTGATGCTTTTAGCCGATAAACCCACTGCAATTTTTGCAGCAAATGACGATATGGCTGCAGCCACATTATCCGCTGCGCAGAAGCACCACTTGCTTGTACCTGAGACTATATCGGTTGTAGGCTTTGACGATGCGCCAATTGCCACTTCGATTTGGCCACGCCTGACAACGGTCCGACAGCCAATTCTTGAGATGGCTGAGATGGCAACAGATCTGTTGATTGATGAACTTACCGGCAAGCGTGACAAAACCAAGCCCCGACAAAACACGATGGATTATCAACTCACCATCAGGGATACAGTTCAAAGCCTGAACTAACGGTTCAGACAGTGGATTCGTGCCTGAAAAAATTACTATGTGTCTAGCCGGTATTTTAAGAATATTTCACCACCGTAGGTAACCTCATTTACAAACTTGGCGCCGAGGCGGGTGAGCCCTCTAAGTTTGGTGCGTGATGGAGGTAAGAGGAATGTCACGAAAGGAATACGCTCATCAGCGACGGCGAATTCTATGGCCTTTTTTGTTATCCGTGCGCCAAGCCCGAAATTTCCGGGTTTTAATACCAAACCAAAATCCCATTCATCGCCTTCTTTTTGGAAACCACCCCATCCGATATAGATGTCATCACAGAGAATTGCCCAATGACCAAGTCCGTCACGGTGCCAGCATTTTTCTTTAACCGTAACAAATTCAACTAGTTTTTTCTCGTCCCATTTAAAATTGAGCAGAGGCATGTGCTCTGCAACCCGCTCATCTGACATATGGTTGATTATATCATCTGGAGCAATATTGGACAGTCTTGTGAAGGTGATTTTATGGTTCGGTTTGGTGGTCATCTAGGAACAGCCCCAACAGTTTCGTAAAGACTGGGAGTTGTATGCATAACTGATTGTTAGTCAAGTGAAGGAGTCATCAAGGTTCCGTGTTGTGGTTATTAGGCTTTGGCTCAAACCGACCAATGAAGAGCTATTTCATAATCCATGAGCCGACGGCGCAGATTACGTTTTTGAGGGCAAGGTAATCTCAAGCGTTTCATGGCCTGTTGCTACTAGTCTCTCAGCGGTGGAAACAGCGCTTTCAATGCCTTTGATGACTATAACAGGAATAATCAGTGTGTTATAATATCATTTCATATACGGAATGAATTTAATAATATTGGCCTTCAATGCGCGCAGCACAGCCAACAAGTGCAGGTTGCTTTTCCTTGATTTGAAAGGTTGGAATATCTTTCACATAGGTTAAACGCCCCTTGTCTTCAAAGCGCTCTCGAAAACGGCTATTGAGAAAAAAGCTCTGGATTTTAGGTAGGATACCCCCTGCGAGATATACACCGCCTGTTGCATTGAAGGTCACAGCCATATCTCCAGCAAAACTACCTAAAATACCGCAAAAAACATCAACTACCTGGCCGCAATGGCTCGTAGGGTTAGCAAGGGCTTCGCAGGTAATCTCTTTGGGTGTCATGATAGGTGCAGTTTCACCCCGCAATGCGGCAAGGGCTTGATGCAAAGTAGCAAACCCTTGGCCAGAGATAATGCGTTCGACAGATACACGTGGGTACTTATGCTTGACTGTTCGCAGGATTTGTCGCTCTAGATCATCCGCAGGGGCAAAGCCAACATGCCCACCCTCGCTTGCTAGCACCTTCCACCCTTCGCCTACAGGTGCAAGAGCGGCAACCCCAATGCCTGTTCCGGGACCAATAACCACTTTACTACCAAGTGGGTCAGCTCCTTTGCCGCCGACTTGTAGTAGATCATCATTCGCTAGGAATGGTAAAGCGCAAGCGATGGCTGCAAAATCATTTTGTACAGAAACATGCTCCATACCAAGTTCATTTGCCAACGCCGACTTGCGGAAGCTCCATGGGCAGTTAGTCATTTGAACAAGATCATTAGCGACAAAGCCTGCAATCGCAATGGAGGCAATGGTAGGGCGTGGTCCTATCGTGGTTTTCAGGTAAGCAAGGGCAGCCTCTTGCAAACTGGCATAATCTTCTGTCGCAAGAATTTGTAGTTGGCTGACGTTGATCTTTGGCGCGACCGAGGCGAGCGCAAAACGCGCATTAGTGCCGCCAATATCAGCAACAAGAATAGGAACACTATTCGTAGGCATGCTTGGTCCCCTGAGAGCTAAAGGTTAGGGCATCTACCACCATGTTGCATAAAGGGCAATGAGGATTAAGATGATCAAGCCAGCCTGAAGATTGAAGGTCCTGCTGGTAGAAAAGTCCATATCCGTCAGGGCAACAGCTTCTGTTTGAGTTTCTTTTTTGCCCATAAGGGAAACAACGATAGCCATCACTGTGCAAACCAGAAAGACCACCCCAACCCTATCAATGAATGGATAGTCTGGTAACATATAATAGAAGGCTGACGACAGGATAAAGGAACCAACTGCTGCAACAATTGCGGCTGATGCGGTGGCACGCTGCCAGAATAGACCAAGAAGGAAGATCACCACGATGCCAGGTGTGAAAAAGCCAGTGAAATCTTGAATGAATTTAAAACCTTGATCGAAGCTTGCGAGTAAAGGGCGTGCCGCAATCATTGCAATGATAAGGGCACTCAAGCTAACGATTCGACCTACTGTTACATAATGTTTTTGCTTTTTGCCTTTCCGGTAGAAGCTGTAAATATCCATTGTGAAAATAGTAGATACACTATTCATCATAGAGGCAAGAGAAGAAACAATTGCCGCTACGAGTGCGGCGAAGATCAACCCTTTAAGGCCGGCAGGCATCAAGTTCATCATCGTAGGATAGGCTTGGTCTGGGCGTTCAAGGTCGGGCGCAAGCATGACAGCCGCAATGCCGGGCAGAACAACTATGATTGGCATCAATAATTTGAGAAAGGCGGCAAAATTAATACCCTTTTGGGCTTCCTCTAAGCTTTCTGCCGCCAGCGCACGCTGAATGATATATTGGTTGAAGCCCCAGTAGGAAACATTCATAACCCACAGACCGCCAACAAGGACAGATATGCCCGGTAGGTCTTTGTAAAATACATTGTCTTTGCTGAGGATCATGTCGAATTTCTCTGGAAATTGTTCCGTCAATACTGCGAAACCGCCCATGATGCCCGCATCTTTTCCTATCATGCTCAGTGTCATATAAGATAGAAACAGGCCCCCCCCAATCAGTAATACAACTTGCACAATGTCGGTAAGAGCAACAGCTTTCAGACCGCCATAAAGCGAGTAGGCAAGAGCAAAACCACCAAGGAAAATCATGCCATACAACATATCTACGCCAGTGATAGTATTAATAGCTAGGGCGCCAAGCCATAAGACAGATGTAAGATTTACGAAGACATAAAGCGCTAACCAAAAGGTTGCCATGACCATGCGGACACTATGGTTATACCGCTGCTCAAGATACTGTGGCATTGTATAGATTTTTTGTTTGAGAAATATTGGCAACATATATTTGCCGACAATAACAAGAGTGATGGCAGCCATCCATTCGTATGAGGCAATGCCTAGTCCAAGCGCGTAGCCGGACCCTGACATGCCAATGATCTGTTCGGCTGAAATGTTGGCGGCGATTAATGATGCACCAATTGCCCACCATGGAAGAGATTTACCAGCAAGAAAATAATCTTCTGTGTTTCTATCATGGCCTTCTTTTTCCCGTGAAACCCATAATGCTAGGGCAATAATACCCAAAACGTAGGCTGTAAAGACAGCAATATCTAGTGTTGATAACCCCATTATTAACCTCCCCAGGTTTTATCTCAAACTATCTGTATATGTTAGCGCTAACATTACCGATTTGATGAGTCAATAGGCCCTTTATACTTGGTCCTTTGGCTCAATATATTAGAGCGCTTACAGGATAATTGAGTATGCCTGCAAAGAGGAGAAAAATTATAGCTGTTGCATATATTCTTGGAACAAGGTTCCATCTTCTTCCCTGCTCCTGTAAGACATAGCTGTTTCTAGTTAACTGGTTTAAGTAAGTGGAGCAAGAATGCCCATACGGTCTGCTAAAAAGGTACTTCATGATGTTTTTGGCTATCAAGAATTCCGAGGAAAACAGGCTGAAATTATTGAGCATATTCTCAAGGGTGGCAATGCTCTTGTGGTAATGCCAACGGGGGCCGGAAAGTCGCTTTGTTTTCAAGTGCCTGCGTTATTGTTTCAAGGGCTTACAATTGTAGTTTCGCCGCTTATTTCCTTGATGCAAAATCAAATAGAGTCTCTTAAAATATTGGGGATTGAGGCAGCCTCAATTAATTCCAATAATTCGCATGAAGATAATCAGGCCATTTGGCAGAAAATGCAAAATGGTTCTTTAAAGCTTTTGTATCTTTCCCCCGAAAAATTAATGACGCCGCGCATGTTGGATGCCGTGGCGCAGTTAAATATAAGCTTATTTGCCATTGATGAGGCTCATTGTATTTCACAGTGGGGTGCGGCTTTCAGGCCTGAGTATGAAGGGTTGTCAGAACTTCATAAAAGATTTTCAACTGTACCACTGATCGCGTTAACAGCTACGGCTGACCACAGTACGCGCGAACAAATATGTGAGAAGGTCTTTTCGCATGACGTGACGACATATTTAACAGGATTTGATCGCCCAAACATTAGTTTGTGTGTCGAGATTAAAAGTGGATGGAAAAAGCAGCTAGTCCGGTTTCTAAAAGAGCGGGGTCATCCTGATGACGGGTTCGTAGAAAATGGCATCATTTATTGCTTGTCTCGCAAAAAAACGGAAGAGGTAACGGCTTTACTTGTTGAAAAAGGCTATAAGGCACTTGCCTATCATGCGGGTATGACAAGTCATCAGAGAGAAGAAAACCTGAGTAGGTTTATGGCTGAACCTGACCTTATTATGGTTGCAACTATTGCCTTTGGTATGGGAATTGACAAACCGGATATTCGGTTTGTATTTCATGCAGACTTGCCTGCCTCACCGGAGGCATATTATCAGGAAATTGGTCGTGCAGGTAGAGACGGTGAGCCTGCTACGGCTCACATGCTCTATGGTATGGATGATATTCGCATGCGGCGTATGTTTATTGATAATGAAGGTGCCGAAGAAAGCCATAAGCGTAGAGGTCATCAACGACTGAATGCATTGCTTTCATTTTGCGAAGCGCCGGAATGTAGGCGGGTTTCGTTATTGACATACTTTGGGGAGAGTGGGGAAAAAGGAAAATGTGGTAACTGCGATTTATGTGACAACCCTAAGGAAACTATTGAAGCGACGGAAATAGGCCAAAAACTTTTGTCGGCTATTTACCGCACAGGGCAAAGTTACGGCGTTGGCCATATTATTGATATTTTAACTGGGAAAAACACACCGCGTATTGAGCAGCTTGACCATAGCGTTTTGCCAACATTTGGTGTTGGTAAGGATTTTAGTGTGAATGAATGGAAAGCGATCGCCCGCCAAATGATGGCGCGGGGGTTTATTGTGTCAGACATGGAATATGGCTCTCTTCAAATTACAGAGCAGGGAGTACTGCTCTTAAAAGGGCAGGAAAGTTTCCGTTATAGGCCCGATGTGATTAGGGCACAGACGGCGGGTAGTAAGCGCCCTATTATTAATAAAAAAATGGTAACGGAGGTGCCAGAGGAGGCACAAGGTCTTTTCCTATCCTTAAAAGGGTTACGCAAAGAAATCGCAAGAGAGCGGGGCGTACCTGCGTATGTTATTTTTGCAGATAAAAGTTTACTGGATATGGCTGTTCAAAAACCAACGACGCTTGATGCATTTAGTGATATTTATGGTGTAGGGGCTGGCAAACAAAAAGAGTTTGGCAATCAGTTTACAGCTTTTATACGGGACCAGGCTTGATAAATTTTGTGATGCACGGTTGATTCTAACCTTTGCGGGGTGCTTGCAACGACCAAATACAGCGGTGTAAGGAAAACTATTGTCAGAAATTTTTCAAAAGGCTAGTGTCCTAACCGAATAAACCGTTCTGGGGAGGACGATTTAAAAACTATAAGCCCAAGAGGGCCATTCATGAGTTCAGTACTGAAGAGTTTCATTCAAAACGAACAGGCGCTAAAGCGATATTTAACGCGCTTTTTTTCGCGTGCGCAGGATATTGATGACATTGCGCAAGAAACCTTTTTGAAAGCGTTTGTATCGGAAACAAAGTCAGAAATTAGATCCCCAAAATCTTTTCTGTTTAAAGTTGCTAAACATACGGCTTTGAATGAAATCGCAAAAAAGGCAAATAATACGACAGACTATATTGAGGATTCTTCTAATTCAAATGTCTTAGAAGATGAAGAGCAAGTGAACGCAGAACAAAAATTAGACAGCAAACAAAAATTGATTGTGTTTTCAAAAGCTGTTGCAAGTTTGCCCCCAAATTGTCGCCGTGTGTTTTTGCTAAGAAAAATGGACGGTTTGAAAGTAAAGGAAATAGCTAGAAAACTCGATATATCTGTTAGTGGCGTAGAAAAACACATTGCTTCTGGTTTGGTAAAATGTAGCCAATATTTTCGGGAGCAAGGTTATGACCCTGCAGATTTTGGTGCAGTGAACACAGCACAAGACACCTCCAATGAAAAGTCGATTTCTAAACTTTTGAGAATAAGAGATGAGTGAGCCGAAAAACATTGTCAAATTTCCTGACCTCAAGATAATTGAGGAAGAGGCGGCTCTTTGGGTTGCGCGGTTAGATGCGCGTGGTGAACTTACGGGTGCGGACCTTACTGCTTTAAAGAAATGGGTTTCTCAAAGCGCTCAACACCGGGAAGCAATTGACCGGATGTCAAGCCTTTGGGGTGGTTTCAATATTCTTGATGAAATGAATTATGCCGATGAGGATGAAACGGTAATTATTCACCGGCCTGTATGGAAAAACCCTTCTAAATGGCTTGCTGTAGGAGCAATTGCTGCAACTTTATTAATCGTATCACTTATTGGCGTATTTGATAACACACATGAGGCGCAGCTAGAGGTATATGCTGGACATTATATAACAGCGGTCGGTCAGCAGGAAACCATCTCTTTGGCAGATGGTTCGAAAGTTATCTTGAATACGAATAGCGAAATTAAAATTGACCTAAGACAGTCGGTTCGAAATATTTATTTGATAAAAGGGGAAGCGCACTTTGAGGTGGCGTCCGATGCTAATAGGCCATTTCTTGTGCACGCACAGGGTGGCATTGTAAAAGCAGTAGGTACTGCCTTCACTGTTTTTCTCAGAAAAAAAGCTGTGGAAGTAACAGTCTCTGAGGGGGTGGTTGCACTCTTTCCCCAGTCAGGAGGCACTGTTTTTGATGAAGCGACAGGTTTTGTGGCTGCGAATGTCGCACCTGTTGCTGCACTAACAGCGGGACAAAATGCCGTCTTCTCTAAAGATGTGGAAAGTATGACGCGCATGAGTGATGAGGCTTTGGATCGGAAACTCTTGTGGCGGGGTGGCTTTATTGCGTTTGCAGGGGAACCTTTGGTGACAGTTGTTGCTGACGTTAGCCGCTATACAGATATGGTGATTGAAATTGATGACCCATCTCTAGAGCAATTACCTATAGGCGGCTACTTCAAGGTTGGAGAGGTCGAAGGTATGTTCGAAGCTCTTGAGGGGGCCTTCGGTGTTCGGGTCGAGAGAGTAAGCCCAACCCATGTTCGATTATCCCAAGCATCTTAAATTTATATTTTTTAATTCTGCATCATATTGGCAACTATATGCGCTGCTTGTTGTTTGTTTGCAACGGCAAGGGTATTAAATGCAAAGGCGCTATAAACCTTTTCAAATAAGCTGTATAAATTAGCACATATATTTTTATAAAAACATAGTGTGGATTTTTAACAATGAACGGTCTTAAAGTTAAGGCCGGTGGAAATACGGAATATATAGCGATCGCCGAGTCATTACATAGGGAAGAGCCAAGTCTTGGGAGGACACATGGGCTAGTTTGCATAGTAACGATATTTATATTGTTATTTGCGAATAGTGTTCGTGCAGATACCCCTAGTGAGCGATATAACTTCAACATTACTCACAAGACACTTGGAGGAGCATTAGCCGCTTTTACACGGCAAGCGCGTGTGCAGCTTTTATATCCCTATGAATTGGCAGATACCCGGGGAATAAACCATGTAATTGGGCGTTATACTATTCCTGAGGCGCTTAATAAAATGCTTCGTAATACCGGGTTTTCTGGTGGCCTTACCGAGCGGGGAGTTGTAACAATTTCTCGCACTGAAAATGAAACACGGCAAGTTCGGGAGGAAGAACAAATGTCTGTCAATAGAAGAAAAAATACTTTGCTAACTTCAATTTCAACGCTGCTTTTTGGAGCAAGCGCTGCAAGTGGAGTTTCAGCTCAAGATGCGAACGCTGATGGCGGTTTTGCCCTTGAAGAAATTGTCGTAACAGCGACAAAACGTGCGTCGTCTATCCAAGATGTGCCTTTCTCTATTAATGCTCAAACGGAAGCTGATATTCGTCGTACCGGGGCGCAAAGCCTTGAGGATGTATCACGCAATGTGGCGGGCTTAATGATCCAAAATCTTGGACCAGGTCAAAGCCAGGTCGCTATTCGCGGCGTATCGGCGGGCCAGATCGTCCGTGACCAGCCTGGTGTGAAAGAACAAGTTGGTGTTTATCTTGACGAATCTGTGATCTCGCTCTCACTCTTTACGCCTGACCTTGATCTTTATGACCTCAACCGTGTTGAGACACTTCGTGGCCCGCAAGGTACGCTGTTTGGATCAGGTTCTATTGGTGGCACAATTCGTTACATTACTAATCAGCCTAATCTCGATGAATCTGAAGGTAGTGTTGAGGCTGGTATCAATATGATTGATGGCGGTGGTACGGGTGGCCAAGTTAAAGCAATGGTGAATGTACCTATTGCAGAAGGCAAGGTGGCGCTTCGTGCTGTTGCCTATCACACCGAATACGCAGGGTATATTGATGCCTTGCGTGAAGGTGGAACAATTGATGAAAATGTTAACAGTGGCAACCGTTCTGGTGGTCGAATAGCCCTTTTGATCCAGCCGTCCGAAAATTTTTCAGTAACACCACGTATTATTTATCAGAAAATTGATACTGATGGGTTTAACCGTCAAGAAGTTTTCAACCTATATGCCAACCCATACACCACCACACGTCCGGCGGTTCAACTTGGCGAACGTCAACAGTTTTTATTGTTACGCGAAGGCTTTAGTGACGAGACACTCATTGCGGACCTAACGCTGAGATATGACTTTGACGGTGTAGAATTAACGTCTGTGTCCAGTTATACAGACCGTGATATTCTTGTGAGCCGTGATGCAAGCGCACTGACGGGCTCAGTGTCTGTTGATCTTGGATACCCTGATGAAGCTGTTTTGTTACCTTCAAATTTGCGGGACACCACAAAAGTTGAGCAATATACACAAGAGCTTCGGTTGAGTTCAAATGGTGATGGACCACTCCAGTGGGTTGTTGGGGGTTTCTACTCTAAAACAGATCGTTTTTATCAGCAGTTTCTACCGACACCAGGATATGATGCTTTCACTGATGCGACACTTGGGGCAGGAACATCTGAAGCTGTTGCATTTGGCGTTGCCCCAAAAGATTCACCGTTCTTCTCAGAGCTTCCATATGAACTGAAGCAAATAGCCATTTTTGCCGAAGCGACATATGATGTCTCTGACGCATTCCATATAACGGCTGGTGGTCGCTACTATGATTATAAAGAAGAGCGTACAGTTACGCAGGTTGGTCTGTTTGGTAACGGTGTTGTTGATCAGCTTGATAAGACCAAATCTAATGGGTTCACACCTCGTGTCTTAGCTCGCTATGATGTAAGTGACGAAGTAACACTGAATGCGCAAGTGTCTAAAGGGTTCCGCCTTGGTGGTGTTAATGATCCACTCAACACAGCACTATGTAATGCAAATGACCTTGAAATATTTGGTGGATTCCAAGATTATGGTGATGAAAGCCTTTGGAACTATGAGGCAGGTTTGAAGTATAAGAGTAAGACAGTTAGCTTCAATGCTGCAGCTTTTTATACGGACATTTCAAACCTCCAGGTTACGCTTGATGCAGGGTCATGTTCTTCTCGAATTTCTTTTAATGTTGAAAAAGCTCACACAATGGGCCTTGAAATGGAGTTTAAGGCGCGCCCAACGGAGAACCTAGACTTTACTTTTGCAGGAAGCTTGATTGAATCAGAGTTTGACTCAACGGTGATTGATAGCACGGGTTCGGTTCTGGGGGGTGTTCGTGACGGTAACCGGTTGCCATCAGTACCTAAGTTTAGCTTTGGTACAACAGCAACCTATAGCTTCCCGTTTGATATTGCAGCTGACGGCGCTGAGGCTTATATCTCGGCCACATATCAGCACCGTAGTAGCATTTTCACACAGCCATCGGATCAAGAAGCTGGTGCGGGTAGCTTTACGTCTGGCCTTGCTTTTGGTGGTGCGCCAGGGACCAACACAACTGACCTTGACCTTGAGCTTGATAGCTATCAAACACTTAACTTAAGTTTCGGTGTTATGATGGAAAGCTGGGAAGTTGTAGCCTATGTGAACAATGTGACAGACACAAATGCAAACCTGTCGTTTGACCGTGAACGTGGTGGTCGTGCCCGTCTTGGTTTCAGGACTAATCAGCCCCGTACATTTGGCCTTGTAGTGCGCGCAAACTTTTAAGCTATTGCTCGAATACTGTTGGAAAAGGCGGTGCCATTGGCGCCGCCTTTTTTTGCGGAGGCCGCCTTTTACAATAAGAGCATCGGTTAATATGATCGCTCTTATTGTATTCTAAATAGGGCTCTTAGTGGCGTTCTATACAGGGGGTTGAATTAAAATCGCTCTTTCTATTGCTTTGACAACAATATCAAAATGGGTGCGATCATTTTTTGCACGTGAAATTGTTAAAGCGCCCTGAAGAGTACTGAAAGTCACGAGAGCCATTGCTTCAGCACTACCTTTGAAACTAAAGATGCCGGCTTTTTGACCACTATCAAGGAGGCTTGCTAACCATCTCTCCTGGTAGGTAATAAATTGAAAAACTTCTGCTTGTAGGGCCTGGGGTAAACTTAGTCCTTCACCACTCAGGGCGCCGCAAAGGCATATCTTCATACCTGATTCAGAGGCCATGATGAAAGGCTGGAGGTATGTTTTAAATTGTTGAAGATGATTGCCTTCAAGAGGGACTTCGCCGCCATAGAATTCTATACATTTTTCAGTATACCGCCGCGTAATGGCAACGCCTAGATCTTCTTTTTTTGGAAAGTGATAATGAATGCTTGATGTTTTAATCTTTAGGTCTTGAGCTAGGTCTTTGTAACTAAAAGCATTATATCCTCGTATCTGGATGTAATCTTGAGCCAGGTTCATAATTTTTTCTGAGGTACTGCACATGCAAGTTATTCCAGATGGCCTTTCTTAACTAAAATAACAGCGTCTGTTGGGCTGGTTGCCTGAAACTCTTTGCTGTTAGGGCTGCGTGCCCATGAAAAGGGTGGAAGTATTTGACCATCCATTGAGATGTTACCTTGTAATATTACCATATCACCGCTGTCGAT
>Ga0316209_1001791_pt1 | contig 20186 bp, 12 predicted proteins | sample 6monopyrite_MG_FD_204945 | JGI IMG/M metagenome (GOLD analysis project Ga0316209, IMG submission 204945) | Microbial mat bacterial communities from mineral coupon in-situ incubated in ocean water Damariscotta River, Maine, United States -... | ecosystem: Environmental > Aquatic > Marine >...
TTTTTTCAGGGAACCAACCGAACGCTTCTGGTAGTAATTCTTTAGCTTCTAATCGCGATTTAGAAGGATCAAAAATCGTATCGTCACTTCCTGTTACCTTGTATCCTTTATTGTGAAGTGCTATGGCCAAATTGTGCATTGCTGCACCACCAATAGCAATAAAATGTACGTTCATAGTGTGTTATTCAACAGCAACAAATTTCACTAATACAAACCCAAATTCCAAATTCTAAAGAGAAAGTATTTTCTCCCTCTCTTCTTTTGCTTGTTTAAAATCTTGACGAATATTGATTGCCTTATCAATCCATTTTAAGGCTTCTGGTTTATTATTCCTGTTTTTATTAATTTGAGCTAACCTAAAATAAGCCCATTCTATTGGTACACCATCTTTTGCAGAGTGGTTTTCTATATACATTTTTAAGCAACGCTCTCCTTTATCTAACTCAATATTATAATCGGCACTTACTTTACCTATTTGATAATGCAGGTGATTTTTATTGTGTTTTTCATAGGCTTCCTCAATTGTTGCTATTGCTTTTTGAGGTTGTTTTTCGGATTTATATAAGTTAGTTAGTTTGTCGTAACACGTTAACGAACCTCCTACTTTAATGGCTTTTTTATAATAGTTTTCTGCTAGTTCTGGATTATTGTCGTATTCATAAATGTAGCCTTTTGCCAAATAGCCATCAACTTTTGAGAGTTGTTCCAACTCATTAGCATATTTAAGCGATTTCTTTTTACTTCCTCCAATAATTCCTGGCAGTTGCATATACAATTCTACCAAAGCCCAACGTGTATCAATATGTTTTGGATCCAATTCAGCTGCATTTAAAAAAGCCTCTTTAACTCCACCAATAATACCTAAAGCTTTAAATTTATTAACTTCAAGCGCTTTCATACCTAAAGCACCTCCATATTTGTAATGGAAATTAGCATTGTTTTTTTTGGTATCAACAAGTTTCTTGTATTGCACAATGGCATCATCCCATTTTTTTTGATATCCATAGGCATCTGCTAATAATTCAATAGCATCTATGTCGTTTGGGTTTTCAGACACATAATTGCTAGCTATTTGTTCAGCTTTTGCAAACTGTTTTTGTTTGAACAGTAAATTGACTTCGCTCACAATAGATTGCGAAAAGCACAATGTTGGAAACAATAGCAAGAACAAAAATATTTTCATGTAATTTTTAGTCGAAAATGCGAAATTAAACTTTCTTATTGACTTTAAAAAAAGGTAACTTTACTCATTCAACGAAGACATTCACTCATTTCGTATTTTTTGGAACACATTTTGAATGTATTATCCTGAAAAATCAATAACATGAACAAAATATTTACCATCGTAACGATTCTGCTATTTGCTAATCTAGGGCATTCACAAAATAACTTTGCTGATTTATGGAATTCGGTCGAAAAATTTGAAGTCGAGGGTTTGCCAAAATCTGCTCTTAAGATAGTTGAAACTATTAGCGATAAAGCAGACAAAGAAGGTAATGATGTGCAACGTATTAAAGCGCTTTTATTTAAAAGCAAATTCGCCTTGATACTTGAAGAAGATGCACAGTTAAACATAATTAATGATTTTAAAAGCCATATTTCACAAAGTGAATTTCCAACAAAAAATATCTTAGATAATTTATTGGCCAACTTATATTGGCAATACTTTCAGCAAAACAGATGGCAGTTTTATAATAGAACAAAAACTTCTGAAAAAGTTGACCCAACCGATTTTAGAACTTGGGATTTACAAACACTGTTTGATGAAATAAATTTGCATTACCAAAATTCATTAGAGCAACAATTATTGTTGCAGCTTGAAGATTTAAAAAACTTTGATGAGTTGTTAATACAACAAATAGATTCCAAAACCTTCAGGCCAACACTCTTTGATTTTTTAGCACATAATGCTTTAGAGTTTTATAAAACTGATGAAAATAGCATTACCAAACCTGCTTACAAATTCGAGATTGACAATGAGCAATTTTTAAGTGATGCCAATAGTTTTTCAAGATTAGATATGTCTTCAAAAGATAGTACCTCGTTACAATTACAGGCTCTTAAACTGTATCAAGATTTAACACAGTTTCATTTAAAAGATAAAGAACCTTATGCTCTTGCAGATGTTGATATAAAACGCTTACTGTATGTAAAACAGCATGCTACTTTTAATAATAAAAATGACAAATTATTTGAAGCCTTAAAATCTGAAAGCGAACGCTTAAAATCTCATGAAGTTTCAGCACTTTACGATTTTGAAATAGCTTCTATTTACCTTGAACAAGGCAACACTTATCAACCAACAACCAACGAAACACCTCGTTGGAAACTTAAAGAAGCCCTCGAATTGTGTGAAGCTGTCATTGAAAGGTTTCCTAACAGTAAAGGAGCAGAAAAATGCACAATTTTAAAACGACAAATTCTTCAACAGTCACTACAAATTACTGCTGAAAGCCATTTGCCAATTAACAAAAGTTCTCGACTGCTTATTAGATACAAAAATCACGAAAAGCTAAACTTTAAGGTGTTTCGCTTAAACAGAAATCAACTAAATAAACTAAATAGAACTTATAGAAAAGAAGAACAACTAGCCTATATCAAAAAATTGAAAGTTGAGAAACAATGGCAAAATGATTTACGTAACGAAAACGATTATCAAACACATACAACCGAAGTTGTATTACCAGCTTTAAACAATGGTTACTATGTCACACTTGCATCACCTGAAAGCGACAAAGAAAACACCTTTGCATTTGCGACGTTACAAATTACCAACATAGCTATTGTAGATAAAAGTGATGACAAAAATCACATTTATCAAGTTATTGATAGAAATAACGGAAAGCCAATTGCCAATGCTAAAATCACACTAAACTATCGTAGAAATAGTAATGATGAGCAAACCGAATATAAAACTTCCAACTCTAAAGGGGAAATAAGTATCAAAAAAACACGAGACTATTGGAATCTTGATTTTATTGTAAACGCCAACAAAGAAAGGGCTTATTTTGATGGTTATAATCTTTACAGATATTATAATAATGAAGATGAAGAAAAAATAATCTATCGTTCATTTTTATTTACAGACCGAAGCATTTATAGGCCAGGACAAACCGTTTATTTTAAAGGAATTCTTTTAAAAACAGAAAATGAAAAATCTGAAGTGATTCCAGATGAAACTGTATTTGCCACATTATTTGATGTTAATAATCAAAAAATTTCAGAATTAGATTTTGACACTAACAAATTTGGTTCTTTTCATGGAGAATTTATTTTACCGAGTGATGGTTTAACAGGTCAATATTATATCGAATTTTATTCCACAATTGGCTCTATAAGAGAAAATCATTATTTCTCTGTCGAAGAATACAAACGTCCAAAGTTTGAAACCACCTTTAATCCTGTTACAGAAACCTATAAAATCAATGATTCAGTAACAGTAAAAGGAAATGCTTTAGCTTATGCAGGAAGTAACATTACAGATGCCAAAGTGGTTTACAGAGTACACAGAAAAGTGCAATATCCTCGTTGGTATTATTGGTACAGACCTTGGTTTAATAGCGAACCACAGGAAATTACTCATGGAGAAAGTATTACCAATAACAAAGGCGAATTTGAGATTATCTTTAAAGCTTTACCAGATGAAAGTGTTGATAAATCCAGTTTACCCATTTTTAATTACGAAATCACTGCTGATGTTACTGATTTGAATGGCGAAACACGAAGTGCCACAACCATTGTGAATGTTGGTTATCATGCCTTAACAGCAAATGTTTCTATTGATGCTAAACTTGACAAAACTCAAAAAGACCACAAGTTAACTATCGACACCAAAAACCTCAATGGTGAATTTGTGCCAGCTAAGGGAACTATTAAAATATACAAACTAGTCGCTCCAGAATCTGTGTTGAGACAGCGAAAATGGAAAGCTCCAGATTACCAAATGCTTTCAGAAAGTGAATTCAAACAACTATTCCCAAATGATGCTTATGCCAATGAAGACGATAGTAATCAATGGAAAAAAGGAGCACTTGTTCTTGAAAAGTCTTTTGACACCAAACAATCTAAAGAACTCGCTTTAGGCAAGATTAAAAAATGGGAATCTGGACAATATATTATTGTACTAGAAACAAAAGACAAGTTTGGTCAAGAAGTGAAAGACCAAATAAAAACAACACTTTATAGTGATGTTGACAACCAGATTTATGACAACCAATTATTTGCTGTGACTACTAATAAATCAACGTATAATATTGGAGATACTGCTACGATAACCTTTGCTTCAGCTGCTAATATTGAGGTAACTGTGGATGTTGAAAAAGACTATAATATTGTTAAAACAGAAATTATTCATCTTAACAACAACAAACAAACCATTACTGTTCCAGTGACTCAAAACGATTTAGGAGGCTATGTAATACACTATAGTTTTGCTGCCTTTAATAGTTTTGAAAGTGGTATGGTAAATATAAGTGTGCCTTATCCAAAAACCGATTTGGATATTGAAACGCTCACTTTTAGAGATAAGCTACAACCAGGAACCGACGAAACTTGGAGTTTTAAAATAAAAGGCCCAAAAGGTGATAAAGTGTCTGCTGAATTATTAGCAAGCATGTACGATGCTTCTTTAGATCAATTTAAACCACATAACTGGAATTTTAACCCAATTCAAAATACCATTTACAGAAGTAACTCAAGAAGAAATGCTGGACAAAGTTTTAGGAATGTTAATTTTAGATTGCAACAAGAACGAGCACCTAATTATCAATTTAAAACACAGCAATATGACCAATTGAATTGGTTTGGGTTTAAATTTGGTGGCAATAACTTCATCAGAGCGTTAAGTGGAAAAGTTGCAGGAGTGCAAATTGTTGAAAATAGTATTGAAGTTGAAGAATTTGTTCTTATGGATAGTGAAGCAACGTTAGATGAAGTTGTAATTACTGGTGTAGCTCAAGCCACAAAGCGTAAAAACAAATCTCAAGAATTTTCTGCTAATGATGATAAATCTGATAAATATTTTGATGAATTTGGAGAAGAATCAATTGATTTCTCAGGAGTTACCATTCGTAAAAACCTGCAAGAAACAGCCTTTTTCTTTCCGCATTTACAAACAGATAGTGAAGGTAATGTGACATTTAGCTTCACCACACCAGAAGCCTTAACCCAATGGAAATTACAATTATTAGCACATACCAAAACTTTGGAAAGTACTGTCATGAGTTTAGAAACAATTACACAAAAAGAACTCATGATTATTCCAAATGCACCTCGATTTTTACGTGAAGGCGACCAAATTACAATCAGTACAAAAATTGCAAACCTTTCAAATAAGCAACTTTCAGGTCAAGCTGTTTTACAATTATTTGATGCAATTTCTGGAAAAGACATTTCACAAAATATAATTGTGAGTTCCGTTAATTCTCTCCCTTTGGGAGAGATGTCCGAAGGACAGAGTGGGCAGAGGGCTTCCTTTTTGGTCGATGCCAAAGGAAACACACAAGTTTCCTGGAATTTGGCCATTCCAGATAACATACAAGCATTGGAATACAAAGTGATTGCCAAAGCTGGTGATTTTAGTGATGGCGAACAAAACGCATTACCAGTTTTAAGTAACAGAATGTTAGTGACTGAAACCTTGCCAATGTGGATTAGAAGCAACGAAACAAGAACATTCAGTTTAGATAAACTCAAAACAAATACTTCAACAAGTTTAAAACACCATAAGTTAACCTTAGAAATGACAAGTAATCCTGCTTGGTATGCAGTTCAGGCCTTGCCATACCTAATGGAATTTCCTTATGAATGCAACGAACAGGTCTTCTCAAGGTATTATGCCAATGCCTTGGCAAGTTATATAGCTAATAGCAATCCGAGGATTCAGGAAGTATTTAATCAATGGAGAGCTTCGACAGGCTCAGTCACCAACACTGATGCTTTGATTTCTAATCTTGAAAAAAATGAAGAGCTTAAATTTATTTTGATTCAAGAAACACCTTGGCTTCGAGATGCACAAAGTGAAACTGAACAAAAAAAACGCATCGCATTGTTGTTCGACCTTAATAAAATGAATAATGAATTGCAATCGGCTTTACGCAAACTGCAAAACAATCAAATGCCTTCAGGTGCTTGGTCGTGGTTTAATGGTGGTTATGAAAATCGTTATATCACACAGCACATCATTACAGGATTTGGGCATTTAAAACAGCTAAATGTCATTCTGAACGAAAGTGAAGGATCTAACATGATTAAAAAAGCCATTAAATATTTAGATGCTGAATTTGTAAAAGAGTATAAAAACATTAGAAAATATGACAAAGATGTTGACTTGAGTAAAGACCATTTAAGTTATACACAGTTGCACTACTTGTACATGCGAAGTTTCTTCAATAATATTACAACATCAAAAGAAGTTGACGATATTACAGCTTATTACCATTCTCAAATTAAAAAATATTGGTTAAGTCGTTCGTTGTATGCAAAAGGGTTAATGGCTATAGTCGTTGATAGAATGGACGATAAAACAACTGCTACTAAAATTTTAAAATCCTTAAAAGAGAATAGCATCACATCTGATGAGTTAGGCATGTATTGGAAAGAAAACACCAATTCGTGGTATTGGTATCAAGCACCAATTGAAACGCAAGCCTTACTCATTGAAGTTTTTTCTGAAATTGAAAATGATACAGAAACCATTGATAATCTTAAAATTTGGTTACTTAAAAACAAGCAAACCAACCAATGGAAAACCACCAAAGCTACTACAGAAGCTGTTTATGCATTGTTGCTTCAAGGCAACGATTGGTTGAGTGTAACAGAAATGGTTGATGTCGTTTTAGGAGGACAAGAAATTAGTCCCTCTAAATTAGAAAATGTAAAAGTAGAAGCTGGTACAGGTTATTACAAAACCTCATGGAATGGCAATGAAATTGAACCGAAAATGGCAGATATAAAACTCTCTAAAAAAGGAGATGGCATCGCTTGGGGAAGTTTGTATTGGCAATATTTTGAGGATTTAGATAAAATAACCTCAGCTGAAACTCCGCTGAAGTTGGGTAAGACACTATTCCTTAAAACCAATACAGACAAAGGTGAAGAAATATCAGAAATCACTTCTGAAACTAAACTAAAAGTTGGTGATTTAGTAAGAGTTCGCATTGAATTTCGCAGCGATAGAAATATGGAATTTATCCATATGAAAGATATGCGAGCATCTGGACTGGAACCCGTAAATGTATTATCGCAATACAAATGGCAAGATGGCTTGGGTTATTATGAAAGTACTAAAGATGCAAGCACAAATTTTTTCTTTGATTATTTACCAAAAGGCGTTTATGTTTTTGAATATGATTTGCGAGTTAATAATGCTGGAAACATGAGCAATGGTATTACGACCATTCAAAGCATGTATGCTCCAGAATTTAGTAGCCATAGTGAAGGTGTTAGGATTTCAGTTGGCAGTAAACAGTAGGCAGTAAACAGTATGACCTCACAGGTTTTATCCCGAAGGGTCAGGACTGTGAGGCCTTTTCCAACTCTGCTGCCTTTCTTATGGGTATTGCTTTTAACACATAGTTAATCCTCTTTACTTTTTAGGAGGAAATCCTTTTAAAACCTTTTCAACAATTGCTTTAATTCGCGATTCTTTTTGCTCTGGTCCAGCATTTGGATTATAACTAGATTCACTAACTGCTTGCCAGAATAATCCAATTCCGTCCTCGTCAATAAACTCAAATACAATTTCCCTATTCATTTTTGGTTGTCCAATCGGTAATCCTATTGAAATTCCTCCACCTACATTTCGTCCACCACTACCTACTCCAACACCAACATTGTTTCTTTGGTTATTTTCAAACTCTAAGCTTGAGATGTCAACATAAAAATCTGGCATGTCAGATAATGTTAATCCTTTAAGCAGTAAGACTTCATCCAATGCGTCTAATAATCGTTTTGTGTCTAGTTCACTTAGTCCTGATTCAAGATCAGAATAGTAATTGTAGGTTTTGTATTTAGTAAAATCGGCTTTTCTCTCGTAGTCGTAATTCACATATATTGGGGCACAGGAAACTACTAAAAACACCAATAGGAACAATCGTATAAATTTCATAGCTTGCAGTTTTATATAAAGTTAACTATTTTTCATTTCAATTATTCAACATTTGCCATAATTTGTCTTTAAGCTGTGTGATGCCTTCTTGAGTAAGGGAAGAAATAAACATGTAATCAATTGGCAAGTTATTATCTAGTTCTTGCTTTAATTCGGCTTTTAACTCATCATCCAACATATCGCTTTTGGAAATTGCAATAAATCGTTCTTTATCTAGCATCTCAGGGTTATAGCGACGCAATTCATCTAGTAATATATCGTATTGCTTATGGATGTTGTTTGCATCAGCAGGAATCATGAACAATAAAATGGAATTACGTTCTATGTGCCTCAAAAAGTAATGACCAAGTCCTTTACCTTCGGCAGCTCCTTCAATAATTCCAGGAATATCTGCCATTACAAACGATTGATAATCTCTATACTCAACAATGCCTAAGTTTGGTTTGAGTGTTGTAAACTCATAATCGGCAATTTTTGGTTTTGCCGAGGTAATTACCGAAAGTAATGTAGATTTTCCAGCATTAGGAAAACCTACCAAACCAACATCAGCTAAAATCTTTAACTCGATTGTAATACGTTTTTCTTCTAGCGGAATTCCAGGTTGTGCATAGCGAGGTGTTTGATTGACAGAGTTTTTAAAATGCCAATTGCCTCGTCCTCCCATACCTCCTTTGCATATTATTTTTTCTTGGTTGTTTTCGGTGATTTCAAAAAGAATGTCATCGGTTTCCGAATCTCTTACAATTGTTCCTAAGGGTACATCGATATACACATCTTCTCCATCGGCTCCAGTACTTCTACTTTTACTTCCGTGACCTCCATGACCAGCTTTAAAATGCTTTTTGAATTTTAAATGATATAATGTCCAAAGGTTTTCGTTCCCTCGAACAATAACATGACCTCCACGACCACCATCACCTCCATCAGGACCTCCTTTAGTGATATATTTTTCACGATGAAGATGCACAGAGCCTTTCCCTCCGTTTCCGGAAGAAGCAAATATCTTTACGTAGTCAACAAAATTCCCTTCAGTCATATTTATTTCCCACGAACGTGGAAATCTTTTTAAAAGTATATTAAAATAAGTAGATTCCTGCCTTAGCAGTAACAACAATTACAAACTATCTATCACTTTGTTTAAACGCACTGTAATTTCTTCAATACTTCCAACACCATCTACACCAAAATATTTATTTTGTGCAGAATAATAGCTTTTTAAAACTGCTGTTTTATTATAATATTCGGTTATTCTATTTCTAATAATATTCTCATCTGCATCATCAGCTCTACCACTGGTTTTACCCCTTTCCAATAAACGTTTTACCAAAACATCATCATCTACCTCAAGAGCTATCATGGCATTAATGCTAGAATCCTTATCTTCCATAAGTTTATCCAATGCTTTTGCCTGAGCTTGAGTTCTTGGGAAGCCATCAAAAATAAAACCGTTTGCATCTGCGTTTTTTTCTACTTCTGCATTTAACATTTTAATAGTAACTTCGTCAGGCACCAATCCTCCTTTATCCATATAAGATTTAGCAAGTGTTCCTAAAGCTGTTTCGTTTTTAATGTTATATCGAAATACATCTCCTGTCGAGATATGTATTAAATTGTATTTTTCTTTTAAAAATTCGGCTTGTGTTCCTTTTCCTGCTCCTGGAGGACCGAATAATACTAAGTTTGTCATGTGCTGTGTCGCTTTTATTTGGTAAACCTCTGGTATGTCCCTGCCTAATCCATCATAATCCAATCCATATCCAACAATAAACTTATTGGGGATTTCTATACCTACATAATGTAATTTAAAATCTTTTTTATAAGCTTCTGGTTTGTAAAATAATGTTGCTATTAACAAAGATTTTACGTTTTCGTTTTTAAAAATTCTGTGTACTTCTACCAGAGTATTACCAGTATCGATAATGTCTTCAAGAATCACTACTGTTCTTCCTGTTAAATCTTGGGTAAGCCCAATAAGACGTTGAATATCTTCGGTAGATTTTACGCCTTCATAGGATGCTAGTTTAATAAACGTTACTTCGCAAGGCTTTGGGTATTTTTTTACAAAATCGCTCACAAACATAAATGAGCCATTTAATATTCCTACAAACACAGGGATTTCATCACCTATATCCGCAAGGATTTCATCTACCATTTTTGTAATAGCTTCATCAATTTCTTGTTCAGAAATAAATGGTTTAAAGTATTTATCGTGGAGCTTTATCACATTATTAAATTTTGAAAGAGGCAAAGATAATCAATTGATTAGGTTTTAACGATATTTTGATTTATGTTTTTGGAAATTGGTTCAATTTTTAAATGTATTTTTGTGGCACGAGAACAGAAAATTGATAAATTTTAGTCGTTAATTTATATAGATTCCCGTTTTCTCGGGAAATGAGCATGAACTATTTTTCTTCAAATTTTAAATTAGGCATTCTAGGTGGTGGGCAACTTGGTAAGATGTTGCTCAATGACACTAGAAAATTCGATATTTATACTTGTGTTTTGGACCCAAATAGTGAAGCGCCTTGTAAAATTGCCTGTAATGAGTTTTTTCAAGGAGACCTAATGGATTTTGATACAGTGTATCAATTTGGAAAAAAAGTAGATGTATTAACCATCGAGATTGAAAATGTAAATGTGGATGCTCTTGATAAATTAGAGAAAGAAGGTACTAAGGTTTATCCTACTTCAAAAACATTACGTACCATTCAAAATAAAGCAAAGCAGAAATTATTTTATGTAGATCATAACTTACCCTCTGCTCCTTTTTCACGATTTGCTTATAAAGATGAAATTTTAACAGCCATTCAACACGAAACATTAAGGTTTCCTTTTGTCTGGAAAAGTGCTCAATTTGGTTATGATGGCACAGGTGTTAAAATTGTGCGTTCACATTCCGATTTAGATGATGTCCCTAATGTTGAATGCATTACAGAAAAGTTAATTCCCTTTAAAAATGAGCTTTCGGTAATTGTTGCAAGAAACGTAGAAGGCATAACAAAAGTATATCCAGTTGTAGAAATGGAGTTTCATCCCGAGGCCAACCAAGTTGAATATGTAATTTGTCCTGCTAGAATTTCAAAAGAAGTAGCTTTGAAAGCCGAATTAATAGCTTTAAAAACCTCAGCTGCTTTTAAACATGTAGGTTTACTTGCCGTAGAAATGTTTCAAACTGAAAATGATGAAATTTTAATAAACGAAGTAGCTCCTAGGCCACACAACTCTGGACATCATACTATTGAAGCAAGTTACACTTCGCAATTTGAGCAACATATAAGAGCTATATTAAATTTACCTCTTGGCAAAACAGACAGCAAAGTAGGTGGAATTATGGTAAATTTGGTTGGTGCCGAAGATTATACAGGAGATGTCGTTTATAAAAATATAAAACAAATTATGGCAATGGATGGTGTGACGCCTCATATTTATGGCAAAAAACAAACACGCCCTTTTAGAAAAATGGGGCATGTAACTATTGTACATAAAGATATTAATGAAGCTAGAAAAATAGCAGCTAACGTAAAAAAGACAATAAAAGTGATAAGTAGATAAATCACAAAAAACAAACACCAAATTCCAACAACTTCTTTAAAGTTAGGAATACATCTTTAATCTTTGTTATTTGGAATTTTAAAATTGGAATTTTATGAATAAAGTAGGAATAATTATGGGAAGTAGTAGTGACCTTCCTATTATGCAAGACGCGATAGACATTTTAAAGGGCTTCGATATTGAAGTTGAAGTCGATATTGTGTCCGCACATCGTACTCCAGACAAACTATTTGATTATGGGAAAAACGCACATACTCGCGGAATAAAAGTAATTATTGCAGGTGCTGGAGGTGCAGCACACTTACCAGGAATGATTGCCTCTTTATCACCACTACCTGTTATTGGTGTTCCTGTAAAGTCTAGAAACTCAATAGACGGTTGGGATTCTGTGTTATCTATTTTACAAATGCCTGGAGGTGTCCCAGTAGCAACTGTAGCTTTAGATGGCGCTAAAAACGCAGGTATTTTAGCGGCTCAAATTATTGGCGCATCAGATAAGTGCGTATTAGACAAAGTACTTATCTACAAAGAAGGTTTAAAAACCAAAGTGTTACAGGCTGCTAAATCCCTGAAACAATAAAACCTCGATGTTATCGAGGTTTTACATTTGCTATTAATTATTATTTTTTAAGAGTGAGATTCTCTTTAAAAAATTATTGTGCGAATGTAAAAAAATATCTCATGTTAACTATAAATTGTTAACTATTATTAATAAAATCAACAAGTTAGAGAGAAAAAACTTATACAAGCTACCTTTTTGTAATCTAATTTCTAATAATTATTTATTAAATTAATTTTTACCCATAAATGTCCATCCTAAATAAACCATTTTCAACACCATATAACACAGCTCCTTTTTCAAAAATTAGTAATGAAGATTTTTTAGCTGCCTTTAAAACGGCTATTAAAAAAACTAAAAAAGAGATAGATGCAATTGTAAAAAATGAAGCGCATCCAACTTTTGAAAATACGATAGAAGCTTTAGAGTTTTCAGGTCAAGAATTGGAAAGAATTTCAAGTATTTTCTTCAACTTAAATTCAGCCGAAACTAATGATGAGATTCAAAAAATAGCACAAGAAGTATCTCCTTTACTATCAGAATTTGGTAACGATATCACTTTAAATGAAGACTTGTTTAAACGTATAAAAACCGTTTACAACGCTGAACCAAACAATCTAACCGAAGAACAAAAAACTTTACTTGATAAACGCTATAAAAGTTTTTCCAGAAATGGAGCCAACCTTCCTGATGACAAAAAAGAACAACTTCGCGCTATCGATAAAGAACTAAGTCAACTAAAATTAACGTTTGGTGAAAATGTGCTGGCCGAAACCAATAAATTTGAAATGCTTATTACTAATAAAAGCGACTTGTCTGGTTTGCCTGAAGGTGCTAAAGAAGCAGCTAAGCAACTAGCCGAAAGCAAAAACAAAAAAGGTTGGTTAATAACTTTAGATTATCCTAGTTACATCCCTTTTATGACGTATGCCAATAATCGTGAATTACGCAAAAGGTTGTCGTTAGCCTTTGGAAGTAAAGCATTTAAAAATGATGAACTTGATAATCAGGATATTGTTATTAAAATTGCCAATCTTAAGTTTAAACGTGCGCAACTATTAGGCTATAAAACACATGCTCACTTTGTGTTAGAAGAGCGTATGGCAAAGACACCCGAAAAGGTTGAAAGCTTTTTAAATGAATTATTAGAAAAAGCCAAACCAGCAGCAGAGCGAGAATTTGCAAACCTTGAAAGTTTCGCAAAAAATTTAGATAATATTGATGAGATCCAAAAATGGGATTCCGCTTACTATTCTGAAAAGTTAAAACAAAAACTATTTGATTTAGATGATGAAAAACTAAAGCCATATTTCAAGCTTGAAAATGTTATTGATGGTGCCTTTACAGTTGCCAATAAACTTTTTGATTTAAATTTTGAAGAAATTGACAACATAGATAAATATCATGAAGATGTTTTAACCTATAAAGTCACTGATGATAAAGGATTAATAGCTATTTTTTATGCCGACTTCTTCCCAAGAGCAGGAAAACGTAATGGTGCGTGGATGACTTCTTATAAACCGCAATATATTCAAAATGGTAAAGAAGAACGACCACATGTATCTATTGTTTGCAATTTCACCAAGCCTACTAAAAGCAAGCCTTCACTCCTCACCTTTAACGAAGTAACTACGTTGTTTCATGAATTTGGTCATGCACTTCATGGCATGTTAGCCAACACTACATATCCTAGTTTATCAGGAACATCGGTGTATTGGGATTTTGTGGAATTACCTAGTCAGGTTATGGAAAATTGGTGCTACGAAAAAGAAGCTTTAGAACTGTTTGCAAAGCATTATAAAACCAATGAAATGATTCCGATGGATTTAGTAAACAAAATAAAAGAATCGGCAACTTTTCAACAAGGTATGCAAACCCTTCGCCAGATTAGTTTTGGCTTATTGGACATGAGTTGGCATGGACAAGACCCTTCGAATATAAAAGATGTGAAAGCTCAAGAGATGAAAGCTTTTGGAGACACACAACTCTATCCTGATGTTTCTGAAAATTGTATGAGTACTGCTTTTGCACATATTTTTCAAGGCGGTTACTCTTCTGGTTATTATAGCTACAAATGGGCCGAAGTTTTGGATGCCGATGCTTTTGAATATTTTAAAGAAAAGGGTGTTTTCAACAAAACAGTCGCCAATAAGTTTAAAGAACACGTACTCTCACAAGGAGGTACTGAAGACCCAATGTTATTGTACAAACGTTTTCGTGGTCAAGAACCTAAACCTGAAGCGTTGTTGAAGCGTGCTGGGTTGTTGAAATAAACGCAACATAAATCCAATCTATACAACACATCCTTAAACTTATCATAAAACCATTTTAAGTCCGCTTTTTATTCTATTTTTGAAAGAGCAAAATTAACAACCATCTATGTCAGGTCACGAAATAAATCCAAATAAGTGGATCGATTTGTATTCAGATTATCTTTTCAACTTCACCATTACGCGTGTAAAGGACAGAGAGACTGCACAAGACTTGGTACAGGAAACTTTTTTTGCTGGACTCAAGTCCATGAAAAACTTTAAAGGACAAGCCAGTGAGCGTACATGGCTTATTTCTATTCTGAAAAGAAAAATCATTGACCATTACAGGAAAATAAACTCCAATAAAGGCAAAGCCGAAGTAAGGATGAACCTTAATTTTGATGGAGAAAATGAAGGTGATTGGCTCGAACAACGTGTAGCAGACCCTTATGACAAAACAGCCGAAAACAACCTAGAAAACACCGAACTTGGTTTGGCAATTCACAATTGCATTAGTAAATTGCCATCCAAACAAGCCCAGGTTTTTAAAATGAAAACATTGTTGGGCTATGATACCGAAACAATTTGTAATGAGTTAGGTATTACAGCGTCTAATCTTTGGGTACTAATACATAGAGCAAGGACATCTTTAGCTTCATGTATGGAAAAAAACTGGTTTTAATATATAATAATGAGTAAAGATTTTAAATTATTTGTTTCATGCGATAAAGCAACTCATACCTGTGACAAAACACAGTACAAAGAGACTTCATTATGGGAAAAAATCAAGCTCAATATACATCTTTTGTACTGTAAGGCTTGCAGGAAATATTCGGCAAATAATACTAAACTTACCAAGCTAACTCACAAGCCCGAAGTTGATTGTTTAAAAAAATGCGAAAAAGAACAACTGGAAACTAATTTTCAAAAAGAATTAAAAAATCCCATTAATAATTAGCAGTGGTCAATAATGCCCACAATATTGGGATGCCTTCAACCCAAAATCCGCAATAATATCTATTTTGCTTGACATTACTAAATACCAAAAACAACAAGAGTAATAAGGATATTATTCCTAAAATAATTGTTTTATTTACGTAAAATCCATCCTTAAAAAATTCAAGTAAAAACATAACCAAAACCATAAAAATCCCAATAGTTTTTGTTCTTGCAATACCGATACTTTGTGGTATTGTAGACAACTTAATACTATCATATTTCATATCTCCTATTTCAAAAGGCAACATCGCTATAATGACATATACATAACGTTGTATAGATTCAATCAACATATCATTATCATACACATAGCCTTCATTTAACAAAGGAATAACAACGCTTACAGCCACCCAAACAAACGCTATTATATAAATTTTCAAGCCGCTTATAGCTCTTAGGTTCCCAGCTTCCAAAAATATTCTTTTTGGAAGAAAAGGAATGGCATATATAAATGTTATAACACCTAACACACCAAAATAGATAACGGTTTGTCCTTTAAGTTTTAATGTGAAATATATCAAACCTATAAAGCACAAAAACGAAAATATTTGAATATACTTCAACCAACGTGCCAAACTTCGGTGATGAAACTTAGCCAATCCAAAATACTTTACAAAATTATAGCCAGTTACCGAAGCAAAAAAAGTGAAGTACAAAAAATCTAAATCGACTCCAACATTAAAATTTAACAGCGTTACCCAGACCAATCCACATACAGCAAGAGCCACATGAATACTGCTGTTAATATAAAAATCGAAAAGACGTTTTAGCAAAAGCATAATACAAATTTAAGCAAACTGTTAATAATGCCTTAAAATGGTTAAAAACTTTCATTCTTAGCAGAACAAAAACGTTTTTTATTCATTAATTTTGCGCTTCAAAACTCAACCTTTTAGTATGAATACAGATTCGTTTGCACTGCGCCACATAGGCCCTAGAACCAGTGACCATGAAGCTATGCTCAATACCATAGGAGCATCATCCATGGATCAACTTATTTTTGAAACAGTTCCAGACAATATTAAATTACAAAACCCACTCAATTTGGATACTGCCATGAGTGAGCAAGAATATTTGCAACACATACATGATCTGGCCTCAAAAAACAAAGTATTCAAATCGTACATTGGTCTGGGATACCATCCAACTAATTTACCAGCAGTAATACAACGTAATATTCTGGAAAACCCAGGTTGGTACACAGCATACACACCTTATCAGGCCGAAATTGCACAAGGCCGTTTAGAGGCGCTTCTAAATTTTCAAACCATGATTGTCGATTTAACTGGAATGGAGGTTGCCAATGCATCTTTATTAGATGAAAGTACTGCCGCAGCTGAAGCTATGGCTTTACTGTTTGCGGTAAGGGAACGTCAACAAAAGAAAGACAATGTTGTAAAATTGTTCGTAGATAAAAACATATTACCTCAAACATTATCGCTTCTTAAAACAAGGTCAAATCCATTAGGTGTTGAATTGGTTCTAGGAAATGTAAACGAGTTTAATCATTCATCAGAATATTTTGCTGCTATTGTACAGTATCCAGGAAAACATGGACAAATACATGACATTAAATCGTTTATAGCTAAAGCAAACAATTCAAATATTAAAGTAGCAGTCGCTGCTGATATTTTAAGTTTGGTAAAATTGGAAGCTCCAGGGAAATTTGGAGCAGATGTGGTAGTTGGAACCACGCAACGCTTTGGAATCCCAATGGGTTATGGAGGTCCACATGCTGCTTATTTTGCAACCAAAGAAGATTACAAACGTAGTATTCCTGGACGTATTATTGGTGTGACAAAAGACACCAATGGAAATCGCGCTTTACGAATGGCATTACAAACCCGTGAGCAACACATTAAACGTGATAAAGCAACATCTAATATTTGTACTGCTCAAGTGTTATTGGCAGTTATGGCTGGAATGTATGCAGTGTATCATGGTCCAAAAGGTTTGCAATACATAGCAGATAAAGTTCATAATACAACGTGCAGTTTAGATACTGCATTACAGGGTTTAGGTTTTGTTCAAGAAAACTCAGCATATTTTGATACTTTAAAAATTAAAGCCAATGCCAATAAAGTAAAGGCTATTGCCGAACCTCAAGGTGTCAATTTCTATTATACCAATGCAGATACTATAACTATCTCGTTGAATGAAACAACCACATTATCTGATGTAAATACCATCATTTCCATTTTTGCTGAAGTAGCTGGTAAATCAGCAAATAAATTAGCTTCTATTTCAAAAGCAGATAACATTTTAAATGCAGTAAAAAGAGCATCTAAGTTTTTAGAGAATGAAGTATTTAATACTTATCATTCAGAAACCGAATTAATGCGTTATATAAAATTGTTAGAACGTAAAGATTTATCATTAAATCACTCGATGATTTCGTTAGGTTCTTGCACAATGAAGTTAAATGCAGCTGCCGAAATGTTACCTTTAAGTTGGTCCAATTGGGGAAACATCCATCCTTTTGCGCCATTAAATCAAGTAGAAGGTTATTTGACTGTTCTTAAAAAATTAGAAGATCAATTAACAGAAATCACAGGATTTGCAGCTACGTCTTTGCAACCAAATTCTGGTGCTCAAGGTGAATACGCTGGATTAATGGTAATAAAAGCTTACCACGAATCTCGAGGTGACCATCATAGAAATATATGTTTAATCCCATCGTCTGCTCATGGTACAAATCCTGCAAGCGCAGTTATGGCTGGAATGAAAGTGATTGTAACAAAATCTACCGAAGAAGGAAATATAGATGTAGATGATTTACGAGAAAAAGCTAAACTTCATAAAGACAATCTATCTGCATTAATGGTAACATACCCATCAACACATGGTGTATATGAATCTGCTATTAAAGAGATTACTCAAATAGTTCACGATAATGGTGGTCAAGTCTATATGGATGGTGCCAATATGAATGCACAAGTAGGATTAACGAATCCTGGAAACATTGGAGCAGACGTTTGCCATTTGAACTTACACAAAACCTTTGCAATTCCTCATGGTGGAGGTGGTCCAGGAGTTGGGCCAATTTGTGTTGCTGAGCAGTTGGTCCCATTTTTGCCAGGAAATCCAATAGTTAATGTTGGTGGAAAAAAAGCCATTACCGCAATTTCTGCTGCTCCTTATGGATCTGCTTTAGCTTGCTTGATATCTTATGGTTATATATGCATGTTAGGTGCTGAAGGGTTGACCCAATCCACCAAAATCGCCATTTTAAACGCCAACTATTTAAAAGTGCGTTTAGAAGGTCATTTTGACACGCTGTATTCTGGTGAACAAGGACGCGCAGCACACGAAATGATTGTGGATTGCAGAGCTTTTAAAGCACATGGTATTGAAGTTAGTGACATTGCTAAACGATTAATGGATTATGGTTTCCATGCGCCAACAGTATCGTTTCCTGTAGCTGGAACTTTAATGATTGAACCAACAGAAAGTGAAAGCAAAGAAGAGTTAGACCGTTTTTGTGATGCCATGATTTCTATTAGAAAAGAAATTGAAGTTGCCGATAAAGGCAACCCAAATAATGTGCTAAAAAACGCACCTCACACTATGGAAATGCTCACTGCTGATACTTGGGATTTACCTTATAGTAGAACCGAAGCAGCTTTCCCTCTAGATTATGTAAAAAATAATAAATTTTGGCCAAGTGTAAGACGTGTTGACGATGCTTATGGTGATAGGAATTTAATATGCACTTGCGCACCAATTGAAGAATTTATGGAAGCTTAACATGTGTTGAACATCGTAAAATAAATTAAAACCCTTTTGGCCCTTAATATTTTGCTATTATATTCGTTACATTAGCAAAATTAAAGGCAAATTTTTAATATGAATATAAAAATTACAGGTACAGGAAGTTTTATTCCAAGCCGAATTGAAACGAACGAAAATTTTTATCAACACGAATTTTTAAATGCTGATGGTTCTCCAATAAACAACACAAACCAAGTTATTGTTGAAAAGTTTAAATCCATTACAGGAATTGGCGAAAGACGTTATATTAAAGAGCAGTTAAACAACTCCGATATTGCAACCTATGCTGCTGAAAAAGCCATTGCAGATGCCGAAATTAACCCTGAAGAATTAGACTATATTATTGTTGCTCATAATTATGGCGATATAAAACACGATTCCGAACAAAGTGACACGGTTCCTAGCATTGCATCTCGGGTAAAGCATCTTCTTGGAATTAAAAACCCAAAATGTGTTGGCTATGATATTCTTTTTGGATGTCCAGGGTGGATAGAAGGTGTCATTCAAGCCAATGCTTTTATTAAGTCGGGAATTGCAAAAAAATGCTTGGTTATTGGCTCTGAAACCTTATCTCGAGTAATTGACAAACATGATAGGGACTCTATGATATATTCTGATGGTGCAGCAGCTGTAGTTGTTGAATCAACCAATGAAGAGGGTGGAATAATTGCCCATGATACTGCCACTTTTGCACTTGATGAAGCCCATTTTATCTATTTTGGCGAAACCAATAATCCAGAAGTCACAGATAAACGCCGTTATATTAAAATGTATGGCAGAAAAATATATGAATTCGCTTTGACCAACGTACCTATTGCAATTAAATCATGTCTTGATAAAGCTGGGATACCAATTGGTGAGGTAAAAAAAATATTGATTCACCAAGCCAATGAAAAAATGGACGAAGCCATCGTAAAACGCTTTTACAAACTGCACAATATGG
>Ga0316209_1001792_pt1 | contig 20178 bp, 18 predicted proteins | sample 6monopyrite_MG_FD_204945 | JGI IMG/M metagenome (GOLD analysis project Ga0316209, IMG submission 204945) | Microbial mat bacterial communities from mineral coupon in-situ incubated in ocean water Damariscotta River, Maine, United States -... | ecosystem: Environmental > Aquatic > Marine >...
GAATGCTTGGTTAGATGCCTTTAAAGCTATTTTGATACGTTTTGAAACAAATAAAATACATTGGAAAGCATTGAACCTATTAGCTTTTTCTGTCATTTTACTTAGACAACTTTAAACAACTTCATTGTTAGGATATTAGATTATTAGAGTTTTAGAATCGTTCTCACTTTAGGAACTATGGATTTTTAACTTGCCCTTAAAACTCGATGTCATTAGAATGATTTCTTTTAATTCTTTCAGTAAATGTTGTGTTTTTACATCATCAAGGTAACCAATATCTCTTGCAATAAGCAGTTGAGTTTCTAATTCATAAGCAGAGCCTATTGAAATTTCGAGAAACCTTGCGAAATCTTTCTGTGAACTTCTTGAGGATCCTTCCGCAATATTTGAAGCAATCGATACTGAACATCTTCTCATTTGACTAGTTAACCCAAAAAGTTCTTCTTTGGGAAAGATGTTCGTTTGCTGGTATATTTCTGAATAAAAATTTTTACTACGCATCCAAAAGTGTAATTGTGTGAAATCGTGTGCCATTAGGTGATTTTTTTAGTGTCCAATTAAGTTAGAAATTATTATCCAATAAAAAAAGCGACTCATCTAAAAGCAAGGCGTTTCTAAAAACACTATAGAACGAAGTGATTCTAAAATGCTTTAATAAATCCACTTACTTTTGTTACTTTCGCAACAAATAGAATTACTTATTTAATGCAATCGAATAGACCATTAATTTTAGTCACAAATGATGATGGAATAACTGCTAAAGGGATTTTCTCATTGCAAAAGACGATGAAGGAATTTGGAGAAGTTATTGTGATTGCTCCAGATTCAGCTCAGTCAGGTATGGGGCATGCAATTACAATTAATGAACCTCTTCGATTAAAAAAAGGAGATTTTTTTGATGATGTAGAATCATATTCTTGTACGGGAACGCCTGTAGATTGTGTGAAATTGGGAATTTATGAGATTCTTCATAGAAAGCCAGACTTAATTGTCTCGGGAATCAATCATGGAATAAATGCTTCAACGAATGTCTTGTACTCTGGTACAATGTCGGCAGCGGTAGAAGGTGCAATGGAAGGGATTCCATCTATAGGTTTTTCTTTGAGTAGCTTTGATAGCGATGCAAACTTTGAGAATGCAATGGAAGTAGTAAGAAGAATCGTAAAGAAAGTGCTAGAGAATGGAATGCCAAAGAACATTTGTTTAAACGTAAATGTACCTGATGTGACTTTTGGTAATATTAGAGGAATCAGAACGTGTAAGCAAGCGCATGCTTTTTGGGAAGATCGATTTGACAAAAGAACAGATCCTTTTGATAAAGATTATTATTGGATGACCGGTGACTTTGTAACTCAAGACACAACTCAAGATACCGATTTGTATTGGTTGGAAAGAGAATATGCGAGTATCGTGCCAACTCAATTTGATATGACAGCATACGAAGCAATGAAAGTAATTGAAAATTGGAAATTATGAATTTAAAAAAATGGACACTTAATCATACAAAAGGACTCCTTTTAGGGATTGTTACACCACTAATTCTGGCACCATTTGTAATATGGGTTATATCTCTAACACAAAGCTATTATTTTGAGCAATTGTGGCATAAATTCTCAATGAATAAGCCTTACCAAATCAAAATAATCACAATTGCCATTATTGCAAATCTGGGGTGGTTCTATCTTTTTCTCAATAAAGAAAAGTATAGTATCGCCATGGGGGTTATTCTTGGAACCATCGTTTTTGCTCCCTACATAGTTTACATTAAATTTTTCTAATGGATAGGGCAAGAAAGCTATACTTTATTGCGGGAGAAGCTTCTGGAGATTTACATGCAGCGAACTTGATGCAAGCCCTTCTTGATAAGGACTCTTCTTTGGAATTCAAATTTTGGGGTGGTGATAAAATGCACAAAGTCGCAAAAAAGGGTTTGGTAAAACACATCAATGAGCTCGCCTTTATGGGTTTTGTAGAGGTGATAATAAATCTTAAAACCATATTAAGTAATATTTCATTCTGCAAAAAGAGCATAGAAGAATTTCAACCAGATGCATTGGTACTTGTTGATTACCCTGGATTTAATTTAAGAATAGCAGCTTGGGCAAAATCTAAAGGGATAAAAGTGTACTACTATATTTCGCCGCAAGTTTGGGCATGGAAGCAAAACAGAGTTCATAAAATCAAGAAAGTTGTCGATAAAATGTTTGTCATTCTCCCTTTTGAGAAAGACTTCTACAAGCAATTTTCTTATGACGTAGAATATGTCGGACATCCTTTGTTGGATGAAATATCGAAGTATAACTTTGATTTCACTGGCGAATTTCAAAAAAAATACGGTTTAGATAGAAGACCAATAATTGCCGTTCTTCCAGGGAGTCGAAAACAGGAAGTGAGCAAGAAATTACCTATAATGTTAGAAGCGTTGCAAGGTTTAATTACACATCAAATTGTGATTGCTGGGGCACCCACTTTGTCTAAAGAATTTTACAAAAAAATAAATAAATCAACAACTATCGTGTTTGGAGAAACGTATGAACTACTAGCTAATTCTGACGTTGCGGTTGTTACTTCCGGAACAGCAACTCTCGAAACGGCCTTATTCAAGACCCCTCAAGTTGTTTGCTACAAAGGTTCATCCATTTCGTACGCGATTGCAAAAAGACTGATCAAAGTGAAATATATTTCATTAGTAAATCTTATTATGGATGCAGAGGTAGTCAAAGAATTGATCCAAAAGGAATGTAATCCAATCTTAATTCGTAAAGAAGTGGATCAACTGATTAACAATGAAGTGTATCGAACAAAAGTCATTTCTAACTACGAAAAACTTGCTGAAATTCTTGGGGGAGGTGGGGCAAGTCAAAAAGTTGCACAATCCTTGTTGAAAACTATTCATTAGGAGCGAATTACGTCCTTAACTGAATTGTATTTTTGACTATGCAAAATTTTCTCACTATATTTTTTGTTGTATTAGGAAGTTATCTTTCGGCTCAACAAATGCGTATTGGTGTTTTTTATTCTAAGAAAATTTCCAATCTGACATTACAAGTTTCATCAGGAGAATATCGCATTTTTGGCGATACTACTTTCTTGAATATAATTGGTTCAGGAGAATCAATAAACTTTAAAGCTTCTGGTTCAACCATTTTTGTTACTCAAACAGGTAGGGATGTTGGTCGATTTAAAAAGGTTTCACTCATACCGGTCAAGAATAATTCTTCGTTAAAATATTCACCTAAACAACCTGTTTTGAAAGCTAGAATTTATGAGGATGGAGTAGATGTTTCCATTGCAAAATCAAGGTTACGGATAGTGAATATAGTCGATATGGAAGACTATCTTTCGGGAGTAATTGAGTCTGAAGGAGGAGGAGGAAAACATTTAGATTACTACAAAGTTCAAGCCGTAATGAGTAGAACTTACGCACTAAAAAATAAGAAACGGCATCACAAAGAATCTTTTGAGCTATGCGATGGTATTCATTGCCAGGCTTATCATAAAAAGTTGACGTACACGCCAATAATACGGAAAGCAGTTAAAGAAACTCAAGGGGAAGTTCTGGTTGACGCAAATAACCAATTGGTAACTTCTTATTTCTCTGCTAATTGCGGTGGACAGACGACAGATGCATCCTACGTTTGGAATACATCTGTCCCGTACATAGAAAGTTTTATCGATACATTTTGTATACATACGCGTCAGGCAACATGGACGAAAAAAATTAGCAAAAGCTCTTGGAAAAGCTTCCTAAATGCAAAGTTTAGTGTTACAGAAGAACAAGTTGGTGACCTATTGTATAATTTCGAGCAACAACAGCGAAAAGCTTTTTATATACATCCATCTTTAGGTATCCCGCTACGTGACATACGAAAAAAATTCAGACTGAAATCTATTTTCTTTAGTTCTCATTTAGAAGGAGAATACGTTGTACTTGAAGGTCGAGGGTTCGGTCATGGTGTCGGTCTTTGTCAAGAAGGAGCTATGAACATGGCGACAAATGAATTTTCTTATCGTCAAATTGCCCGCTTTTATTTTAAAGATGTCCGAGTCATTAACTACTACAAAGTGTTGTATTTTGATCAGGAAAATATAGAGGGGGAGAGAGATGGGAGTTGACAACTGATTATCTCTTTGAAATAAACAAGAACTAGTCATCCAATAAATCTACATAACTGGACTTTAGTTTCTTTTTTTTGTTGATTGATGCTCCTTTGACCATTGCGATGATTCCTGCTAGAATTATTAGAATTGACCATAAAGAGATGAATCCCAGCATAGTTATTGTAAAAATGATAGAGCCTATACCTAATCCAGTTATGACTCCTCCTGCTACAACACCATTCTTAATACCTATTGCAGAAAGTCCAAAAGTGGATTCATGTGTTTCAGCCGCTTCTTTTGATTTAACGGCTCTTTCAACTAGAATAGCGGCTTTTTCGTCCTTACTGTAGTTTTCACAGCTGTCAGTAAAAGTTGCTTGGTTTCCTGTGAGTTTACAAATTATTCCTTTTTTAGGAGAGTAATCTCTGTTTAAACATTTTTCACAGAATTCAACTTGTCTAGCTCTTTCCATTTTTATTCTTCAAAAATTACAAATACGTCTTCATCGTCCTTCTTGAAGAATTTGTTTTCTCGGGCATATTTTTCAACTTCGCTTTGGTATTTTAGTTTATCAAGAATAGTAGAAGTTGTGTTTAAATCTTCTAACATCATCGCCTTCTTTTCTCTGAGGTTCCGCAGCTTATATTTTTGTGAAATGACTGAAAAGATGTCATTTTCATCAAGAAATAAAACAAAAACTAAAAAAACAGTTGTTGCAAGGATAAATTTATTTTTGAGATACGGAAGATATTTCTTCATGACATCAAATATAGTCGAGAAGATTATTGCTTTCAGAAGACTACTGAAAATCTTTTACAAAGTAGGTTGTTGAAAAGAAAAAAACCGCTTCTATAATGAAACGGCTTAGTAATTATTGTCAATGGATTTTAATTTACGATTTCATCGTATTTTTCTTTCCAATCAGCATCTTCTTCAAACCATTGAGCAGTTTTGTTCAATAGGGATCTTGCTTTATCAATCTGTCTTGTTTTTTTAAGTGCTTCGGCAGAAGACAGCAATCCAAGCTTAAATATTTTTAAATCAGCTTCACTCCAGTTTTCAGTCGTAGTGAGTTCATTAAGCATCTGCTCACCTTCCTTCCATAAAGTTCTAGCAGTCGATTTGTCTGAATCGTTATACTTGCAGGCTCCCATTAGGTATTTAATACCAACATAATTCGTTGTTATTTTTTGATACTTAATGCACCAACCATAAGCTCGTCTGTAATTGGCATCCGAAATTTCATTATCGATCACTTCGAATAAACTCAATTGAAATTTATCTATAAATTCTTTGTGCTCAGCAATAGTGGATCCTTCGTTGTACTTCATATCGTACTTCATCCCTTTGGATAAATACTTGATAGCATCTTTGTAAGCATTTTTAAACTTTTCATTATCGGTTCCAGAAAGTGAAATTTTATATAGCCCTTTTGATAGCCAAATATAAGGTAGTATATCCTTCTTTGTTTTGTCTTTTTCTGTATATCCAGAAGCAACTTTTGCCAATTTCTCATAATTTGCATCAGCATACAAGATCTTTAAATCATCATATTTTGGAGGTTGCGCATAGGTCAACGATGTGATGAAAAGAAAGCTTAAAAGTGTAAGAATATGTTTCATTTGTTTATGTTTTCACTATTAAATTCAAATACTGTGCCGTAATTGCTGTATATCAAAGTTATCATTTTTTTTTGTAACCAAAACTCTCTTTTATTTTTACTCGGTACTTTTTATCAATAGTGCCAGTATTTCTTGTGCCGCTTTTGATATTTTTGTTCCTGGTCCAAAAACTCCAAAAACACCTGCTTCATATAAAAAATCATAGTCCTGTCTTGGTATGACTCCACCTGCAATTACCATGATGTCTTCTCTTCCTAATTGTTTTAATTTTGCAATTACTTTAGGAACTAACGTTTTGTGGCCTGCAGCTAAAGACGATACGCCAAGAACGTGAACATCGTTTTCAATTGCTTGTTTTGCGGCCTCTTCTGGGGTTTGAAAAAGAGGACCAATGTCCACATCAAATCCGATATCTGCAAAAGAAGTTGCGATTACTTTTGCACCTCTGTCATGTCCATCTTGTCCCATTTTGGCAATCATTATTCGTGGTCTTCTGCCTTCTAATATGCTGAATTCATCAGCCATGTTTTTTGCTTTATTAAAGTCTGTATCTCCCATAGATTCTGATGAATAAACTCCGCTAATAGAGCGAATAGTTGCTTGGTAACGCCCATATATTTCTTCCATCGCTGATGAAATCTCACCTAAAGAGGCTCTTTCTCTTGCACAGCGGATGGCAATTTCTAATAAATTTCCCTCTCCCGATTTTGCAGCTGCTGTTAATTCAGAAAGTAATAAATCGACCTTGGCTTGATTTCGATTGGCTCTTAATTTGTTTAGACCTTCAATTTGTTGATCTCTAACTGCAGAATTATCAACTTCCAAAATGTCCATTTCTTCCTCCTTCTCCAATTGAAATCTGTTTACACCCACAATGATGTCTTTTGATGAATCAATTCTAGCTTGTTTTCGTGCGGCAGCTTCTTCAATTCTCATCTTCGGAAGACCTGTCTCAATCGCTTTCGCCATGCCTCCTAATTCTTCTACCTCTTCGATTAATTCCCAGGATTTATTGACCAATTCTTCTGTTAACTTTTCTATAAAATAACTACCGCCAAGTGGGTCAACATGTTGTGTGATTCCTATTTCTTTTTGAAGATATATTTGAGTATTTCTGGCAATTCTCGCAGAAAAATCTGTTGGCAGCGCGATAGCTTCATCTAGAGCATTCGTATGTAACGACTGTGTTCCCCCGAGTGATGCAGCTAGTGCTTCAATGCACGTACGAGCAATATTGTTGTATGGATCTTGTTCGGTTAGACTCCATCCAGAAGTTTGACAATGCGTTCTTAAAGCTAAAGATTTTACATTTTTTGGTTTGAATTGTTTAACCAATTTTGCCCATAAAATTCTACCAGCTCTCATTTTTGCTGCTTCTGTGTAATGATTCATACCGATTGCCCAGAAAAAGCTTAATCTAGGAGCAAAAGTATCGATATCCATTCCTGCTTTGATTCCTGCCCTGAGATATTCAAGTCCATCAGCTAAAGTATAGGCCAATTCTATAGCAGCAGTTGCTCCAGCCTCTTGCATGTGATAACCAGAAATGGAAATAGAATTAAAACGAGGCATATTTTTAGAAGTATATTCAAAAATATCTGAGATAATTCGCATGGATTCTATAGGAGGATAAATATAGGTGTTTCGAACCATAAATTCCTTTAGGATGTCATTTTGTATGGTTCCCGACAACTCTTTTTGGTCAGCTCCCTGTTCTTCTGCAGCAACAATATAGAATGCTAAAATCGGTAGAACAGCACCATTCATTGTCATTGAAACGGACATTTTATCCAATGGTATTTGGTCAAATAAGACTTTCATATCCATAATAGAGTCAATGGCAACTCCAGCTTTTCCGACGTCACCTTCTACTCGAGGATGATCAGAATCATAGCCTCTATGTGTGGCTAAATCGAATGCAACTGAAAGTCCTTTCTGACCAGCGGCTAAGTTTCTTCTGTAAAAAGCATTTGATTCTTCAGCAGTAGAGAACCCAGCATATTGGCGAATAGTCCATGGACGAATAGCATACATCGAAGAATAAGGGCCGCGTAAATAAGGAGCAATTCCAGAGACAAAACCAATGTGATTGGTGTCTTCAATTTCTTTTTGAGAATAGAAAGATTGTAATTCTATTTTATCAGCAGTCGTAAAAACTGCCTCACTGCTTTGCATTTTCTTTTCGCTAACAGTTTCGAAAGGTATTTGGGAGAAATCTACTCTTTTCATGCGTTAACAGTTTTGTATTCTCTTTCAAGAATGAATGGGGTTAATCCTAAATAACTGGAGTCATAGTGCCATTTATTTGATGTATTTTCATTTGGCGGATAGATATTGATGCCAATTCCTGTGATTTCTCCATTATTGAATAATTGCGCTCTTAGTTCTCGTTTTTCTTCAATTTTTGAAACAAATAATTTTCTTGTTTCAGACGAAAAGAGACCGCTGTTGGTATCTATTTCTTGGAATTCAATCCATGATTTTTCTCCAATTAGTTCCGTAAGTTTTTCAACAGAATAACTACCGCCAAGTGGATCAATTACCTTGTTCAAATAGGACTCCTCGCTTAAAATAGAAGAAATATTTAAGGCAGTTCGTTCGGCTAATTCACTTTCTCCATTACTTGAAAAAATGTCGTAAGGTAGAATAACAATTCCAGCAATTCCAGCATTAACAGCAGACATTGCCTCAGTAGTTTGGCGCAATAAATTGGTATGAGGGTCTTTTAACGATTTGTTTACATGCGTAGTAACGGCCGTGATATGACAGTTGTATGAGCAAGTATGTACAGGGGAATAAGCTCTAACTATTTTTGACCATAACATTTTCAAAGATCGAATTTTTGCTGATTCTAAAAAGTAATTGCTGCCCAAACCAATATTGAAAGTGATACATGCAGATGCTTCATCGATCGTATAATCTTCTTCCATTAATTGCACGAGGTATTCGTGTGCTGTGCTCAAACAAAATGCAATTTCTTGCCACGCATTGGCACCTGATTGTTGAATTTTAAATCCGTTTACAGCACAAAAGCGTTGCTGCTTTTCTTTAAAGTTTTCGGTAATAGTCTTTAGATCACTCAAGTCAAATTGTTCAGCGTGAAAATCAATGTTGTATTGAACGTTTTTCTCATTGCGAAGTAATTCTTGCAAATAGGTAAACTCATTTTTAGAATTGATAACAAATTGACAGTTAATATATTCAAGCTGTATATTTTGAAGAATGCGTTTCCAGTCGGTTACGGCTAAAGTGGATTTAAAAATCAATAAATCAGCACCAGAGTTGAGAGCTTTTAAGGCTTTTTTATTGGCCTCCTCCTCATTTTTAATCAATATTAACTTACCATTTCTGAAAGAATTATCAGTTGCATTCATTCCGCGTTTATAGGGAAAATTTCCAGGAAGTTCGTTTTCTTTTACGGCATCCTCGTTGTGATAGTAACTGGAGAATTCTAGGTCTTCAATTTGGTCAATCACATGAAGCAATGCAGGGTCTTTACCTTTTAAGTCGGCTTCAATTTTAGCCACCCATTCGTCTTTGGGGACCTTGTCAAAATCGGAGAAAAAATCATTCATTTTCACTAGTTTTCAATTCTTTAGTAATCGGTAATCGTTTGGTGATGTATAAATAAACAACTGTAGAAATCATTAATGTTAAGACAGGAGCTAGAGGAATGCCTGCAAGAGGAATTGCGTAAATCGCAAGGAATAAACCACCTGTTAAAATCATTGTTAATGGATGTTGAAATGCGAAACCCAAGGTTCCAAATACGTTTGTTTCATATCTTTCTAATGCGAAATCATAGAAGGAAAATCCAAAAAAGAATGCAGACATCACCCAAAAAACATAGGTATCCATGAAGCCAAGTCCAAAAATCCATGAAATAGCGTAATAGATTCCCATCAATCCGAATTCTAGAACAAGTGCGATGATTACCACGAAAATCATTCTGATGATGTCATTAACAAATCGAATGAGTCCTCCAGAGAATTTAGTTCCAGTCAGTTTGTTGTCTAATTTTTCTCCAAGCAAAGTGTTGAATGGAGAAAGTACGGTAAGCACCACAAAGATGTACACCTGTTCAAAAAGCGAACCTAGAAGGCTAAATGCTCCATGCACCAAAGAATTGAGATAACCTGCGATCCAATCTAACCAAGAATAGCTACTAGAAACGTTTAACGCTTCATCGACCACTGATAAACTGCTTTGGAACCAAAAGAAAAGGAAGGTGATGACGGCACCAGGAATGAAAAAAAGGAGATAATTACCTTTTGCAAGAAGCTCAATTGTTTTTACAATTCCAGAAATATGGTACTTAATCGAATTCATTGACCGAAGGTACTTATTTTTGGTAAAACAGAGAAGAGGATGCTTAATTTTCAGACTCCTTAAGGTTTGTCCTAAATAATCCAAGAATTGAATGTTTCAAAATAATTGATGGCAACTCTTAGACATGGGAGATAGATAAATTTTTTTTTTATGGATTACTCCTTTTCCTTATCCAAAAAGCCAAGTTCCAAACCTACACCTAGCCAAGCATATCTTTTGAACTGCGACCAATCTGAAAAGATATTTGCCCCTAGACTTACTTTACCTGTAAGTGTTGTTCTACCTGTTTTTGGCAATAAGGTTATTCTATAAATGAGTTGAGAATTTATGGAAGAAAGGAAGAAGTTGCGGGGGAGTTTGGTAACGGGTGGGGTTGGACCAACATAATCAGGGTTATCGGGGTAAGAAATATTAGGTGACGAATCAACATCAGAAGAGACATATTTCGCTTTGAACCATTCCAAAAAATAAATAGTTGGTCTTAAACCGAGAGACATTGAGTATCGTTCTTTTGTTTTTAGTGCGTATTTAATTTCTAAAGATAAACCTAGCGAATGAGAGAAAGATTTTAAATCGGGTTTGTCTTCATAAACGTAAGATTCTAAGTACCCAGGGATATTTCCACCCAACGTCTCTAAATAAACAATTGAATCAACAGCATCTTTTATTTTGTGCGCAATAAATTTATATGATAATCCAGTATATATAGAAATACGTTTTCGTTTAAAATTTTGAAACTCTAAATTCACTTCTGAAGTGTTGCTCTTAATATTGTAAGGACTTTTTATTGGATTAAGTTTTGATGTGTAAGGAGCGTAAATATTAACATTCGTATTAATACCGAATCTAAATAAAATATTGTTTTGAGAGAATGAATTATAACTACAAAATATGAGGGATACTATTATCACTCTCATAACTTCACAATTTTCTTGGTTTCTATTAAATCCTCACCCAAATAGAATTTCAAAAAGTAAACGCCATTTTGGTAATTAGTTATATCTAAGATATGATTTTTTCGTTTCATGGTAAAAGAATCTTGCTGTTTTCCTTCTGCGCTTACTACTAAGACGTTTAAGTTCGTGTATTCGTTGGATTCTATGTTTATTTTGTCACTTGAAGGTACGGGTTAAAAGAGATTACTTTTCCTTACCCAGAAAGCCTATTTCCAAACCTACACCTAGCCAAGCATATCTTTTGAACTGCGACCAATCTGAAAAAATATTTGCCCCTAAACTTACTTTACCTGTAAGTGTTGTTCTACCTGTTTTTGGCAATAAGGTTATTCTATAAATGAGTTGAGAATTTATGGAAGAAAGGAAGAAGTTGCGGGGGAGTTCTGTGATTAGTGGAACAGGACCAACATAGTCGCTTTCTTTTAAGTCTGAAACGTTAGCATACTGATACCAATCTAAAGAAAAGTATTTCGCCTTATACCATTCTAAGAAAAATACACTTGGTCTAAAGCCAAGAGACATTGCAAATCGTTCTTGGCTTTTAATCAGATAATTTACTTCAATAGATATACCTAACGAATGTGATTTTGCTCTTAAATCTGGTTTATCTATATAGATATATGACTCGTAATATCCAGGAATATTACCACTTAAAGACTCTAAATAAGTTATAGAATCAATTGCATCAATTACTCTAAAATAGGTAAAGGCATAATTTACACCAACAAAAAATGATAGTTTTTTTCTTTGATATAATTTAAAATCAGCGTTGACAGCTATCAGGCTATTTTTAATATTACTACTAGTTAAATATGGTGTGGTCAAGTTGATATTAGAATTGACACCAAACTTTAAAAACGATTTTTTTTGCGCAAATATACATGGCGACCATATTAGAAAAACAAGAAATAATATTTTCATAATCTTACAAAATGAACTAAATTGTTTGTACCATATTCGTTTCCTTTCATTGAACCAACATTTGTTAAGATTGTATCATAATCCTTAATTGTAAAAATACTAATATTGGAAACTGATTTTGAGTTATAGATGCTCTTACACTTCAACCTGTCCCATGTTTTTCCAAGGTAATTTAGTAACATTTCGTCAAAAGATACATAATTAGTATTGACTTCTTTTGACCGTTGTTCATTTCTACTAAGAATAATTTTCCCGTTTTGATTAATGCTAAGAATAGCAGTAGTTGTACCATCTATATTCCCCCATTCTCCAACAATTTTTAAATATTCAGATGTTGGTTTAAATGTTTCTTCTTTTTTACAAGAGAATAGCACTGTTACAAGCAAAAAACAAACTATTATTCTCATAATTTCACAATTTTCTTGGTTTCTATTAAACTATCACTCAAATAGAATTTCAAAAAGTACACTCCATTTTGGTAGCCAGATATATCTAAAGTATGTTTTTTTCGTTTCATAATAAAAGAATCTTGATGTTTTCCTTCTGTGCTTACTACTAAGACGTTTAAATTGGTGTATTCGTTGGATTTAATAGTTACTTTGTCGCTTGAAGGTATAGGGAAGATAGTAATTATATCATTTTGTGGCTTAAAGATTGAAATATCAAAGTTTGCTGTATCATTAAAACTTTCTTTAAGGATTTTCGCAAGGGCTGTTGAATCCGCTTGTGTAGGAAGCCAAGAGGTGTTCTTTTTTCGAGCCATTATGACTGTAATATAGTCAGACTCACCACCCGTAAATTTATAATCTATTTTTACATTAGGACCCCAATCATCTGATGAGTGTATCGGGGCAGATAAATTGTTAGGAGTAAAATAATTGATATAGTATTTATTAGGACGCATATTCTTGAGTTTTAACTTTTGTCCTTTACAATTTATTGGATAAGCGGTTTTTATTTCATCTAAATTAGTCAGCCATCCGGCCTTAAATAATTCATTATTTAATTTCCATGTTTCATCAAAGCAATCTTCTACTGAATAGATATTATATGTTTTGTTCGTAATAACCCCTATCGCGTAATTTCTATCTCCTGATCTCAGGTAAGAGAGATCCGCTTGTCTAGTTATCCCTTCCATTCTTTTGGCGTAATTACTTCTATAAGACCAATCTTTCAGATTAGGATCGTAATCTGTGTAGGTTGCCCCACTAGGATATTGAGGGTCTTTTGGTTTTGCCCATCCTGGATGCCAATTCTCATCATCTAACTGATGTCCACTTATAAACTGTTTTGCTTGACCGAGCACAGAAATACTATTTGGCTCTCTGAACCACAAATCCCAATCTAAGGCGAAAGCGACACCACTGAATAAAGAGTGCCATAATAGACGATCCATTTCTATTTTGTTATAGTCACAAACTTGGGTTAACTCTATGACACCTGTCTCTGAAAAAATCAAAGGTTTCACACTTCTGTCGATATGCCCATAACCAGTAGTATATGTATAAGAATCAATATTATAGGTTGTGTTATCAGACTCATCCAGATAATTTTTGGCTACTACTCCATCAGTAAAAAAAGCTCCAAAAGAAGGTTCATTAAAATCATATTCGTTTTTACTAGAAATATCAAACGGTTCTCCAACATAGACATTATCAGCATTATTCTTAGGCCCAGCATAACTGCATGTTAGTAAGTGAGTCGCCCCATTATGATGTGTTTTAATGTAACTACCCATCTCTTCTTGCCAATCTGCAAACACTTGCCAATTACCATTTTCATAATATGAACCTGTTTTCGTTCCGTTCAATGTTACTTGGTTAATCTCACTGAACAATTCAAATATACCAATATGTGTAGAGTACCCCCACCTTGCAAGAATATAGCGCAGTCTTTGTTTGTAGTACCTCTTACTTTCGGCGTGAGTAAAGAAGTCAAGCGGCTCTCCTGTTCCTATTAGAGAATTATAGCAAAAAGTTTCACCATTTGGCTGACTGTCCCATGCCCAAGAAACATAGTAAGCCGAATCTGAAGGCTGAAAAGAATAATGAATTTGCATATTCCAAAGCAAATAGAAATCATTTATTTCTGCCAATTCTACTATTTTATCCATTTCCTGTCCCATGGGCAGTCTAGTGGTGTAATCACCGAGTTTTTCCCACTCCATTTCTGTTGAATGTGGTGCCATAATAGTCCGAATCATATTTGCACCATTATTTGAAAGATTGGCTAAAATAGACCTGTATTTATCATAAACCCTTGGTATAACATAATATGACTTATAGCTCTCGGGAACTGACTTACCCCAATCGTTTATATTACTATCCCATGCTCTAACATAATTTGCTAATTCAGGATCATGTTTCACGTGAGTTTGCGGCCATGGAGCATTTCCACCAATAGGATAGAAGGGGTCGTTTCCTAATTTTAAGAACCTTTTATTTGCTCCTACTTGTAAGTACCCTTTGTTGCTGCTAGGTATTACGTTGAATGAAAAAGGAGCTGATGTTACAGTAGTTGTTTGATTATTAGTTGAAATATGAATTTTACATGTCCAAAGACCTGTAAGCGGAGGAGACAATCTAATTTTAAAATTAGTGCTTAAAGCATCTTCAGGGATATAGCTTTCCAGATTAGAATATTCAGCATCCAAATATGCCACACCATTTGCCGGCAAGGGTAATGGGCCTGGAGCGTATGAAGAGGTAATATTGAAGTTTTGATAATAAAAACCATCAACAAAAATGGGATTAGCTAGCTGTGGATGTGTGAACTCGGCAAACACTCTAATTTCCCAATCTAAATAAGGATTAATTCTATCTTGAAAAGTTATGTTTTCAAGATAATTTGCAACTTTTATACTTATATTATTAGGTAACTCAATATCTAATTCGAATTTTTCAAATTTTTTAACTTCATTCAAATCAGTATAACCCATGACATTTACACCAACCAAAGATTGATTTTCAATTTTTAGAAGCATATGTCCGCTGTCAGTATATGGCCCTGCATGAAAATTTTCTTTTAAGATAATGTTTTCATTAGCCGTTACTTTATTCTCATCGGTCTGCCCAAATTGATAATTTTGCGGGCCTTCAAAAAGAACACATTGTTTATGGAACTCGTATGCGGAGTTAACTTCAGATTGAGTGACTACAGGGTTAATCACAGAGCAATTATAAACACTCACTTGTGCTTTGTATTCTCCTATCAAGAAAACAAAGCAAATCAGTATAATATTCTTCATCTTACTTATTATTTGCTTCTAATTTTTGAATACGCTGTTCTTGTTCAATCAAATGAAGAGTCAATTCTTCAATTTTCTCTAAAAGAAGTGCGTTCATTTCACCTAAGTTTAAGCCGTCTGCTTCAATCTTCTCAGCACTGGGCACATTCGGTAAATGTCCTTCCTTTTGGATGAATCTTTTCACTTCATTTAAGGGCATTAATTCGTAATTCTTTTCAAACACATAATCTGGCCAAGTTTGTGCATCAACAAGGACCTCTCTTGCTTGCAATAAACCATCTGTATATACATGAAAAAGTTGTCTTGTTTCATTGGCTAGTATCATTTCTCCATTGGCAGAAACAGAAAAGACTTCTTTTTGATAGTTGTTATTAAATATACTGTATCCTTTTGTTAAGTTATTATTAACGATTGCTTTGTAAGCATATCCATTTCCATTTGGATCATTGTAGCTGTGCTCTATGCTCATTCCATTTCTACGAGCAGTGGAAATTGCAACTTGTGTGTTTGTAATCGGATTCACTCCGATTCCTAAAATGCCCGATAAATATTGAGAACCTCTGACATCTAATTCGTAAAGAGGAGTGTCTGTGCCAATTCCAACACGTGCTGGGCAGTTAACGCCAGTATATAAATACCCATAAGTAGCTCCTACCGAGACAGATTTCCAAGTTGGTGATTCAAATGTTTCTCCAAAATTACCGCACTCTGAGCCGTAAATTCCGTTTTTCATCGTATTGAGAAAACTGCTAAAATCTATTTTTTTTGCTGTTCCATTCGCATTAAGTAGTAGCATCTCAAAGTTACCATTTGATAAATTCCCATTCGTTAGCATTCCAGTATTCGGCAATTTTAGCAGACCTTCCAGTTGTGTGTTCCCAAATGTTTTGAGATTTCCATCGACCCTAGAATTTCCATTAACCATAAAATCTTGCTTCACAATAGCATCTCCCTTCATGGTCATTTTTTGCTCTACAATCATTCTATCCATTGCGCGCACAGCCTTGTTTACAATTAGCGAGTCTTTAATTAAAAGACAAGAATCGATAATCATATTACCATTTACATCTAACTGAGCAGAAGGGGTTAATGTTCCTACACCGACTCTACCTGTCGTTGGAAGTGTATTGTCTTGTGCAAATAATGTGGAAGATGCAATGACAATGATTGCAGCAATTAATTTTTTCATAAGTACCTAATTTTCACCAAGTCTAAAAAAAAAAAATGGAAAAACAAAGTTTTTGAGCGAAAAGTTGTTGGAAATACTATAAATATTCGCACTTTTCATCAGAAAAGTCTGTTTTTAAAAAATTTCCTTCAGAAAAGGATTGAGTCGATTAATAGTTGAATATTTTAAGTGCAATTAGAATTAACTTCTAAAAAAAACTAATCTATAAACAATGTCAGTCGAACAGTAAGGTCAGTATTGAGGCTCTCGAAATGCGAATTGGGTATTAAAAATAAACCTTCTTAATCAACAAATACAATCCCGCATAAAACAACATGATACCCATTCCTAGTTGCACTATGGAAGTGTATCCTTGCTTTCGCCAATAGAACCAATTGAGAGTTCCGAATACTATTGCGGGGAGAATGGGGTACAGATAAACGGAATACATTTACTTTCCGATGAGCACATTTAGACTCTGAGGAACAACATTGACGATAAGGTCTTCTTTTACATCAAAAGGTTCGCCATCGTAATGAGCTATTTTTTCAGAAAGGTGAATTTTTGCTTTTTTAAATGAAAGAATCTCTGTAAATCGTGATTTATCACTTGTTTTTCGGAAAAAACGATAGATAATTGATGGTGCAGACCAAATAGAGAATGGTTTTAAGATACACATCTCTAATTTTCCATCTGTAACGTCAGATTTTGGTGAAATAGAAAAACCATTTCCAAATTGAGACGAATTGGCAACCGTCAACAATACAACAGGTAGTGTTTTTACTTTTCCATCAATATCTATGGATACATTAATAGGATTATATTTAAAAAATTCTCTAAATATGAGGTAAATGTATCCTCTTAATCCTCTTTTTGTATGGGTATCGAATTTTTTAGCAATCACAGCATCAAAACCGTAACCAGCAACACCTAAGAATGATTTGTCATTAACTTTTACCGTGTCCATTTTTATCGCATTATTCTCGTTGATGCATTTTAACGCATCGGCAATGTCCATTGGTATTTTTAGATGTCTAGCCAGGCCATTTCCAGAACCTGCAGGCAATATTGCTAGTTTAGTCTTAGTACCAATAAGTGCCGTTCCAACTTCATGAACAGAACCATCACCTCCAACAGCGCAAACAACATCATAACCTTGATCTGAAGCCTCTTTCGCAATTAGTTTTCCGTGTTTACTGTATTCAGTGTAAACAATATCATAATCAAAGACCGTTAAATCTAAATTTTCTTCGATTAAACCAGGGATAAGGTTTTTTTGACCCACTCCTGATTTCGGATTTATGATAAAACGTATTTTTTGTTTCATTCTATTGTTGTTTTATTCAGGTTCAGGTCTCTATTGTAAGTCTGTATCATCGCTTTTACTCGATTTTCATTCACTTTTACTTCTTCTTTATAATAAGAAAGAGAGTCAATTGGAGACAGGTCCTGAGAAGTGAAGTCATGCAAAAATCGTGCCTTACCATCAATGATTGTAGTCATACGCTTGTTTTTGAAATAAAAATAAGAACCGCTAATGTATGCAAGTGACTCTTTGTCAGTATTTTGATAAGCTGAATTACCGAAAGCATAATAGTCGGTCTTAATATTTAATAAGTCCAAAATTGTAGGCATTATATCTAATTGCTGAATGATTTCATCCTTTCTTTCAGCCTTTAAAAAACCCTTTGGGTGGTAAAATAAAATAGGTACTCGATACATCTGCGTTCTGATACTGTATTTTTTGGTTTTTGATCCTGGTGTATGGTCAGCTAGAACGACAAACAAAGTGTTGTCATACCAAGGTTGTTTTTTTGCTTCTTCAAAAAATTCTTTTAGGGCGTAATCGCCATAATTGATAGATGCGCACAATTCCTGAGGACCTCGTTTTACCTTATCACGCATATGTTCAGGTATAAAGTAAGGATGATGTGACGATAAGGTGAAAAGTGTACTAAAAAAAGGTTCTTTCAAGTCAGACATCATGCGCGCTGTCCAAGGATTAAAATATTCGTCTAAAATACCCCAAGTCATATCAGAATGTTTCTCATTGTTGTATTCCGTTCTCCCAAAATAATGGTCAAAACCTGTTAAATGAGCAAATCCGTCAAATCGCATGGATCCGTTTGTGGCACCATGATAAAATGCAGACTGATAGCCATTTTTTGCAAGAATGTTAGGCAATGTATTGATTTTGTTGTCTCCAAAAGGAGAAGAAATGTATGGATTATCCATCAAGGTTGGCATGGAAGCAATAATTGCAGGAATCGCCTCGATTGATTTCTTACCATTGGCAAAACCATAGTTATAGGTGATAGATTGGTCTATTAACGAGTCTAAAAAAGGTGTGTATCCCTCGCCGTCTTGATATGCACCGATGAACTCTATTCCAAAACTTTCTAAAATGATAATCATAACATTCGTATTATCTGGAAGGATATTTTGAGGTTGAGTCGTCTTTTTAGCGGAAAAATAATTTTCTAATTCAGAATCGTCGAAGTAATTTACTAATTCTAAATCCCCTTGATCTATTGTTTTTATCATCGTAAAAGGTGTCGTTAGAACTAGGCTTGTGTTCTTTCCTTTTGTAAAATTAGAGGCTTCAATAATACCTGTTGGTTTCAATGCAAAACCACCACGGCTAATAACGATGAGAATAGGTAATATAATTGCAAAAGCTAAAATATTCTTACGGTAGAATAATTTTGGCTTGGTTTTTACTGTTTCAAAACTCCGTGTGGTTTTTCGATAAAGGATTTCGCTAAGTACAATGAGAATTATTAAGAATAAGAAAAGATGCCAAAAGTCAGAAACAAAAGTGGAAGCTAGCTGACCAACATCATTCCCTGTGCTGACCAAAGAGAATAAATCAAAGGTTGATCGCTTGCTAGTATATGTAAAATATTCTATGTCTAACAGGTTGAGAGCAATGAGTAAAGTGTTAGTGGCGTGAAAGATTATTTTAAAGAAAATTCGATGAAATTTATATCCTCGAATAGGTAAAGGCAATAAAAATAATGTGTAAAACGGAAAGAAGAATAGCCCTACTGTAATCAAATCAAACCATAATCCCAGTACAAAATCATAAATAGAAATATCCACAAAAGCATTGGAATTGAATAAAACAAAGAGCAATCGAGTAATAAAAAGCATCAGCACAGCAATTCCTAGTCTTTTTACAAGAACAATTGCGTGATTTGGAATGATTTCGATGATTTTCTTCATAAAACTCAAAAGTAGAAAAATATAATCGGAATTAATTTATCTTTGCTTGAAACAATTTTATATGAAATCATTGGTCTTGGTATTCTTAATGTTTTTTTGTCTGAATTCGTTCAGTCAAAAAATGGAGGCGTATAGACTGTATAATTCCAAAGGAAAGAAGGTTAATTTTAAAAAATTAGCAAAGGATGTGAAAGATACGGAATTTGTTTTCTTTGGAGAATACCATGATAATCCAATATCTCATTGGCTACAACTGGAAGTTTTGACGGTAATGCAAAAACAATACAATGAGAAGTTAATGCTGGGCTTTGAGATGTTTGAACAAGATCAACAAGAGTTACTGAATAGTTATTTGGAAGGAAAAATTACGGATAAAGAGTTTGAGAAGAAAGCTCGATTGTGGCCAAATTATAAAACAGACTATAAGCCATTGATTAAATTTGCTATTGAAAATAATCTTCAATGCGTCGCAAGTAATATTCCAAGAAGATATGCGTCCATGTTGTTTAAATATGGAAGGGATACATTAAGAACCTTGACGGAAGAGGAAAAAAGTTGGATTGCTCCTCTAGATTTTAAAATCGACACGACTTTATCTCAATATATAGA
>Ga0316209_1001793_pt1 | contig 20170 bp, 15 predicted proteins | sample 6monopyrite_MG_FD_204945 | JGI IMG/M metagenome (GOLD analysis project Ga0316209, IMG submission 204945) | Microbial mat bacterial communities from mineral coupon in-situ incubated in ocean water Damariscotta River, Maine, United States -... | ecosystem: Environmental > Aquatic > Marine >...
ATGAAAACTTTGGCTACATTCACCCAGAAGAAATGACGATAGTTAAACAGGGCTGGGATAAGCCAAAACAAATGCCCTACTTTACCGCCACAGAAGAGTTAATCGAACTAGCTAAAAAAGCCGTTAAGGCCGTGAGTCCAATCAATATGCCTTCAGGCAACCCCATTCAAATTAAAGTAGGCGGTAATGGCGTAACAGGTTCGGTATTTCTTGATAACGCTGAATATCGTAATTGGTTACAACGAGTGTACAGTGCCGAGGTGACTGAAATGGAATCCGCTGCTGTGGGGCAAGTGTGTTTTGTAAACAACGTAGACTGGATAATAATTCGTTCAATTAGTGATTTGGCCGGAGCACAACACGGCAAAAATGTTGAAAATGTATTTGATGGCATTGCTTCAGGCACAGGCACTAAGTTAATGATTGGGTTACTCGACCAGATAGTCGCTTTGGAACAACAAAAGTAAAACCTAAAGTTTAAATAATAAGCTGACCTTAGGATCAGCTTATTATGTAGTCACTACACTAATGTTCATAGTAAATAATACGTTTAACCTAGATTCCGCAGTTGAACTCGTGGAAAGAGTGGTAGCCAATGGTGTGATTGGCGTAGGGAAACAATTCGTAGTCACCTTATTGGTGATGAGAACTTTTTCCCCATAGCCAGGCGCGTCAGTGGATGCCGCTATTTTTCGTGGTTTAACTGTGGAATCTAGGTTTAATGCCACTCAGTATTCTTAGGCTTTCTAGAACCGACTTTTGTCTCGTATATGCCATTTTCGACCATTCTCTCAAGCCTTACTTGGAAAAAGCGAAAGCACGCTTCGCGCCGTCATCCCTGATTGTTTTTGACTCGAAGGGATTCGAGTCAAAAACTGCATGGATGCAGGTGCTCGTCAGGGCATAAAATTCGGTGGTATCACACAAAAATTCAAACCTTAATATCTATAGAGCATTTATTGAAAGTTTGAGTAATTCAAGATCCACTTTCCCTAATTTTTGTAGGGAAAATTTTCCAAAGCGGTTACAGACCTATGAATCAGGAATTAGTGCTTTGTGCCATTTACCGTCATTCGATGTAGCTGCCTTATTCAATTCTTTTAAGCACAAAGCCGTCAATCAATAGACAAATATATGTTTCCGTAATACATCAGGTAACTTGAGGATAGTATAGAAACGTCTCAGTAATATCCGAGGTGCACTGTAGCAGATGTACACAAAAAGCTTTTTAACTCAATGTTTGTGTGGCAGATTACTATGATTAAATATGTGTAGGCGTTGGGGCGTTACTGAGACTTCTATATAATAATTATTAGGCGGCCCAATCCAACTGAATAGGTAAATATACTAGTGAGATCATTCTTGATTGCATTGTTGTTCATGATTTTATCCATGCCAGCATGTTCGACAAAGGCTCAACAGCTTGTAGGCACATGCGGTGTTTGTCAATCTAGTTGTCGCGATCACCTTGTTACGCACTCTCTACTTTAGCGTTATTTCGCTCAGGATTTAAGTGCACTTCTTTTGGTAGATCCCAGTTACGGGTCTCACCACTCCAACGGCTTGGATTACGCTCTTTAGCTCGTTGATAAACTTCTTTTCGTTGTGCCAATACCTCGTCAGCCAGTCCAGCATGCCTTTGATGCGGAGTAACGAATTTGATACCACTGTGTTTGTGGTTAAAGTTGTACCAGTGGCTAAATTTCAGCACCCAATCGCGTGCTTCTTCTATGATCGAAAATCCTTTGTAGGGATAATCAGGTCTGTATTTACACGTTTTAAAAATAGACTCCGCATACGCGTTATCATTGCTCACTCGTGGCCGACTAAAAGACGTGGCGACGCCTAATTGATATAATGTTTCAAGCATTGACGAGCCTTTCATCGGGCTACCATTATCCGAATGAAGCACAAGGGGCTGATCTTGAACGTTCTCTCTTAGATGCGTCCTACGGATCAATTTCGCCGCATTCTCCGCTGACTCTTCTTCATGTATTTCCCAACCGACAATCTTTCGACTATATAAATCCAAGATTAAATACAGATAAAAATAGACTCCTTTAGCTGGGCCGGGGAGCCACGTGATATCCCAACACCACACCTGATTGGAGCCAGTGGCAGTATGGGTAGTCGGTATTTTTACTTCTTTGACTTGACTACGCCCGCGCTTATTTTGCAACTTTTCTGCATGAAGTACCCGGTAACAGGTCGATTCTGACGCGATATAAATACCTTCATCAGCCAGCATTGGCACTATTTGGCTCGGCGGCATGCTTTTAAAATCTGCACGATTAATCGTGTCGAGTAAGTGATTTCGCTCTGCCGGAGACAATTTATTTTTAGGCTCAGGATGAATGGCCTTTGGCCGACCATCCGTTTTGATACCTCCATCGACAACCCAGCGTTGATAGGTTCTAACACTCATTTCAAGTTCAGCGCAGGCTTTAAATCTTGCGGCTCCCGCCAATACCGCCTCATCAATTAAATCGACTGCACGCAAGCGATCTGAGTCGAGGATCATTCGTCCTCGGCTTCCCCCCAGATCGCATTTGCTTTTTTTCTTAAGACCAACAACGCAGCCGTTTCAGCCAAGGCTTTTTCTTTCCTACGCAATTCTTTCTCTAATGATGCAATCTGGTTTTTATCTTTTTTGGCTTCGAGATTAAACGCTTTTTCGTGCTCTTTTACATTGGCGTTCGCATCAACACAAGCACTTCTCCAAATGGCTATTTGTTCAGCATAAAGTCCTTTTTTACGACAATATAGAGCCAATTCAGCTTGATTTAGAGAAGCGGTTTCTAATACAACCGCAAATTTATTAGCTGAAGACCATAGTTCAGCATTTCTTCCATCACCAGACACTAACTGCCCCTTATTAATTGCTTGTTTTCGCCAATTATACAGCGTTGATTCACCAATCCCCATATCTAACGATAACTGAGTGATGGACATATTACTTGGCGGCATCATCTTTTGAAGTGCCGATTCTTTTCTTTCCAATGAATAATGCTTCATAGTCGCTCCACACCCTCTACTTAATTTAATTGATTAAATATTGAGCGCGACAAGTAGTCTGACAGAGAGGGGTAACGAAAGTACCCCGCCGACCGTAATTGGCACATTTGAGCTAGTCAGCTCTAGCTCATTAACCCAATAACAACTCACTTTTTAACCTGCTTTTCCTCTGTGATCTCTGTGTCCTCAGTGGTAAAATTTTTTCTTGCTTTTAAGATGCAGATAAATTGATTGCGGTAGACAAATGGCACATGGTCGGCGCATAGAATATCACTCCAGTGAGCGATGTATTGTGATAAAAAAGTTTGCTAAATTAAGTCAGCAACATCATTGTTCATGCCATTGAAGGTATTGAATTTTCAATTTAACCTGATCCCATTGACTAAACCAGATTGACACCCGAGTCGTATCGGGTTACGTTCGCTTTATGATTCTATCGTTTAAACATAAAGGGCTCGAGAAGTTCTTTAAAACTGGGAAAACTTCTGGCGTCCAAGTAAAACATTCTAAGCGACTTAAATTAATACTTGGTCGCTTAAATGCTTCTACATCTCCAAATGATATAAATTTACCAGGATTATTTTTACATTCTCTAACCGGCAATAGGTCAGATATATGGTCTGTTCGTGTTAGTGGTAACTGGAGAGTTACCTTCCGCTTTAATGGGGAGCATGTGGAAATCGTCAATTACGAAGACTATCACTGAGGTGAACTATGTTAATGCACAATCCACCACATCCAGGTGAAATTATTAAAGAGCTCTGTCTTGAGCCACTAGAGCTAAGTATCACAGCAGCAGCAGATGCGTTAGGTGTTAGTAGAAAAACATTGTCTAGCATTATCAATGGCAAAGCAGGCATCAGTCCTGAAATGGCTGTGCGACTCTCGATTGCTTTCAATACGTCATCTGAAAGCTGGATGAATCAGCAAACCCAATATGATCTATGGCAAGCAGAGGCACATCGTAAAGAACTTAATGTTAAGCCTTTAATCGCAGCATAAAACATTTAAAAATCGTATCAAATTGATTCCAATAAAATTTTTTTCTGCGATTTGTTTGGATGTTAATTTTCGGATTGTGGCTTACAAGGCAACTTTTATTAGCTTACTCATTGTTAAATTTGCAAAAATGCGATCAACTTTGTCCATCGCCTATCTGCTATAAACACTAAATCTTCCAGGGAATCATGTCTGGCGGCTTCTGCCACATTTGAGCCTATCAGTACGATACTTTATTACTTACTTACTTACAGTAAGCGATCATCATAAAATGATACTTGGATGGAGTATTTGTAAAAATAAATGCTGTTCTGCATTGTTTTTGGCGTGCTGACGACCAAGACGAGAATAAGGTCGATGTTCTGGTTCAGAAACGTCGATTATTTTACGCACATACTAACTGCTAACTGCTAAGTACTTTTACGTGAGCCACCACGCTTCGCGCAAGTGCACTAAGCGCATAGCCGCCTTCTAACACAGATACTATTCTACCGTTACAGTGTTTTTCAGCTAAGGTTTTAAGGTGTTCAGTTATCCAGACGTAGTCATCTTCTATTAGACAAAGTTGACCCATTTCGTCTTCGGCATGGGAGTCAAAACCGGCGGAAATAAAAATCATTTGAGGTTTAAACTCATCAATAGCAGTGAACCAATGTTTTACCATTTCACGATAATCAGCCCCTTTAGTGCCAGCTGGAACAGGCACATTAATGATGCCGTCACGACTAGGTTCGTCGCCGCTATATGGATAAAATGGATGTTGAAACGACGAGCAAAACATAATTCGCTCATCATCTTTTACAATGTCTTGCGTGCCATCGCCATGGTGTACATCAAAATCGACAATGGCAACGCGCTCTAGGCCATAATCTTCTAAAGCATGCATAGCACCTACTGCAACATTGTTAAAGATACAAAACCCCGATGATTTCCCACGACCAGCATGATGACCCGGTGGTCGCACCGCACAAAACGCGCTTGTGGTTTTGTCTTTCATAACCAAGTCGACAGCATCAACAACCGCACCAGCGGCATATAAGGCTGCGTCTAAACTTTTGTCCATCATTATGGTGTCTTCGTCTAACCACATCCTTTCGCTTTTTTCGCTAGGTGCACGGTCAAATACGTTTTTAACAAAAGCTTGGTCATGAGCTCGTTCTAAAGCCGATATTTGAACAGGTTTTGCCTCAGAAAAGTGCAATACATATTCTAGTCCCGAAGAAATAAACTGGTCGTTAATTTTGTACATTCTCGCGGGCTGTTCAGGGTGCTCGTCACCCATGTTGTGCAAATTGCACTTATGACTTGCTATTATAGTGACTGTCATTGCAATTCTCCGGTCATTACAACTCTCCGTTATTAGAGTGAGTCGGCTTCATTTACATTTGTGTCGGTATTTAAGTATTTGATCAGTTCAATTTCGCTAGGATCCGAATCTAACGAACGCACAAAGCCAAATTGTTCAAATACCGAAATCATCGGTAGATTGTTATTTTTTACCAATGCAAACATAGTCTTAAGCCCACGTTTTTCGGCAATGTTTATCATTGTTTTTAACAAACGACTCGCCATACCCTTGCCCTGATTAGTTTCACGGGTAACAAACGCCACTTCACATGCGTTTTGTTGTGGATATAAATAATATCGCCCGACGGCTTCAAGGCGTACCTTAGAGCCGTCTTGTCGGACAATGGTTAAAGCAACATCTTTGCTTTGATCCACACTGACAAGATCACATGACTTCTCGCGAGTCATTGGCCCGGGCACAAAGTTATAGCGCAAATTTATGGTTTCTTTGGTGTGGGAATAAAAAAACTCTTGTAAGCGGCGTTCATCTGACGGATTCAGCGGGCGCAAATAAAATCGTTGATTTTGAATTTGAATCTGGGAAATTTGCATTTCACCTAGTTCAGGAATATCGGTGGGAGTTTGTTTTTGATAATCAGGTACCCAGAAATGTTTACGAATTTGTGCAAGTAGTTCATCTCTAAACTTAGGGTGTGCAACACGTATTAATTCAAGGGCTCGCTCGCGTACACTTTTACCTTGTAAACTCGCAATACCGAACTCAGTAACAACAAAGTGAACATTGCCTCGCGATGTAACCACGCCCGCGCCTTCCGATAAAGTTGCCACTATACGTGACACTTCACCATTTTTGGCCGTTGAGGGTAATGCAATGATAGGTTTACCGTTCTTACTTTTAGACGCGCCAGTCACAAAATCAACTTGGCCGCCAATACCACTGTAAAATCGGTATCCAATAGAATCTGCTACAACTTGTCCGCTTAAATCGACCTCAAGCGCACTGTTGATGGCTACCATATTGTCGTTTTTGGCAATGTTTGTAGGTTTATTGACATAGGCAGAAGGGTAGAATTCAACATGTGGATTCATGTTGACAAAATCATAGAGTTTTTGTGTACCAAAACAAAAACTGACGACTGTTTTACCCGGATGAAAAGTCTTGTACCTGTTGTTCACAATGCCGCGTTGAATTAAATCGACTACACCATCGCTGATCATTTCAGAATGAATACCTAAGTTCTTATGCTGATACAAATAGCGGGTGACGGCATCGGGAATTTTTCCTATGCCCAATTGCAAGGTAGCGCCATCATCTATTAACATGGCCGAGTATTGACCAATACGGTCAACAATTTTTGTCGCTTCTGGGATGATCACTTCAGGTAATTTTTGTTCACGCTCAATGAATGCACTAAATTCACTGATGTGCAAAAATGAATGCCCACACGTTCTAGGCATAAGTGGATTCACTTGGGCAATAATATGCTTTGCTGCACGTGCCGCAGACATGACTACATCAACCGAAACACCTAATGAACAATAACCTAACTCGTCGGGTGGCGAGACCATAATTAAAGCCGCATCAATAGGTAAGGTGTCATCAGTAAACAAACCAGAGATTTCTGATAAAAAACACGGCGTATAGTCAGCACGGCCTTCGTCTACCGCTTTTCTAATCAGGCTACCATGAATAAAAAAGGTATTTATTTTGAACCTTGAAGCATATTCAGGCAAGGCCCACTTGTTATCCGACAACGTACCTATGTGAGTTAGTTCAATATCGTTTAAGCGTTTACCATCTTCAATAAGGCTATCAATTAATGCATTAGGAACGCCTGCATTTGAGCCAATAAAAACTCGATTGCCTGAATTGAGTAAGCTATGCCAATCAACTTTAGTTGTGCACTGATATTTGGTCAATTGCATGAAAAAACACTCTAGCAAAAAATTCTAGTGGACTATCTTATCAATAATAGCGGGCAATTTATTTGATCTAGAGCCGTTATTTTATATATTCTAGTTTGAGAATATCCAGTGATTAATCAAAAGTGTTTTTTTAAGCTGGCGATTTCGAAGTAAATGAGACCATGGTCTAAGTGAGATTGTGAATAAAGCTATGTTAAAGTCATGAACACTGGTATTTATTTGTTGGAAGGATAAGTATGGCGTTAGGTTGGGTCGCACTGGCTATAGTTTATCTAGCAGGTTTGTTTTGGTTGGCAAAATGGGGTGACAGTGCTTCAGCTAGCGCTAAAAAAATAACCTCTCATCCGGCTATTTATTCTTTAGCTCTGGCCATTTATTGTACAGCTTGGACATTTTTTGGATCGGTTGGGGAGGCAACACGGAATACTTGGAGTTATCTGCCTATCTTACTAGGTCCGACCTTGTTGTATTTGTTTGGTTATCGCTTTTTATTAAAACTTACCCAAGTCAGTAAAAAACAGCATATTACCACCATAGCTGATTTCATTTCTTCACGTTATGGTAAAAGGCAGGCTGTAGCCTTATTGGTCACGATCATTGCTTTATTAGCCACCATTCCCTATATCGCTTTGCAACTTAAAGCCATTGGTTCAGCATTTGTACTGGTTTCTGGGCAAGAAGACACCAACAGTGTTGTGTTAGGTGCCACCTTATTTATTGCCCTGTTTTCTATTTATTTTGGTACCAAGCGTACTGACGTCACTGAATACCGGCATGGCTTAGTACTGGCAATTTCATTCGAATCTATCATCAAATTAACGGCTCTAATCTGCGTCGCTTTTTATGGTTATTACTGGTGGCAACAACAGAACGACGGGATGATGTTGGCATCATTTGCTAGCTATGATGCATTAGATAACTTTCAATCTACTACTTTTTGGGCGCAAACTTTGATGGCTGCTGCCGCAGTAATTTGCTTGCCCCGTCAATTCCACGTTGCAGTAGTCGATAATCTCAGTCTGAGCCATCTCAAAACGGCTCGTTGGTTATTTCCGCTTTATTTAGCAGCCATTGCTGCGGTGATCCCGGTCATTGCAGTTGCAGGTCAGGCAATGTTAGGGGTGAGTGGCAACGAACCGGACACTTACGTACTGGGTTTGGCTATTATGTCAGAATCTTTGTTACTGAAAATGTTGGTCTTTGTTGGTGGGTTGTCGGCTGCCACTGCGATGATTATAGTCGCCACATTAACCTTAAGCACCATGTTGACCAACGACGTGATTTTACCCAAATTTTTAGCTAATCGAAATCACCAGCAACCCGTTGCCGATTACACTCGCACTATTTTGCTGATCCGCCGGATTGTTATCGGTGTGTTGTTATTATTGGCGTATCTATATCAACAACAAATGACAAATAGTCGCTCCCTTGCTTCAATCGGGCTTATCGCTTTTTCTTTGGTGATCCAGTTATTACCTGCCATTGTGGGAGGTTTATATTGGAAACGTGGTCATGCACACGGCGTATATGCAGGACTCGTAGTGGGGGTTGTGGTGTGGGTGTTGTGGTTGATTTTACCGATAATAAACGAAAGTTCTGGCTTGATATTACATAATGAAGCGATCAGCGAAGGCGCAATTTTAAGCTTAATTGCTAACATCATTGCCTATGCCATATTTTCTATGTTTTCCCAAACTCGATTGATCGATCGGATCCAGGCCGAGGCCTTTGTCACATCAATTGAAACCAGAGCTGAGAATTTTGACAAACATCACCTAAGCACCACAGTACAAGATTTAATTACTTTGCTATCAACATTTTTAGGTGAAAGTCGTTGCCAGATGTTAGTAGAGGAATATCAGAAAAGACAAAACATTATCCTTTCATTAGAGCAAAGCCCACAGAAAGATTTTGTGGTTTTCAGTGAACGAGCTCTAGGAGGCGTCATCGGTGCTTCGAGTGCAAAAGTCCTAGTTGACAGTGCGTTAAGCGGAAAACGTCTCAACTTCGAAGAAGTGGTTAATTTTTTTGATGAGACCACCCAAGCCATTCAATTTAATATCAGCGCCTTATTTGCTTCGTTGGAAAGCCTTGAACAAGGTATCAGCGTGATCGATAAAAATCTTGATTTAGTCGCATGGAACAAAAGTTATGTCGCCTTATTCGACTATCCAGATGATTTAATTACGGTAGGTACACCTGTAGAAACCTTAATTCGTTATAACGCTGAAAATGGCGATTGTGGGGTCGGTAATGTTGATACTTTGGTGCAAAAGCGCCTCGAACATATGCGCAGTGGTACCTCTCATCGATTTCTACGTCAGCGCAGTGATGGGCGGGTGATTGAAATGGTTGGAAACCCGTTACCTGGAGGGGGCTTTGTCACTAGTTTTAATGACGTCACTCAACATATTGAAATTCAACACGCTCTAAAAGAAGCTAATATCGATTTGCAAAACCGTATTCAAAAACGCTCGGAAGAAGTACAAACCATCAACGCCGAATTACATCTGGAAATTAAGCGTCGCGCCGATGCCGAAACAGAGCTTGTTAGTGCACGAAAAATTGCCGAAGACGCTAATGCCAATAAAACTCATCTATTAGCTCTGGCTAGTCATGACATTTTACAACCACTTAACGCCGCCAAGCTTTATCTGAGTGCCTTGCAAGAAGTTTCTCTGCAAGATAATGCCAGTCAAATTGTAAAAAAATTGGGTGACAGTCTTAACGCCAGTGAAGTATTAATTGCTACATTGTTAGATATTGCACGTTTAGACCAAGGCGATATGAAGCCCCGTTTAAGCTCAGTATCCATAAAGGAGTTAGTGACTCCGTTAATCGATGAACTCAACATGCAAGCTGATGAAAAAGGTGTGCAACTGAGATGCAGAATACAGGATGTATGGCTGCAAACTGACCGTACTTACTTATATAGAATTTTACTAAATTTGTTATCCAACGCGATCAAATATACGCCTACTGGTCGAGTATTACTAAGTGCGCGTAAGAGAAAAAATATAGTGTTAATACAGATTTGGGATACCGGTTCAGGTATTCATCAGGATGAACTTAACAATATTTTTGGTGATTTTTACCGATCAGGTGATCACAGTCAACATGGAGTCGGCTTAGGCTTGGGCGTCGTGGCGCGTCTTAGCCAACAGCTTAATGCGCCGGTGAGTGTTCGCTCGATTCTGGGGCGAGGTAGTTGTTTTTCAATTGAATTACCATGTTGTTCTCAAGATAAACCTTTAGGTAATGGAAAGGTAAATGTCACTAAAGTGGGATTGGCGGGTTTACGGGTGTTATGTGTTGACGATAAGCAAGAAAACCTTGATGCCATGCAGACGTTTTTAGACAAATGGCAGGTAAATGTCACTACCGCTCTCACTCCTAACGAAGCTATGACAGAATTGAAACACTGTGAACCTCAAGTGATTTTGATGGATTATCATTTGGACAGTGAAATAAACGGTCTGCAACTCATATCTAAAATGCGCAAATTTCTTGGCTACCCTATACCCGCAATTTTAGTCACCGCCAATCAAGATGACGAGATTGTGACTGAGGCTTTTAACGCAAATTGCAATTATTTAAGTAAACCACTTAAACCTGCCAAACTCAGAGCCCTGCTTCAGGCGGTGCAAGCTGAAGGTGTGAGGCGATAAGTACAGCTTGAGTACGATTGTTAATATGTAGTTTCTTGAAGATAGCGGTTACGTGTGCTTTGACAGTAGCAGTTGCGATATTCAAATTATAAGCAATTTGTTTATTCAATAATCCGTCACGCATGTAGCACAAAACCTTATATTGTGCGGGTGTAAGACTGGCCACTTTAACGGCTAATTCAGCAAACTCACTATCTAGTTCAACATCATCAGCCGCATAACTTTCCGGCAACCATAAATCTCCTTCAAGCATGGTAGTCACTGCTTGTGCAATTTGTGCTGCACTGGCTGTTTTAGGCACAAAACCCATTGCGCCTACATTGATGACTTTGGAGATGATGTCTGGATCTTCAAGTCCTGATACAACAGCAACCGGTATATCTGGAAATATTTTACGGATGTGGATCAAACCAAAAAGATCGCCGCTACCTGGCATGTGTAAATCAAGAAGTAACAAATCGATATGTTTATTTTGATGCAACATTTCGACAGTTTCGCTTAGATCGGCAGCTTCAAGCAATGTGTATTGATTGAAGCTGCTCATTAATGCTCTTCGTATAGCATCACGATATAACGGATGATCATCAGCGATTAATAAGGTTGCCATATTGTTATTTATTTGCTCTTTGTGCAATAAGTGTATCAACAACAGCTGGGTCTGCCAATGTGGATGTGTCGCCTAATTGTTCATATTCGTTGGCGGCAATTTTACGCAATATTCTGCGCATGATTTTACCCGACCGTGTTTTTGGTAGGGCTTTAGTCCACTGGATCAAATCAGGTGTTGCAATAGGGCTAAGTTCTTTACGAACCCAATTCCTCACCTCTTTGGTTAGCGCTTCATCACATACTGTACCTTCGATTGGCGTAACATAAACGTAGATCCCTTGGCCTTTTATGTCATGGGGATAGCCCACAACGGCTGCTTCAGCAATGGCTGGATGAGATACTAGCGCACTTTCAATTTCGGCGGTGCCTAGTCGGTGACCTGATACATTCAAAACGTCATCTACGCGCCCTGTTATCCAAAAATAACCATCTTCATCTCGTCTTGCCCCGTCTCCGGTAAAATAGCTTCCTTTATAGGTTGTAAAATAGGTTTGAATAAAACGTTCGTGATCGCCATAAACGGTGCGTGCTTGTGCAGGCCAACTATCTTTAATTATCAAATTACCTTCTGTTGCTCCTTCTAGCTCAGAACCTTCACTATCAACTAATGCAGGTTGAACCCCAAACAAGGGGCGTGTAGCTGAGCCGGGTTTCAAAGGTGTGATGCTTGGCAAAGGTGAAATCATCATTCCACCTGTTTCAGTTTGCCACCAAGTATCTACAATGGGGCAACGCCCTTTACCTATTTTTTCGTGATACCAATGCCAAGCTTCGGGATTAATGGGCTCACCCACAGAGCCCAGTAAACGTAGGGACTCTCCGCTGATCCCCTCAACCGCGCGATCACCTTGCGCCATCAATGCTCGAATTGCCGTAGGGGCAGTGTATAAAATATTAATTTTGTGTTTATCAACAATTTGCCCGATCCGGCGCACATCTGGATAGGTTGGCACACCTTCAAATAGTACAGTTGTGGCTCCATTAGCCAGTGGCCCGTAAACCATGTAACTGTGGCCCGTTACCCATCCAACATCGGCGGCGCACCAGAACACTTCCCCTTGCTTATAATCAAATACATATTCGTGGGTCATGGCCACATATAACAAATAACCACCTGTGGTATGCACCACACCTTTAGGTTGTCCGGTTGAACCTGAGGTATATAGAATAAACAAAGGATCTTCGGCGTTCATGACTTCTGGTTCACATACAGCAGGACAATCCGCAATAAGTTCATGCCACCACAAATCTTTTGCATGCCAGTCAACCTCTAAATCAACATGTTTTAACACTACAACATGTTCCAGAGTAGCGCATTCATGCTCTGCCAGAGCTATATCAACATTGGCTTTTAATGGCACAGTCTTGCCAGCGCGTAAACCTTGGTCTGCGGTTATAATGACTTTCGCCCCACAATTTTCGATCCGATCCGCAATGGCATTTGGTGAAAATCCACCAAAAATAATCGAATGCACTGCGCCAATTCGCGCACAAGCAAGCATGGCATAGGCAGCTTGGGGAACCATAGGCATATAAATTGCCACACGATCTCCCTTAACAACGCCCAACTTTTTCAATCCATTTGCCAATTTGGCTACTTCGTCGTGCAAACGTTGGTAACTTATTAAATCTTGAGAATGAGGATCATCTCCTTCCCAGATTATGGCTGTAACATGACTACGATCTGCTAGGTGTCGATCGATACAGTTGTAAGAGACGTTTAACTCACCATCCTCAAACCACTTGATATAGAGGTTTTCTGCGTCGAAAGAGGTATTTTTAATAACAGTGGGAGTTTTATACCAGTCTAATCTTTTGGCTTGCTCTGCCCAAAACTCGTCAGGAGATTCGACTGACTGCTTATAGAGTTCAAGATAAGCTTGCTCAGTTAAATGGCTATTTTTTTTTGCCTGTTCAGGCACCGGATATATTTTATCTACCATGTTCACACTCCATATTTCGTTAAAGCTTAACTATATACTTTATTCTCCTTAGAAAACTTAGAAATAAGACTTTGGTCTTAAGAGGAATAATTTGTCACTCATTTTTATGCGACTTTAGTCTTATAGACCATGAGCTTATATTCAATTTCATCATTCCAGTTCAAGATTTACAAAGTTTTAACAATCTGGGACAAACACATGAATAAAATAATAAAGAAAACCTCAGCGCTTGGTTTATTACTTGTGGGTATAAGCTTTATCAGTACGGCTGCAGATGCATTCGAATTAGACTTCAAAAACGGTGACAAGATGAAGTTCGGCGGTTACCTAAAGGTGGATGCTCGATATGTCAACGGTGATTTAAATTATCAGGATTATTGGATTGGTAATAATCCTGGGGAAGTAGAAACCTCCAAGCTGGGTTTAAATATAAAAGAAAGTCGATTCAACATTTCTTATATTCATGCTGATTGGACAGGCTTTTTTGAAATGGATTTTTACGGCGGTGGCGGTAACGAAATTCTCACTAATTCGGTGAACCCACGTTTGCGTCACGCATTTGTAAAAAACAAGAATTGGTTGATCGGTCAAACATGGTCAACTTTTATGCCCCTTGCTGCCTTAGTTGAATCTTTGGATTTCGGTGGGCCACATGTCGCTGAAGGGTTTATTCGGCAAGTACAGATCCGCTACTCCATCGGTAATTGGCAATTTGCGATCGAGAATTCGCAGACATTTGGAGACGATGACGGCAACGGTGGTTCAGGTAATGTAGGGGTAACTGGGGCCAATAATGACCCTGACAGTAAGATCCCAGATTTCGTTGCCAGATATAACTTTAAAGCTAATTGGGGCCAAGCCAGCGTAGCTGGATTATTGAGAAAAGTTGACCAAGGTGGCATCGATGCTACAGCAGCTGCGTTTAGCTTTTCCGGTAAGATAAACGCTGTTGGCAAAGATGATATCCGTTTTCAGCTAACCCTTGGGGAATCAGGCCGTTATGTTGGGACAACGCTAGCGACAGATATTGTTATCGATCCCGTAAGCAATGTAACAAAAACTGAAAAGACGACCGCTTGGTATGTTGGTTATAGAAGAATGTGGAGTGACGAGTATCGCAGCACAATATTTTACGGTAACGGCGAAACCGATATCCTTGGACATGACCGTTCTCATTACGCAATTAACCTTATCAAGCAATACACACCTAACATGATAATTGGCGTTGAGTTTGGCAAATATGTAGTCGATGACGGAGGTTTAGATCTTGATTCGAGTTACCTACAAACTTCAGTGAAATTCACCTTATAGAACGAGTTTCAAAAGTGTGAAAGCGAAGGGAATTTCCTTATCGCCTGAACTCAATACTTAGAATCAATTGAGTCCAGGCTTGAAGTTTAATACTACTTATACCCAAAGCCATTGGAGTTGCAGCTAGGCGGCAAAGGAACTCAGCCCCATGAGCTTAGGCGTACTAAGTGATTGGGGTGAGTGAGAGCAGCCAACAACGCTGCAGATTCAAGGGAGCCGGGTATATCCTTAGCCGGTGTCGCATTAACCGATACATTTGTGAAATTAGTTGCTTGGTACGACAATGAAATCGGATACTCAAATAAAGTATTGGATTTTGTTGCCAACATCAGCAAATGATCAACAAGCTTAAAAATTTGTGTTAAAAAGGCGACTTAGATAGTCGCCTTTTTTGATCCCCAAGATGGAAAGCTCACATGTTACTGACTGATTCAACAAACATTATTACACGAGGCAATATCCAGCTATTACGCATTGAAAACGCCTTTGCCAGCGCTGAAGTATCTTTATTTGGTGGGCATGTTTTGAGTTTCAAACCAAAACATGATGGCAGAGAACGCTTGTGGGTAAGTCAAAACGCTTTGTTCAACGGTAAAAAAGCAATTCGTGGTGGAATACCTATTTGCTGGCCTTGGTTTGGCGATCATGGAGGTGATACTGACGTAGCAGCTCATGGTTACGTACGCACACAAACTTGGGGGATCCTCAACGCCGAAGACACAGATACAGGCACCACCATTACACTAAAACCGCAAACTAGTGCAGGAAAGGGTTTTAATGGCGACGCAGAACTAACCTTAGTAGTGCAGGTTGGACAACAACTAAACATACAATTATGCACCACTAACCTTGGCGACACCTTTTTCACTTATAACTGCGCGTTACACAGTTATTTTGCCATTTCGGATATCAACCAGTGCGAGTTGCTAGGTTTGTCTGGGCAGTATTCTGATAAAACTCACGGTAATCAAATGTTTGATACACCCCAGCCTTACCGCTTAACGGGAGAAACAGACAGAGTACACCTGCAGCAGCCAAGAAACTTGTCAATAATCGATGAACATTTTAAAACCGATATATTTTCATCAGGACATGACAGCATTGTGGTTTGGAACCCATGGCAAGATAAATCCAACAGCATGGGCGATATGGCTGACGATAGTTACCTCACCATGCTCTGTGTTGAAACAGCCATTACACAAGGGCAAAGTGTTGCGCCGGGCGAGACACACATATTGGAACAAACTATTGGGTAGAAGAAAACAATGATCCACCGCCCGTAAACACCTTAGTTTGCAGCCTCTACTACTTTTAGCAGATACAAAAAAGGAGCCTTGCGACTCCTTTCTCTTAATTATTGGTATTAACCAATAATTTATTCGTTACCTTCAGGCTGAGCTTCTGGTGCCGCTGGCTTTTCAAGCAAGTCTTTAATGCTTAAACGTACGCGGTTTTGACGGTCTATTTCAACTACCTTAACGTCTAGGACTTGACCTTCTTCTAAGAAGTCAGATACCTTATTAACCCGTTCGTGAGCGATTTGTGAAATATGCACTAAGCCTTCTTTGCCAGGTAGGATTTCAACAAATGCACCAAAATCAACGATACGCGTCACTTTACCTGAGTAAGTTTTACCTGACTCCACTTCAGCGGTCACTTGCTCAATCTTAGAAATAGCAATTTGGGCTTTGGCTAGCTCTGTAGCAAAAATCTTAACAGTACCGTCATCTTCGATTTCGATATTACATTCAGACGCTTCAGTAATAGCACGGATCATCGCGCCACCTTTACCAATTACGTCACGGATTTTGTCTTTATCAACTTTCATTTTGTAGATGCGCGGAGCGAACTCAGACATCTCTTCACGGTGACCAGAAATCGCTTGGTCCATCACGCCTAGAATATGCAAACGGGCTTCTTTAGCTTGTTTTAAAGCAACCTGCATGATTTCTTGGGTGATACCTTCGATCTTGATATCCATTTGAAGTGCAGTGATACCGCCAGTTGTACCGGCCACTTTAAAGTCCATGTCACCTAAGTGATCTTCATCACCCAAGATGTCAGATAAAACCACAAAGTTTTCGTCATCTTTCACTAAGCCCATTGCGATACCCGCAACAGAAGCTTTAATAGGAACACCAGCATCCATCAATGCTAAAGACGTACCACAAACAGACGCCATTGAAGACGAACCATTTGATTCTGTGATTTCAGAAACAACACGTACCACATATGGAAAATCTTGTTCAGACGGCATAACCGCTTGAATACCACGTTTAGCTAGACGACCATGGCCGATTTCGCGACGCTTAGGAGAACCAACAAAACCAGTTTCGCCTACACAGTAAGGAGGGAAGTTATAATGCAACATAAAGCGACTGTCTGTTTTACCACTTAGGCCGTCAATCATCTGTGCATCACGCTCTGTACCAAGAGTAGCAGCAACGATGGCTTGAGTTTCACCACGAGTGAACAAAGCAGAACCGTGAGTACGTGGCAATAAACCAGTAGCAACGTTAAGGGCACGGATCATCGCAGGATCACGACCGTCTATACGCGGCTGACCAGCCAGAATACGTGAACGTACTACGTCACTTTCAAGCTCATGCATCATTTCAGATACTTCTTTAGCATTTTGGTCTGCATCGCCAGCAACAATGGTTTCAACTGTTTGACTAGTCAAAGCATTGATAGCGTCTTTACGCTCCATTTTGTCAGAAACCTGATAGGCTTCCGTCATGCCAGCTTCAGCTAATTCTTTTACTTTCGTTTTAAGGGCAGTATTTTCTGGTTCGCCTTGCCAATTCCACGAAGGAGTATTCACCTCAGCAGCAAATTCAGCGACCGCTCCGATAACGGTTTGTAATTGTTCATGACCATACATAACCGCACCAAGCATCACTTCTTCAGATAAAATATCTGCTTCAGATTCAACCATTAACACTGCGTTTTTAGTACCAGCAACCACTAGATCTAGCTGGCTAGCTTCAAGTTCAGAAGTACGTGTATTTAGTACATATTGCTCGTCAGTGTAACCAACGCGCGCTGCACCGATAGGACCATTAAAAGGCATACCAGAAATTGCTAGAGCGGCAGACGCACCGATAAGAGAAATGATATCAGTGGGTATTTCAGGGTTAGCTGAAACAACTGTGATGATAATTTGCACTTCGTTCATAAACCCATTTGGGAATAATGGGCGAATTGGACGGTCAATCAAACGAGACGTTAGTGTTTCGTACTCAGAAGGACGGCCTTCACGCTTGAAAAATCCACCAGGAATTTTACCAGCTGCGTAAGTTTTTTCTTGATAATTAACCGTCAATGGGAAGAAGTCTTGACCAGGCTTAGTATTCTTTTTACCAACAACAGAGACCAATACACAAGTATCATCCATACTTGCCATTACAGCTGCGGTGGCTTGACGAGCGATTACGCCCGTTTCTAGAGTAACAGTATGCTGACCATACTGAAAAGTTTTAGTAATAGGAGTCATTTTTTTCCTTTATATTATTTTGAAATTGCCCCTCTTAGGACAATACACTTTTGCTTTCTTTATATCGCTTTCAAATGCGGCGCATAGTGTATACCCAAATCCTTTAGAAATACACTTTTCAGAGTGAATTTTAAGAGATTTGGCTAGGGCTGGAGCACACTTTAAGTTATAAAAAATGCAATGTTGTTAGCATATTGATATAGCAGTTAATGAACTTTATGCTCAATGGCGGATCAGATCGCCTAAGTTTACTTACCTGTAGTCCATTTATACCCGTCTCCCTTGAAGCTGCAGCGTTGTTGGCTGCTCTCACTCACCCCAATCACTTAGTACGCCTAAGCTCATGGGGCTGAGTTCCTTTGCCGCCTAGCTGCAACTCCAATGGCTTTGGGTATATGTCCTTTTTTAGAATTCAGTGAAAACCTACTGTCGTACTGATTAAAGTTAGTTAGCTGTCTTACAAATTAGCAATAGCTTTATTTTTTCCTATACTCTTTAAGTAATCGCTTCTTTGAACTTACCTTTAGAGTCGAACTATTGGCCTTAGGGAGCCTCACTTCTCATCCACCCAATACATCAGACCTTGTTACAGGCTCTGAATTCCAGTGATTTTCTATATAGGTTAAATACCCAAGAGGAACACGGAGGCAATCCAAATAATTTACGGATACGACGCATTCTAGATACCCTGATTGCCAATCCTAACCCTTTGGCCATGCACACCATACTCATGTTAATCCATAACGAAGTTTTCCTGAACGAAGGATCCAGGGCTGTTTTGTTGATCCGTGCCAGTGCAGAAATTCGACCAGTACCACCAGAGTTTGTTGTGTTTTGGGACAAGTACACCCGACCTGATGATGGAAGGTGTTATGATTTGCACTAAACACTTTAATGAATGAAAACTCTTGGAAAAAATAGCCATCTTTGTTGATGTACAGAACATCTACTACACTACTCGCCAAGCTTATTCTCGACAGTTTAATTACCGTCGCTTCTGGCAACATATCAATCATCAAGGCGACATTGTTATGGCCAATGCCTATGCTATTGATAAAGGTGATGAGCAACAGCAAAAATTTCAAAGTGCCCTCAAACATATCGGTTTTGATGTAAAGCTCAAACCCTATATTCAGCGCAGTGATGGCTCAGCTAAGGGTGATTGGGATGTAGGCATTGCGATTGATGTTTTAGAAGCAGCCGAGCATGCAGATACCATTATTTTATTATCCGGTGACGGTGATTTTGATTTATTGCTCAAAAAAGTGAGTCAAAAATATGGCTGTAAGACCCAAGTGTATGGCGTGCCACAACTTACCGCCACATCGTTAGTGAATGCGACAGATGAGTTTTTCAAAATAGAAGCCGATTTATTGCTGTAATACTATTCCATTTTAAAGTGTGCCATGCGCCATCTTTTTAGTCGTGTTAAGCGAGACGCAAATGATCGGCCACTAAAAAGGCCATTTCTAATACTTGATCAGCATTTAATCGCGGGTCACATTGGGTTTTATATGCTTGTGCCAAATCGTCATCACTGATTTGGTAAGCACCACCAGTACATTCAGTCACATGTTGCCCGGTCATCTCTAAGTGAATACCTCCGGCATGAGTGCCTTCGGCTTCGTGTGCAGCAAAAAACTGTTGAATTTCCCGCAAAATAGCGTCGAAGTTACGGGTTTTATAGCCGCTTGAAGCTTTAAAGGTATTGCCGTGCATGGGATCAGAGCTCCACACTACTTTGCGACCTTCTTGTTTAACGCGACGTAACAGCTTAGGCAAGTTCTGTTCAAGGTTATCTGCGCCCATACGGGTTATCAAAGTCAGTCGCCCAGCGTCATTATTTGGGTTGAGTGCATCAATCAGTTGGATTAATTCATCTTCTTGCATACTCG
>Ga0316209_1001795_pt1 | contig 20126 bp, 19 predicted proteins | sample 6monopyrite_MG_FD_204945 | JGI IMG/M metagenome (GOLD analysis project Ga0316209, IMG submission 204945) | Microbial mat bacterial communities from mineral coupon in-situ incubated in ocean water Damariscotta River, Maine, United States -... | ecosystem: Environmental > Aquatic > Marine >...
TCCCACCGGGGGTAGGGTGTCTCGGGTGTCGACGCGGTCCTGCCTTCAAAGAGCAACCAAAGCCAAGTGTCGCCGACAAACTGCGGATCGCTTGTGCCACCGGCACCCGCCGTCAGCGATACGCCCGGCTGTAGCAAAAGAGCACATCAAGACTCGGCCTCAGCATTCCCGCAAAAGCAATCCAAGCCGCCGCGGGCTACGCATTCAAGCATCATCTGGCTCACGCGAAAATCTCCTCGAATACTACAGAGCGAATACGGCGATCCGGTACTATCCGGTTCCAGACTTCGACTTCAGCCCCTGGTCCGCAAGTCGAACCCCGTTCGCTGCACGTGAACAACTCGCTCTCTCCACTCGGACCATTCTGACGCCGACTATCGTTGGCGGAGACCACGATGCCCAGAACACGCAGCCCTCGTACCGAAGACACCGCTAGAACGATCCTTCGCGCCGCCCTCTCCGTCTTTAGTGAACATGGGTTTGACGGTGCGAGCACTCGAAACATTGCCAATGCGGCAGGCGTCGACCATGGCCTCGTCCGATACCACTTCGGAACGAAGGAAAAACTCTGGCAGGCCGCAGTCGAGCAGGCTTTCCGCGGACTAGAGGAAGCAGTCGCAGAGCCAGCGCCCGAACTCATGCCCGACGAGCGCGCGCGAATTAGGCATATGGCTCGCGAGTACATTCGGTACGTTGCCAGCAATCCTGACTTCGTACGCCTGATGACGAACGAGGGAAAGCGACGCGGGCCTCGCATGCGCTGGATCGTCGACCAGCACGTCAAGCGTCAGTACGCACTTATTGAAGTCATACTTGATCGCTGCAAGAGACTTGGCATGACGCCAGAGAATATCGAACCGATGTCCTTCGTTTATTCCTTCATGGGCGCGTCGGTCATGATCTTTCATCAGGCACAGGAATGTAGACGCGTATTCGGCATCGACCCCACAACACTAGAGATCGCCGACCAGCACGCGGATGCAATCGAGGCCCTCTTTTTCCCCGGAAGCGCAGAGGACCGCACGCATGGCCCCTAGCGTCTAGTGCGCGTGAGGATGCGGATGTTCCTCTAGGTGCTGCCGAAGTAAGTCTTTCCCGTAGTCGTTTCCATTTGGGGTCCTGACGACGGTATGTACATGCTCTCGGTCGGGGACATCCGGCCTGTCCAATGCAAAGGGCGTTTGGTGGTCGAACTCAATCATGATCACGGGACTTTGTACCCGATAGTAGAAGACGCTGTCCTCGCCCGTTTCACCGACCCAGACGAAGTAGGTCTGATCCCAGTGCTCTAGAACTTCATTCATCCGAACGGCTGCGTGCCCCTCTCGAATTCGACCCACGTAGGCATCAACGAGTTGTCGGGCGAGTACATCCTGAGATGGGGAAAGACTCGCAAACGAGAGCCCCTCGATCGGAACGACCACATTGTCTTTGAAGAGTTCGGCGCGATTGAGATTGCCTTCTTTCTTTTCTTCCGAAATCGCCTTCGCTCGCTGTTCCGAACTAAGAGAGTTCACGAACGCCAAACCCGCGTTGGTCTCTTCAGAGAACGCTTCAATGCCTGCATATGGCCCACTGACCGCCCGTATCGGCTCCGAGCCCATGAAAGTAGGCGTCATCACTACTTGATCTCCGAGCACGAAAAAATTGATGACGAGATGATGTCCGTCCAGCTGCCAACCCCACGGCTCGCTCGTCGACGGATCGCCCATGATCGTGAGCCAGTACCTCTTTTCTCCGAACTCGACGTAGTTACCGTCGAGCACTTCGGCCAGGTAGCCATTCAATCGCATAACATCGATCGCGGTTGCATAGCCCTTCGCCGAGAGACTCGCGCGTATCAGAGAATTCGCAGCTTCCGCCTGGTCGTCGCTCATCTCGAGGTACCCAATGCCGGCACGCTTCGCGACATGAAAGTTGGCCCAGCGGCGCCATTCCTTATCGTCCACGGGATGGAGCAATCGGTCCTTCTGGGACTCGTCGAGAGACGCGATAAATTGCTTGGCCGCGAGCACAAGGGGCGCGTTGTCTACGCCAGTGGACTCGATGCCAAAGAGGCCTGAATCGACTTCACCATCGTCGGTAACCCCAACGAAATCGTCAAAGAGCATCACGGCTTCGACTGCAGGCCATGCCCCGCCCGCCACGCCCATTCTTATGTTCGCGCAGCTAAGGTTGGAAACACTGCAGCCTGACATAAGAAGTACACACACAAACGTTCCGAGCTTGTGACGCGCTCGTTCGACTCGACGGCCAGTCGCCCCTGCGCTGCCCTTTTTCAAGTAGGTAAAAATGCGATCCTTGACCTGAGATCGCAGGAGTCTCGCCATTTCGGTGCACCTCGAAAAGGTTCTCGTTCACTATTCTGCAGTTGTATAACCGAAATTCTCCAGTTGGACAACGACATCTCACTTGCTGTCGATTATGGAGCATTCCGACCCCGAACCGTCCCTTCGGCGCGGCTCGGAATGGATCGAAGGTTGGCCGGGGCGTGAATCCGGGATTCGCTGGCCGAGGAGCAACGCGGTTCCCGTCACTCTTCGCCGATTGGCCGCCCATATCGCCGCCGTGTGCGAGTTTGCGACTCCAGACGGTTTTGCGTCGGGCGTTCGGATCGAGCGCGTAAACCGCGCCTAACTTCCGCCCAACGAGGAGGAGATCGATCGGCGGAACAGATCGCCCCTTAAACGCCCTGCCCCATCACGACGCAATACGCATTACCTGCTCAGCGAGACGAAGAGCATCCCGGCGAGTGACGCGCCTTTTCGTCAAGACAGTCTGAACGACCATCGGACTCACGAGCATCTCGACGAGCGACGCGACGTCCGCTTCAGCTGAGAGATCCCCGCGCTCGATCGCACGGTGAAATGGACTGGAAAGCACGAGTGTGGTCTGCTGCCAAGCCTCGACCTGCCAATCATTGAAGTCCGGGTCCGTGTGCGTCGCCATCGCCACGTTCATCGCGATCTCGGTCGGATCCGAAAAGAACCTTGCCAGCCGGAGTGCGAGTCCGCGGACATCTTGATGCAAGTCACCCGTGTCCGGGGCTCGCAGGCGGCTTGTGTGGAGAGTCTGAGCCTCACGCAGCAAGTCGCCGCGTGTCGGCCAGCGACGATAGACGGTGCTTCTCGCAACACCCGCTTCTTCGGCAACGAGCGCCGGGGATAGCGCCGTATTGCCGCGCCGAAGAAGCGAGAGTGCGGCTTCCGCCACGGCCCTGCGGCATCGCTCAGTTCGCCCCCCCGGCCGAACCTTGCCGGGCGCCCTATCCGTCTCGTGTTTTCGCTCGCGAACGCTCGTACCCATCATGAGGAGTTCCTTCTCGACCATCGCGCCGCTCCACTATTGCACCACTGTGTCTCGTTTGCAAGGATGGGGTTCATCGCGCTGGTCAAGGTTCGCCAGCCGACTCGTTCGACCCCGGGCGAGTTCAGCCGGTGAGATACGGGAGACTCCACATGCAATCGAACTTCGACTTAGCCCACGAACACATTCTTCCGGAGCGGATCGGGTCCAAATGGGGAGCGCTTGCAGCATCCCAGACTCACGGCCTCCCGCCCCTCTCGATTCGTCTCTCCGACGGACGCGAATGGTGTTATGCAGAACGAGAAGGATCCATCGCGCTCTCGCCACACTCCGATGCGGCGACCGTCGTCGAGCTGAGCGAAAAGGACTGGAACGGGTTGTGGGATTCGACCGAGACACCGATGGGATTGCTGATCAATCAGCGGGCAAAGATCCTATCCGGCGAGCCCGGCCACTTCGCGGGGTGGGAAACAGCCCTACGAGTTCTCTACGAGGCGCTTCCACCCTGGGATCCCGCAAGACCGCTCGTCGGTTCCGACGGAAACGAGCTGGACCCCGCACAATCCTTCCATCCGGACGACGATCCGCAACGCATGGCTGATTTCCTGGATGAGGCCGGTTTCATCCTGGTCCGCGACGTCATTCCGCCGAGTGAAGTGCAGGGGCTCGTCGAGGCTGCGTCGGCTGCACGGGCAGCCGCCGTCGACGGTGACGCTCGCTCCTGGTGGTCCACACACGAGGACGGGCGTCGAATGCTCGCGCGAGTGCTCAACGCGGAGACCGATGCGCGCATGCGCGCGCTGCCCTCCGACCCGCGGCTGCTTAGGATCGTCGACCTTGCCAAGTTCGACCTCGAGCCGACGCCCGATCAGGGCGTGTCGGTTCTCTTCAAGCAGTCAAAGATGGCTGCCGATGCGATGGCCGACCAACCGTGGCATCGCGATTGCGGCCTCGGCGGCCACAAACTGATGTGCCCGCTGATGAACGGCAGCCTCTTCTTGACCGCCGCCGATCGGAAATCCGGCGAGCTTCGCTTTCTCCCCGGCTCATGGCGCACGGCCGGCTACCGGATCAATGACCCGGACTGCCAGCTTGGGGTCGGAATAGAGGCAGGGCCCGGCGATTTCCTGTTGCACTACGGAGATGGACTGCACGCCGGTACACCACCGACGTCCGAGGCAGGCCCCTTCAGATGGAGTGCGGTCTTCGAATACGGCGCCGCCGGCCGCGCCGCGGAGCAGAGCCAGGAGCACTACGACCAGGCCATGCAGCACGTCGACACCCAATCGCTCATTCAGGGCTGAAACCAGACGCCGACGCGAGGAAATCCCATGGATCGCAATGAGTACATTGAAGCCCTCACATTCTGCTAGCGGGCCGAGGCCGCAGGCGCTGTGATGGGTGAGGTCGGAGTCGTGCTCCGATCCAACCCTGCGGAAAAAGCGACGCCCTACGCCGCTTCCTTTTCGAACACGTGAAGTCGCCCGAATCCCAGATGCGCCACCGCTGGGAGGAAGGCTCGGTCGTTTTCCTGAACAACCGCTGCGCTCAGCACTACGCGGTTCCCGGCTACCACCAGCGCCGCATTCCGCACCGCGTGACGATCAAGGACGATCGCGCCTTCTGAAGGCGGGAGCAACAGCGCGGAACGACGCCGAAACGATTCGAAACGATTCGAACCTATGCGCTCGTTCGAATCGTTCTGAATCTGGCGCGTCCCAAGACGATCCCCAAGAGGCTCGCCACAAATGGTAAGGAAATCAATGCCAGGCCGACCAGCGATTTAAGGCTCGGTTTCGACATCACCGGTTTCTACGCTTCCAACAACTAACGCCGCTCCCGCAATAAGGCGCTCTTCCTCGATCCCGGGGAGCACCACCCGTACGCCGATCTCCCAGGCTTTAACCGAGAAAGCAAACCGCTCACACGAAATTTCAGGTTTCGTTCCATGCGTCGCCTAATGCGCCCCCCGATCGAAGACGGCAAAGGGAACACTAGGGAAACGAAAAAATGCCCCGACCGGATTGGAACGGTTTCGGAGCGTCTGGAGAAAATGACCGCAGTCTGATGCTCGCACCAAGCGCGTTCTCGACGTCTGCCGTGCTACGCCTCGCAGCGCGTGGATGTGTTAGCGATCGCGTGAAAGTTCACTACCGTTTCCTTTCTGGAGGATCCCGAATAGCCCCGCACTCGACGGGGACGAGATTCCGGCGAGTTCTCTCGTTGCCCCCAACTATTGCCGACGAGGTCGTTGCAACAGCATGCAGATTTTCAAGCGCTCCCCTCACCGCTCCCCTCACCGCCTCACACGCGGTCTTACCTCAATCATCGCGCTGATCGGCGCGTGCGTGTTCGTCGCGACTTCAGCCTTCGCTGAGGATGCGGACAACTATTCAAGGCCCGGACCCTATTTCGGCGCAACGGTTCTTGGCGGATCCTACCAGCAGGTATCCGATGACCTCGCCGACGACGTCACCGCAGCCATCCCCGACCCGCTCTCGCGAAATATCGAAGCAGACCCCGCACTCGGATTCGATATCTACGCGGGTTATCGCATCAATCGTTACGTCGCGGTCGAGGCCGAGTTCGAGATGCTGCCGTCCAACGATTTCGACTACGATGTCGACACCGAGGCACGTCCCCCCGACCCGGGCCCACCGCCGGTCCCCGAGATCTTCGCCACTTCGGGCACCGTCGCCGAAGTCGAATCGCTGTCGGCCACGGTGAATGCGAAATTCTTTCTTCCCCTCGGTCGACTTCAGCCCTTCGTGCTCGCAGGGGTCGGCGTCGTGGACGTCGACCAAAAGGACGTCACAGGCCGAAACCTATCGGAGTCGGGGACCGAGGTTGCCGGTCGCTTCGGGGGCGGCGCCGACATCTACCTGACGGACCACGTCGTGTTCCATCTCTCATTGGAGTATGTCCTCCCAGGCAGTTCACTCTCTCAATTCGACTTCATCTCGTACGGCGCCGGTCTGCAATTCAGGTTCTAGTCTGCAAGCCTGAGTTCAGACGAGCGCCCACGGCGCTCTTCATACGCGATGCACTCCAAGTATCGAATTCGCTGATCGATCGACATTGTGGAGCGTCTGATCCCACCCGGGTCTGTAATGCGGATGCGCGATTGGAGGCGCGTTGTCAGCGCCACCAATAATCGGCGCGTCGACAGAATCGCTTCGAACTCGTCGCCGTTGGGGAACCGAATGGATGTGAATCTCGATGAAGCCTCCAGCGAGGCTCCGGACGCGGAGAATCCGGAGCCCCGCAGCAGACTTTCCTCGCTTGTGCCGCAACTATCGAGTTCTCTCACCCTACTCCTCCTCTTTATTGCGCCGTTCATTTTCCTGCCGATGATGGGCGGCGTAGTGTTCGCCACGTTATTCGGACCTGCTGCGCTGCTGGCGGGGGCTCAGGACCACTGGCCGCTGCAAGCTTCTATCGTCGCCATTGCTTGTGTGCTGCATCTCGTCTCGACGCGCCTCTACGCTCGACAGGTCTTCTCAATCATGCGCAAGCAGGCCGGCGTAGAGCCGACTGCCGACGCCGACGCCCAACCCCAGGTCCAGGACCCGGCCCGGGAGTGGCATAACGTTGACGACGCGTCCCCGGCGGAAGGAGCGTCGGCGGCCCTGCGCTTCGAGACCTACGGCCAGGACGCGGAGAGATTGATCGACACCGACGTCGAGGAGTTCGTTCGGGATCGCCTGCTGAACCTCCGCGGTCGGATTTTCTTCTACGCGATCCTCGCCGGATTGGTGTTTAGTCTGGCGATTCAGCTCATTCTTTCGTCTACGTTCATGGCAGCGTTCCTTGGTGTTCCAGAATCCGGTCCGGTACCCCAGGCCGACCGGTCGCTTCTTGCGTGGGTCCAGCCATTCGTCTCCGATCTGATTGCAGGAGGCCTGGCGTTCTTGATCTATCGCCACCGGTTGGGTGTTGGTATTCCGACGGCATTGTTTGTCGGAGTCTGCGCGAACTTAATCTGGGTGATCGTGGGCTTCGGGATGTGGTTCGACGATTCGCTCTCGGCGGAGGACCGAAAAAATGTGGTCCTGATCCTGGCGCCGTTCGTCGGATACATTTCGGTGGTGATCTTGGGGGGCATCGCCGCCCGCCGCTATGGCCGCCAAAGTGAGGGAGAGCACCTCGCCGGCCTGAGACTGCTGGTGCTGCGCGTCTTCGGCGTCGATCGCAATACGGAGTCTCTATTCGGCTTTGTTGTGCGCCGCTGGCCGTTCCTTGGGCCACTCGTCACGATCGTGGATCCAACGTACGCGAGCTTCGTCTTCTCTCGCGCGCGATTCGTTCTACTGCTCAGTGCTGCCATACCGCCACTCTTTCTCTTTGCCCTAATCCAGGACGTAGAGGCCATGTGGCTCTTTACGTTGGTGACGACCGCAGCGTACTACGCCTGCTGGCTTCCACTCTTGTTCGCCTGGATGGTGTGGCGTCTAAAAGTGTCGACCGGACACAATATGGCGGCGCTGACGCAGCGACTGGCGTTCGAAAGAAAGTCGCTGTTTCAAAAACGCTATCCAGCGATTCGACTCGTATGCTTCGACGATTTGTGGAAGTCAACGATGGCGCACCTCGTCGGCTGGGCAGATGTGGTGCTCATGGATTTGCGGGGCTTTACGTCCGCAAGACAGGGATGTGAGTACGAGCTCGCTTACTTGATGGATCATTGCTCACTCGCGAAGACGTTGTTCCTGGTCGATGCGACGACCGACACCGACCTATTTCGCACCACCTTGCGGCGTCAATTTGGGAGCGTAAACCCGGCTTCCCCCAACGCCGGCCAGAGCGAGGTTAAGGTCCACAGCTATTCCGCAAGCGGGTCGGGGCGCGAACTTCGCCGGGAAATACGTCCGATCCTCGCCGTCCTCGGCGATTTGGCCACCACGGATAACGCGAGCACAGCAACTGAAGCGTCATCATCTATGTCCCAACGCGGCGCCCCACTCAGCCGGGAAGCACAAACCGTGACGCGTGCGATCCGTGTCTCGTGGCTAGTTCTCGCTCTCGGCTTCGTTGCACAATTCGCATTGAGTTGGGATGGCATACGCCTGGGATCGGGGCTTTCCATCATGTGGCTGGGTGGCATAGGCCTGATGCTGACCACCCGGATGCGCCGCTTGCTCATCCGCGACGGCAGCCTGGAGCGGCTCTTTCACGGCAGAATGTGGCCGTCGGCGTTCATGTGCTTCGCCGGCAGCTGGCTCGTCTGGTACGTTTGGATCCCGCTGCAGAACTAACATTCTCGCGTCATCCGCCCTCTGCCCCCCGGTTGCCCGACCGCGGCAGCGGCGACCCCAAAAGGGCCAACGGCTCAAACTGCCTCACGACGCCGGCACTAGCTCCGATCGACTCCGCTGAGATCTTCATCGAACACCTCGACGACCGCCGCATAACATGCCTCTCGGTCAAACAGTTCTTCTTCGTCTTCCGCGAGCAGACGCCTATTCTCGGGAATAGCGGCGATGCGATTCGATTCCTCGAGCGCATCCATGTCTCGATAGACGATCTCGGTGATCACGTCATGGGTGGACTGCGTCTCGGAGACGACTCTACTCGTCGGCGTGCCCGCCTCGGCTAAGAAGCTACTTGCGGTGCCCAGGTAGTTTCGCCGGTACTCAATCCAGAGATGACCGAATAGTCGCAAGGCCAATCGCGAATGGCGAGTTTCATAGGCGATGCGGAACTCTTCGGGCGTCATGCCCTTCTTCCGTTTGAGCATCAGGATGGATTTGATGGGCATGGCTATTCGCGGATTTACGATCGGGTCGAGCGCGGACAAACACCTGGACAATCACGGTCACAGAGACCGACGGTGCGAACGCGATCCGGCTCTAACCTCTCTTGGGTACATGCATCGGCGCAGGAACTCGACTCTGCCCGGATTGCGATTCATCGCGCCAGCGATCGATCCCGCCCCGCCGTCAGTCCGATCAGCCCAAGTCCGAGCAGTATCGCTGTCCCAGGCTCCGGTATGACGAGCAGGAAGTCGAATGCCATGTCCTGTCGTTGGACGCTCCTATGCTCGATGCTGAGTGTGTAGAGCCAACCGCCCTGAAGCACACCGCTCGCGCCTGCCGCGCCACCTGCATACCCACTTAACATGGATTGGCGGTCGAAGACGGTCTCGCTCGCGCCCGGAAATGGCAACATCGGGACGCCCGACAGCGTGAACGAGACGTTTTGGACCTGGTCGGCGGGACGACCGACCCCGGCAAAGGTCGCTGCGTAGGGCGTGTCGTGCTCGACCCAGAACCTCACGAAGAGACTCGACTCCGCGTCGCCCCACGTGTTTTCGTTGGTGTAGTAGTAGCTGCCCTCGTCGCCGGGATCGCCGCCGCTGGTGTTGTACTCACCTCCCTGACTGAGGGCGCGGCTCGCGAACGAAATGGCCTGGCTCGACACGTCCGATTGGAGATCGATCCGTCCGATTCCGTCCGGGGCCTCCTCCACAGCGAATACGCGAGAGGCCAGGCTGATATCCCAGACGCCCTCCCCCAGGTTCTGCCGATGATCAGCATCGTTGTCCGAGAGGGTTCCCCAACTCGCGTCGAGGAAGTAGTCCGCGCTGGTGAAGATACGGCGCTCGGCTTCGGAAATCGAAACGGTGGCGCTCGCGGCGCTCGTTAGGCCCAGAGCGATCATGATCGCCGTCAGGACAGTGGCCATGCCCATTCGCCGCCTTCGTTCAGAAGCCTGCGTCTCGGACCTCACACGACCTGACTCCGTTCCCATCATCGACTCGCTCATCTCACCCCCTCAAGCTGGCTGCTCCGCTTGAATAGGAGTGGTCCCATCCGACGGGTAATCGCGAGAATTCGTGATTTTTTTCGACAGTCTGATCGGAAATGTCGCTCAGGTGGCGGAGACCGGGTCATCCTAAAGATCTCCTCCTCTTGCGCCACCCAACATGGGGATCGTGGCCACATCAGACCACCGGGCAATCCTGGATTCGGTAGCGTTCCAGCATCGGGACCAGTGACATCGCGTTGACCCTCAACGCCCCCTGTTGCTGCTGAAGCCCGACGATTCGGCGGCCCACTGTGCACGCTCAGCTCTGGCAAGGTTTGATGATTGTAATCGCAGTACTCGCGTTCAGCGGGTCGGGCCTCGGCTGCGACATGGACAGCCTCTCCGCGGCGGCGCCCTCGTCGTGCACCGACTTCGGAAGCCAGTGTCAACTCGGCGGTGGCCCGCTCGGAGTCTGTGATCACCACGTCTGCTCAGAAGATGAAGCCCCGCCTTGTTTCGTGTGCACCCCCCAGCACTAACAAGGCAAGCTCATTTCTGTACGATCGATCGAAGTTCCACTCTTGATCGGGGCCAAAGACAGCGATCGAGCCACCGCGGAGAACGGATTTCGATGAGACAGATTGCACCGCCCGGCAGCCATCACGACGAGCTCGAGATCGAAGCCGTCACGAACCTAATGCGTGAAAGCCGGCTGATGATCGGCGAGAACGTCGAGGCCTTCGAAGCCGAGGTCGCCGCACTCATGTCGAAGCGGCACGGCGTCATGGTCAACTCCGGCACCTCAGCGCTCTACATGGCGCTCGACCTCCTGGATCTTGAGCCGGGCGACGAGATCATCACGTCCGTTCTGACATTCTCGGCGGACATCGCGCCGATGGTTCGCGCGGGCATCGTCCCGGTCTTCGTCGATGTCGACGAGACGGGCTATCAGATCGACGTGACGCGCATCGAGGAGATGATTGGTCCGCGGACGAAGGCGATCCTGACCCCCAACCTGATCGGCAACTGTCCCGACTGGGACGTGATTCGGGATATCGCTGATCGCCACGGCCTCAAGGTCGTCGAGGACACCTGCGACGTCCTCGGAGACACCTTCTTGCGAGGCACCCGCACGGGGACACGGGCTGATATCGGAGTGACGAGTTTCGCGGTAACCCACTCGATTACCGCCGCCGGCGGCGGTGGATTGATCGCGTTCGACGATCCAGAGATGCACGATCGTTGTTTGGTGAAGCGTCGCTGGGGTCGGCGCTCGGAGCGGTACTTCTTTGGAAGCAAGCGCGGCCAAAGCGATCGATTCAGCGCGACGGTCGACGGACTCGCCTACGACAACATCTTCGTGTTCGAGGACCCACTTGTCTGGAACTTCGAACCGACGGAACTCGCGGCGGCCTTCGGGCGGGTCCAGCTTCAGAAGCTCAACGAGTTCAACCGACGCCGCCGCGAGAACTTCGCCCGCTACGACGAGTGGTTCATGGAGCACGAAGAGCACTTCATCCGGCCGACGACGACCCCTGACGTCGAAACGACCTGGATGCTCTATCCCTACATGCTTCGCCCCGACGCCAAGCTGTCTCGCAGTGAAACCCAGGAACTCCTCGAAAAGCAAGGCGTCCCGACGCGCGTCGTCTGGAGCGGAAACATCACACGCCAGCCGGGCTTCTCGAAAATCGAGCGCCGCGAGCCCGAGACCGGTTTCCCGAACGCCGATCGCGTGATGGAGTACGCGCTGATGTTGCCCACGCATCAGGGGCTCACTGAGGAAGACGTCGACTACGTGGTCGACGTGCTCGAACAGACACTCGGCTAGGCGTCGGTCGGTCGCTCTCTTCCGCGACCTGCTCGCTTCTCGTTGGATCTGGAGACAACGCAGCCGAGATAAAGGGCCACGGCGCACGCCTGAGCAAGAACGCGGACGGGCCGCACGGGCAAGCTGCTTTAACACTGGTGCGAATTGCGCGGGCCCCGTCACATGCCGCTCGCCGTCGAGGCATTCCTTCGACGAGGTACGTTTCCTTCATCAAGAACGGCAAGACAACGCACTCACAGAACGACGCCGTGAACTGTGAAGTGCTTCACACGCGAACGATTTTCATGTGTCGCCGAGTCACGCCAATCGGCAACCGCGCGTCGCTATTTGGAAAGGCGACTCAAAATAAAGTATCCGAAAGCCATGTCTACCTCGATCTATTCGCCAAGGCGAAGTGAGCCGATCCGGGATGCATCGTGCATAGGGACGGCTCTCTTCCGGTCACCACAAACGAGGGCAAATAGATGCGAGCGCGACAGAGCGATCGATTGAATCTGGCGAAGAGGGTCGACGATGCAAAAAAATGGGGGAAGGCATTCGCCGCAACAACGCTCCTTTCGATGTTATGCGTGACGGGAACGGCGACAGCCGCGATCTTCGTCGTAAACTCGACCTCGAACGCCTCGGATGCCTCGCCAGGGAACGGCCTGTGCGCGACGACGACTTCGCAATGCACATTTCGCGCAGCAATCGAGGAGTCCAACGCGCGGCCCGGGTACGATGAGATTCGCTTCAGCGGCTCTCTTCCCAAGATCGGCGGCATCGTGCAGTTCTTGCCGTCGAGTCCGTACCCACCGCTCACGGATCGTGTGCTCATCAACGGATACAGCCATCCTGACTACGATGGAAGTTCGACGACCTCGATCCCGAATCCAATGATCAATCTCGTCGGGAGCAACGCAGGTCCCTCGACCGTCGGAATCGACGTATGGACGACGGCGAGCGGCTCGACTATCCGAGGCCTCGCGGTCGCCGGCTTTTCGACGGGCATCCGCTTGAACGGGACCCGGCCGATCGGGACTTCTCTTGATGTAGCGAACGTCATTCTTCAGGGAAACCACATCGGTATCCTCCGCGGATCGCTGCTGACGGGGAATATTTTCGGGGTGAGCTTGTTCGCCGCTCAGGGAAACCTGATTGGAGAATCATGCGGGGTCTTCGGTGGTTGTAGCGGCACGGGCAACCTGATTTCGGCGAACGAGGTCGGCATTCACGTATCGCAAGAGGCCGATGGAAATCGCATTGCGGGCAATTTCATCGGCACGGACCGCTTTGGACTCGGCACATACATTCCGTTCTCGGGGTATACGGGCAACACGAATCGGGGCATCTGGCTCACTTCGAGCGTTCGTGCCGAGGACTTCCGGATTGGTTCGATCGGATCGACTTACGATGCGGGTACGCAGACGTTTACGCCGGTCGCTGCGGGCAATGTTATTTCGGGGAACGACGGGACCGGCGTCGTTCTCGAGGGGGAATACGAGGCCGAATTCCAGGCGAACATGATTGGTGTCAATCGAACGGGAACGGCCGCGGTCCCGAACGGAATCAATGGCATCTCCGCGCTTTTGAATACAAGTGTCGCAAGCTTGCAAGTCGGTACGGACGGCATCGGCGGAAACGTCATCTCGGGGAACGACGGCAACGGCTTCGAGTGTTCCGGCGCGAGCCACGGGACGGTGGTGACTCTTCGCAACAACAAAATCGGCACGAACGCATCGGGGACAACGGCGATTCCAAACGATGGAGACGGGATTGATGCGAATTGTGATGTTCTCATCCAGACGAATACCATCGGCGGGAATGGCGAAAAGGGCATCTACATCCGAGCGTACGCCGAGGTGCAGAACAACTGGATCGGCGTGAATCAGGACGGGGATCCGCTTCCTAATTCGCAAGACGGAATCTTCGACGCAGGGGTCGATGCTTTGATCGGCGGCGCCGGCTTCGGCAATGTCATTGGCTTCAACGATCGCCACGGGATCTACTCACTCGGGCGCGGAACGACGATTCAGGGCAACTATGTCGGGACCGATTCGTCTGGCCAGGATCTCGGGAACCAGAACGCCGGAATCCGAATCACTCCATTTACAACCGAAGGCTTCGAAGTCGGAGGAATCGACGGACTCGTGAACGGTCTTGGAAATGTGATCGGGCATAACAACTCGAATGGCATCAGCCTCTACCAGAACTCGCTCGTCGGCCCCGCCAACGCAATCCATGGAAACTACTTCGGTACAGACCCGAGTGGTCGAGACCTGGGCAACCGCTCCGAGGCGATTCGAGGAAACGTGAACGAGCTCTCCATCGGGGCCCCGCTCGGAACACCGGACACGGACGTTGCCCGTCACGCGAACATCTTCGCCAACAGCGACGTAGATGCTATCCGGCTCGATGCGGCGGCCCTCGAAGTGACGATCCGGGGCAATCACTTCCGCAAGCCAGGCCCCACGTCCGGACGCCATATTCGTCACGGCTGGACCGAACATGATGGCTTAAACGATGTGGATGACTACGACGAAGGCCCCAATCGGCTGCAGAACTTTCCCGAGATGGATCAGAGCCGGACGTTTTTGAACGCGGGGACAGGCGATGTGGAGATTCGCTATCTCGTGGATTCGGATCCCGTGGCTTCGGCTTATCCGCTTCGCGTCGACTTCTATGTAGGCGATCCAGCGCCGAGTTCCGATGAAATCGTCGCGGCCTTCATCGGCTCTGACAGCTACGGCGCGGCTTCCGCAGGGGATTATGAAACGGCCGTTTTCCTGCCGATTCCGGGGACGATCGCTCCCGATGCGATGGGCAATATCACGAAGAATCTCTATGCGATCGCTACGGATGCGGACGGGAACTCGAGTGAAGTCTCCGCCCAGGCGATCCAACTTCCGGAGCCTGGGATGGCGGGCGCGTTGATGGTGGGAATCGTGGGGCTGGCAGGTCTCGCGAGACGGCGGGAAAGCCGTCACGTCCGAAGGGACTACCGCCCGAATACGGCGGCAGGCTTGTGTTCGAGAAGCTTGGCTTCATCGAGTTCGACACCGAGGCCAGGTCGATCGGGCACAAGCAGGTCGCCGTCCTCCCACTCGAGGGGTTCAACCAGGATCTCGTCAAAGAAGAGGCCGGACTTGAAGATGCTCTCCTGGATCAAGAAGTTCGGGATGGCCGCGTCGAGCTGGATTGCAGCGGCGGTGATTAAGGGCCCACCCCACACATGCGGCGCCATGAGGACGTAGTGCGCCTCGGCCAGAGACGCGATTTGCTTTCCCGCTGTAATGCCGCCGCAGCTACCAAGATCCGGTTGAGCGAAGTGGCATGCCCCGACGGCAAAGAGCCGTTGAAAGTCGTGCACGTACGCGAGACGCTCGCCGGTCGCGATGGGAATGGTCGTGCTTGCGGCGATCCGTGCCATCTCGTCGGCGTTCTCGGGCGGGCACGGTTCTTCTAGCCAGAGCGGGTCGAATTTTTCGAGGCGTGCCGCGAGACGGCGCGAGACCGACGGAGTGATCTGCCCGTGGGTACCGATGATCACATCCGCCTCGTTCCCCACCGCCTCTCGAATCGCCTCGATCGTTCGCTCCGCATGATCATATTCCTTCATGCTGATTTCCCACGGAGCAATGGGCTGCGTCCCGGGGAGCTGATACTTGAGCGGGTCGAGCTTCACGCCCGTGAACCCATGGTCCACGATCTTTCGCGCATTCTCGGCGACCTTTGCGGGATTCTCGCTCCAGTCAGCGGCGGCGGACTCAAGGTTCCCCTCGAAATCGGGGTCCATGATGTACGAGTACGTGCGAATTCGATCGCGGTAGCGTCCACCTAACAGATCACAGATCGGCGCCTCATAGGCCTTGCCGGTGATATCCCACATAGCCATGTCGAATGCGCTGATCAGGCCGGCCGCGAAGTAGTCGGCGTGCTGAGAACAAAGGCCCGCGTACATCAGCTTGTTCAACATATCCCGATTGAGCGGATCCTGACCTAACAGGTAGCGATGAAAAATGCCGTCAACGAGCTGCTCGAAAGCGCTGTCCATGCCATACAGGCTGAAGAGCACCGCCGTCTCGCCCCAGCCGACATGGCCCTCGTCGGTCTCGACCTTCACGAAATACCAGAAGTAGCCGCCAAGGTTGGGCGGCGGAGTCGCGACAACAAACGCTGTGGCTTTGGTCATCTTCATCGTGAGGTTCTCCTGATTATGGTCTCGGGAATCATCCTTGAGGTGCGCTCTGATGACGATGACCGAAAGATTAAAATACTGACATTTCGCGACACATCGGATCGCAATATCATGCGTTAAATGTCATCTCGCAATCCGAACGGCCACACGGCCCGTCCCTTCGCAAGCGCCGAGCAATATGTGGGTGGGGCCTGGATGGACTCGCTGCTCCACGCCATGGAGGGCATCGGTCTCGACACCACACTGCTCAGCCGCGGGCTCCCCGGTGTACCAACGGCGTCCCCGATCCGCGGCCGGCGAATCGAGATCGGAGCGGTTCGCCGCCTCTATCACCGAGCCGACCGCATGGCGAACGATCCGCTGCTCGGGGTTCGGCTCGGGAAAGGGATCGACGATGGGGCGATCGGCTTCCTCGGCGTTCTGCTTTGGCACGCTGCCGACCTGGGTCAGGCACTCGACGACCTCGTCACCTATCAGTGGGCCATCAGCGAGAACGGCGGATTCGAGTCCCGGGTCGATTCGGAAGCCAACGTGCCAAGTCGATGTTTCGAGTACGTCCCCATCGCCAATGCGGTTCCGGCGAACCGACATCAGATGCTGACCGTCGTAAGCAGCGTCGTCCACACCGTGCGTCGAATCACGCGCGGGGCCATCGACGTCACGGCGCTCAGACTCCCCGATTCGCTCGATTCGGGCGCAATCGGCCGCGAACTCCGCTGCACCGTCGAGCGCAGCGAGGAACATCTTGCGATCGTGGTCCGCGAACGAGATCTCTCCTCGCCCACTCCCCATCGCGACCCACGCCTCTACGAGCTAGTCAAGCACTACGCAAGCGAACTGCACGATCGAATCGTGAAGCGCCGAACGCTCGTCGGAGAGATCCAGACTTGCATCCGCCGCCGCGGATTCGTCTCCGCGAAACTCGACGCCGCAGAGTCCGACATCGGCCTACACCGACGCGTGTTACAGCGTCTCCTCGCGGACCAAGGCACGACGTTTCGTCAGCTCAAGGACGAGACGATCCGGGACGAGGCGGTCCGTCGGCTCACTTCGGGCACCGCCTCGATCACCTCGATCGCAGCGGAGCTCGGGTACTCCGAGCCCAGCGCCTTCCATCGCGCCTTTCAGATCTGGTTCGGGGTGACACCCGGAGAGTTCAAGCAATCCGATCTCTACGCGGGATAAGCGCACCTTGACCCATTTAGCGTATGCAGTACGCTATATAAATACCAAGCAAACGCGGGCGCCCAGCCCAGCTCTCCCGCCATGAAATCGTTGACGCAGCGCTCGTCCTACTGAGGGAAGGCGGCCCCTCGATCGTCACGATGGCGCGCGTCGCCGAAGCCGTCGGCGCGAGCCCGATGGGGCTCTACCGACATGTCGCGGGCCGTGAAGAGCTGCTCGGATCGATGCTCGACCACCTTCTGAGCGAACTGCTCATCGAGCTTCCGGCCGATGTCCCCTGGCAGACGAACATCCGCAGATGGATGTCCCGGGTACGAGCGCACTTCCTCGCTCACCCACACATGCTGGCGCTGATCGACTTCGAACCGGGACGCCACTTAAGCCCGACATGGCTGAGCGTCGTCGGTGAGACGATCGAGCCACTTCGAGCGGCCGGGCTCGAAGGTGAACGGCTCACCGAGGGCTTGCTCCTTGTCAGCCGACTCACGCTCGGAATTCTCGTCCAGGAGATCGTCGCGCCTGTCGCGGATACCGCCGCCGTGATCGGCGGGCTCGGACATCTCGACGGCGAGGACGCGCTCCGGTGGGTCGACATCTTGCCTGAACTCAAACGGGTAGATGACGACGCATTCTTCGCACTCGTTCAGGACCAGGTGATCCACGCAATCGAAAGCCGACTCGCCTAGTAACCTCGACGCCCTCGCTCATTCGACACGAAAGGAATAAACGATGTACATCGGCCGAATTCTTGAGAGCAAGCCTCTCCCCATGAACCAGTTCGACACAATGAACGTGGCCAAGATCGCGACGGAGCACCTCGCATCAATCACCGAGCCGCGACGACGTCAGGTTCTCCAGAACTTTATCGATCACGCGACCGCCGAGGCGAACGGCGACTACGACGCACTGATGGCGTCTTGTTCCCGCAAGAAGCAAGAATACGCAACCTTCGGTTCGAGCTTCGGTGCGCCCCAATCCTATGAGGAACTCGAGGTCCACTATCGCGGCCTCATCGAGTCGAACATCTACTTGATCCATCTCGAAGTCGAGAAGCTCATCGTCGGGACGGACGCCCTCCTCGTCGAAGGCATCGTGCACCAGCTCTACCCAGGCCAGCTGATCAAGCCGATCCATGGAATTGAAGTCGAAGACACAAGCGCGGTCTACCAACTCACCAAGCGATCTTCGATCACGTTCGTCTTCGACGAGGATGGATTGGGCGCCGGGGAACAGGCGTATTCCGAAGGCCCAACGACGGCCGCTGATCTCACACGACTCGATCCAGAAGAGGTCCCCGAACAGTTCTACGCAAACCCGCTTGCTGCCGCATAGCGGACGGAGATAACGAGGGAATGCGCCGAATCGGTGCCGTCCCGGGCTTCGTCCCCATACGGAACTCGCGGAAAACCCCGATGGCCTCGACGAATCGAACCTCCGATAGGAAAGCTCGATCCCGTTCTTCCCCGAGGTGCGAGTATGTATGGATTGGTCAATCGCGGCGTGAAAGAATTCGCCATCGACGCGCTCGGCGAGTCGGAGTGGCGCGTCATCGCGCGGCGCGCCGGAATCGAAGGTCTGGAGTTTCGAGATCTCGAGCAGTATCCCGATGCCATCACGTACAGCTTGGTCGCGCAGGCGAGTGAGAGAACAGGCAAGTCCGTCGCCTCGCTGCTCCAGGCATTCGGCCGATACTGGATCCTCTTCACGGCGCGGTCGACTTACGGAGATCTCCTCGACGGCAGCGACGATCTCGAATCGTTCCTCTTCCAGCTCAACTCGTTGCACGAATCGGTCGCCACTTCGATGCCCAAACTGATCCCGCCGAGCTTCGGCGTCGAACCCTCTGATTCTGGGCTCATCGTCCTATACGTATCCGAGCGCGAGGGTCTCGAGCCGATGGTCACCGGGCTGCTTGAAGGCCTGCTCGAGACGTTCGGTCTCGATGGCCATGTGCAGCGCCTGGACGACTCGAGCTACGGCGAGCGGCGATTCCTGATCCGCGCTGACGAGCAGTAAACGCCTCCTGAGCAGAAGCTTCTCTCGGCAACGCACCGAATCAAATTTTTCCCGCCGTCGATTTCATCCCATCGAACTTCCGAGGGCCACCGAGGTCCGCACTCTCCGCGCCCGGCGTTGGGCGACGTACCCGTGCGTCTTCAAGCGGCTTGTCAGAGCCGTGATCGCACTTCCGCTTCACTCGTTGGCGGTAGCGAGTCGCTCCTCGCTGCCTCAGCCAGGTGTTTCTCCCTCTCCGCTTCAAGCAGCTTGAAGACCCCATCGCCGTAGCGGCGGGTCATCACACTGTGGAACTGCTCGACACAGAGTCGCGACAGCCGTTCCGAGAGTGGTGTGAATTCAAGCAAGCGACGACGGCGATCGTCCGGGTCGACCTTCTCGACGAGGAGCCCCACACGAATCATCTCCGACATGGTCCGGCTGACGGTCGACTTCGGAATCTGCGTTCGTCCGCGAATTCGGTCGTAGGTAATCTTCTCGCCGCGCGTCCAGAGCTCCCCCACGCGGAAGCAGAGAATGAGCGTCGCTGGCGAATCTGGAATCTGGTCACTGCGCGTGAGCAGCGCCAATAGCTGACTCGCAAAAGTGAGCGACGGCACAATCGCCGACATGACTTCATCGCTGACGTCAAAGTCGCGTTCATCACTGTCGAGTTGAGCTTTCACGGCAAGATCTCCAATCTCAGGCAAACTCGATCGAATCGTTGTGTGACGAATCGAGAGCGGGCGCAGGATAGCGCGCAACCTAGACCGCGCGGTGCCGAGCAAGGCTTCGCAGATTTGGATCGACCCGCATGATGGGACTCACCTACCCGACAGCCGCGCTGCGAACCCGCGATGCGGCTTCTTCGCGGGCCTCAATCGG
>Ga0316209_1001798_pt1 | contig 20106 bp, 14 predicted proteins | sample 6monopyrite_MG_FD_204945 | JGI IMG/M metagenome (GOLD analysis project Ga0316209, IMG submission 204945) | Microbial mat bacterial communities from mineral coupon in-situ incubated in ocean water Damariscotta River, Maine, United States -... | ecosystem: Environmental > Aquatic > Marine >...
AAAGCCATATCCCACCAGTGATTGATGCTGGGAGAAGGATAAATCAAAATTTCCATTCCCCAGGTAACGAAAAGACAAACAACCGCAGCTAAAAAACCAGCACGAATAATTGTAGAACGTGATTGCACATGTTTCAAAAAGATGACCGATGTTGAAGCAGAAGCGAGCATGACCGAAAACTGTGAGATATCCATTAGTGTCGCGATGCTGATCATTAAACTAAGCATAAAGGCGGTCACAATGGCCATACGCTGGTTGTAGGCGACCGACATAATCATTGTCGTTGCGACCACAATCGCAACTTCTGCCCGCATCGGATCGAACGAAACAGCACGTCCCAGTGCAGAAGCAAAAATGAGTACCCCATAATAAATAACCAGGCGCGGCCACTGGTTGATAACACGTGGTTCATTCATCGATAAAAACCACATGTTGAGCGCCAGCAAAGTGCTGATAAGAACGAGGATAATGACCATGCGAGCCAATCTCGCCTGCCAGGGGAATTGCGCCAGCGAGGCGTGATACTCTGCTTCCAAGATTGAAAGCAAACTCGCATCAATCACTCCATCAGGTGGGATTAATTCTTCTCCACGCGAGATATGATTGTAAGCTGGCTCGACCTGAGATCGTGCTTTTTCGATAGCATTTTTTGTTGCCACCTGATCGTAAGTTAGCGATGACTGGCATTGACTGCGCAGCCAGCGTTCAAGAGGTTGACGGATTGTGACCAGCGTCGGGAAATCTCCCCATCGTTGACCCAGCAGCCCTGCATCGTTGAGCAAATCGCTGAGCATGACATCAGGAAGATGTGTGGCTATCCATTTTTGTTTATCTGCAAGAGGATCTTCCAGAGGGATCACTGCATCTTTATCGAAAATTGCGAGTGTGGCGTCGATGCTGATTTTACGATATTTGATTTCTTCTGGATCGGCAATTCCTGTTGGCAGAATCGGATCGATTAATTGACGGAATTCTTCGACAATCGTTGAGATATGAGTTTCGGATTGCTCGACATCCAGCGGAGTGATGACCTGTTTCAATTGCTGGAAATCAAATTCAATATTGTTAACTGCTTCTGCGGTAAGACTCCCTTTTTTTGTTCCCATTATTTCCAGTTGGGAAGAATCTTCATTGCTGATCAAACCAAATGCCTTGCGGACGTCTTTGGACAGTTCTTTGTAGTTACCAGCCTCTGCGATGCTCCCCAACGCTCCGCGGAGTTGATCTGGAAGTTTAGAAAGAATTTTTTGATCGTTGCGGAAAATGGAGGGGACTTGACGTATCTTCTCTTCAATCGCCCGCCTGGTTTCAAATTCGTCAATAACCTGAAATTCCATTTTTGCAGAAAGACCATCTGCGAAACGCTCGCCGATTCGATGATTGAACGGAAACGTCCAGCCCTGCAAGCCAATAAGAATTCCAATGGAAGCAACAATTCCAATGACAAATCGCAGCCATCGGCCACGCTTGACTTGCAAAGAGTCTTGCCTGCTTGCTCCACCAGCATACGAACGAGAACCGTTTGTACGTGAAACACGAGATCGCTTTGTGGAACCAAAGAGCTTCATATTGTTGTTGTATCGCCTCACTCGGCGTAGCCGGAACCAAACAGTAGGTTAGGCTTTCCAGCCTGACACGAATTACCCTGATCTTTCAATCAATAACACAGAGTTTCAATCAATAACACAGAGTTCGCTGGTAAAATAGGAGAGTAAATCTCATGGAAACTACATTCATCAGGCTAGAAAACCTAATCTACAGTATTTCAAAGCAAACCTACAATAGTACATTTTCTTAATCTTTATGTTTAGTTTGATCGTCGTAGGCTTGCACGATATCTCGAACAAGTCGATGTCGAACGATGTCACGACCATCAAGCTTCAGCGAGGTTGCCCCTCTAATTCCTTTTAACCGTTTCATCGCGTCTGTTAACCCTGAAGGAACGTGAGTGGGCAAATCGTTTTGTGTTTCGTCTCCGGTGACAATTACTTTTGAACCTGTCCCCATGCGAGTCAGGAACATTTTCATTTGAGTGATTGTCGTATTCTGCGCTTCATCAAGAATCATAAAGGTATCGTTCAGCGTTCTTCCCCGCATAAAAGCGAGCGGAACAATTTCGATAACATCGTGTTCCATATATTTTTCAACCTGTTCATAATCGATCATATCACGCAGGGCGTCAAGTAAGGGACGCAGAAAGGGGTTCACTTTTGCCAGCATATCTCCAGGCAGAAACCCTAATTTTTCCCCAGCTTCGACAGCCGGCCTGACCAAGACAATTTTACGAACAATCTCTTTCTGTAAACAATGCAGCGCCATCGCTACTGCCAGGTAAGTTTTTCCCGAACCAGCAGGTCCAGAGCAGAAAACAAGATCATTTCTTTCAATCGCCTGTAGATATTTTGCCTGCCCATGACTACGTGGGTGTACCGACATCGGCGAGCAGGTTTTGAATTTGGCAGGTGCAGGCGTTTCCTGCAAAGCAGTTTCTTCAACACTTTTTTCTCGTTTAATAAGTTTCTTACGTAGCGGTTTCTTTCGAATAATGCCGGGAGGAGTTTCTTCTTTTTCTTCCTCTTTTTCTTCGACTGGTGTTTCCGTTAGCTCAGCTTCAGATTGTACCGTTTCTGTTCGCTCTATTGAAGCCGAACTTTCCGAGGCAACTACATCTACTGGCTTCTCAATTTCGGGCTTCTCTACATCTGACTCCTCAGGCGAAATGGGAGCCTTTACTTCTGCTGATTTTATTACAGGGATCGTTTCACCAGCACCTTTGAAGCCGACAACCTCTTCGATGTATTCATCTAATGATGATGAATCTGGCTGATGAAATTTTGATGAGAAGGCAGATTCAATGATATTACCAATGACAGGTTCATCGACTGGGAGATTATTCATCAGACGATTCTGCATCGCTTCAATCACATCAGAGGCAAGTTTCACTTCAGCCGGCGACCCGGTGAGAAGCATCTTGCCACTACGCGAAAGAATCCGAACAGGGATCGCCTCAACAATTTGCTTCAAATTTGCATCGTGAACGCCAATCAGCGACTGTAAAAGATGGGGAGTTGCAGCCTCAAATGTACGTGTGACATGTCCGCTTGTTGTTGTACTCACATTTCACTTTCTAAAGAGATCGGTTGATAGCATATATCTTCACATGTTCGATCAACCTCTCTGCCAAGCTGTTCTTCACAATTCCAATTGGAGAAAACAGCTAAGTTGAAACAGCATCACATTGCCTGATAAGCATTTTACCTGATCCAGGCATTTTGCAAGCTTTTTTATGCTGCATTACGAATATGTTTGCAATCCTGCTCTCCACATTCAAGCCAGCATGCAGGTTATGCCGATTTTGGCGATAGCGGCAATTGTCCTGATTGCATTGTATGAACTACAGGGCACGTGATCGCATGGTTACTTTTCGTTTGTCTGTAGGGCAAGGTCAGTAGCAGGGTACGAAATAAAGATTGCCGTAACAGGCGATATACAAATAAGTTACAGGTTTTATTGTTAGTTCAGTAAGCAAATTCATCGTTCTGAAATGAACGCCGTTGCCCATCTGACATTTTCGATTCAGGGATGTTCGTCGAATGTATCAAAATTTCTTTCAATTTACGCGAAGTGTATTCTCTGCCGCACCAGACTCTGCACTATTGTATTCCACTGCGTTGATAGAACGGACCTTACAATCCCTGGAACAGACGCTTATTCAGGGGGAAGGAATCGGTTTGCTGACTGCTCCTGCGGGGGTCGGGAAAACACTGATTTGCAAAGCAATTCGTGATCGTCTTGCCAGTCATTCTACTTTATGCACAGGTAGTGACGGCATTTTTACAGATTCCGACAATCACTTGGAAAAAGCTGCACCTTCTGAAGGTCCATTCCCCGTGCTGCTGTTGCAATCTCAATTTCCAACGCGCAGTTCGTTGTTGCAGACGATATTATTTGAATTGAATCGTCCTTATGCCCGCATGTCGGAACAGGAACTCCGCCTGGAATTAATTTCTTATGGACGAAATTTGGCTCAAAAGCATCATGGCATTGCAATTATTGTTGACGAAGCACATTTGCTTGGCGAGCATATTCTGGAAGAGCTTCGCGGGTTGACGAATTACATGTTTTGTGCCGATCCCATTTTTCGAGTCGTCCTTTCCGGGCAACTTGCATTGGAAGAAACATTGACGAGCCGATCTTTGGAAGCCGTCAATCAAAGGTTAAGCTGCCATGTGACACTGGAAACGCTGACAAGACAGGAATCGATTGAATATATCGAAACTCGAATTCAAGGTTCTGGGGCGATTTGCAGCGATGTCTTCACGCCCGAAGCTCTCGATTTAATCGTTCGTGCATCCGATGGGTTACCCCGTTGTTTGAATCAACTTTGTGATCATACCTGCTTGCTTGCATCTTTATCGGGAACAAAGCCGGCTGGCGAATCTCATGTCCGTGAAGCCCTCGACGATTTAGTGAAACTTCCCTTGCACTGGAACATCCCACAAGCACGTCTGGATCCGGTCAGTGAACTGAACGGTTCAAGCGACTCCTGTGAGAACTGCGGAGACTGTGAGAATAACTGCAACGAGGCGAACGCTGAATCTGTCATCGAGATTGTTTCAGAAGAAGATCATGTCATTGAAACATCGCCTGTACAAGTAACGCAAAATACAGAAGAGGCATCTGACCTTTCAGAATCAGCAACTGTTTTTGAAATCGGTGGACCTGCATCATCAGAAATTGAAACACCTTCTTTGAGTTCTGAAAGTAATACCTGCGAGGAGACAGCGACGGATTTCGATCAAGTAGAAGATGGCTTCGACAAAGTCGCATTCGAACAGGGATTGGAAGAAGAGCCTGTCGTAGCCGAGCAGCTTGGTCAGTTAGAAGTAGGGGCCGCTCCAGATATTATTGATGAGATTGAAGCAGAAGATTGTGAACCGCCTGTCGAAATATCCTCATCGATTGAAACAGTTTCTGCTCCAGAAGAATCTGTTGAACAGTCTGTCGAGGAAGAGTTGCAGAAAGCCGAATCTGCAATTGAAGAAATTATTGAGAGTGAATTGACCGAAACAGTAATAGAAACAGTATCTGTCACGCCTGCTCAAAGACAAGATCTTGCAGAAAGCCTGCTCAGTGGAATTGCTGTTCCAGATCATGCAGAATCCTGTATGGAAGAACCTTGCGATCAGCAACCGAAGGAAGAAGCAGTACAGGATCGCTATGCCGCTTTAGATGCCCGTCGCCTGGGGCAACTTTCTGAGGTTGCCAGCATCGAGCCATGTTCAAATCAAGACAGCCCGGCTGACTTGACACAGAACGGTGTGGAACACGGCATCGAGCAATCCGTTTTAGAACTGACAGCAGAACTTTCAGTTGCAATCGGAGAAGCAGGCGACGACATCGTCCCCAACCCGCAAGACATCATCATCACCGCCAGTGAATCTTTCCCTGAAGAAGAGGAAGCTGAATACGATATTGTCGAGCCTGAAGATTGTTAACGCTTTCCGATTCTTTCAAGTCATTGAAAGCAACCCAGCATGCGAAGATGGGGACAAGCAGACCATCCTACAAAGCTGATTGCATGACTGAAAATTAATTCGCGTTTCGAAATGATCAAGTTATGTATGCCTGCACGTAGTCGCCTTCGGTTTGCCGTTAAACGAATTCTCTCAAGTGGTGCAGTTAATCTCCCGTACGATTACTTAGAAAAGTAGATCTCGCGATGCAATCTGCTTTGTTTTCTCTCTGGTAACTATATCAGCGGATCGGGTAGCACAGACAATCCCGTTCAGGGTTGTCTGTGTTGCGAAGCAACCCGAGGTATTTCTTTTCGATTCGTTCAGTTGCTGCGCTCTCGTGCATTTCGTAGCATCATTAACCGGTTTGAGGTCAAGGTACGGTTCTCTTAGAATTCTTTTTAAGTCATAACAGTTAATAGAGGAGTTCTGTTTTGCGTTTCAATATTCTCGTCCGCACTTTAGGACTCCTGTTTTTCTCTGGCTTAATCGCGATTGAAACCAATGATTCTGAGGCGGCAGATTTACCAAACAAGCCGTTGAACGTTCTCTTTCTGCTCATCGACGATTTAGGTTTTATGGATGTCGGCTGTAATAATCCCGATACTTTTTACGAAACTCCCAATATCGACCGCTTGGCTAAAAGTGGAATGCGATTTACCAATGGGTACGCCGCCTGCCCGGTTTGCAGTCCGACGCGGTACAGTATTTTAACGGGGAAATATCCTTCGCGGGTTGATGCCACCGATTGGTTTGTCGGAAAGCGATCCGGAAAATTCCTCCCCGCTGAGTTAATTGACCACATGCCGCTGGAAGAAGTGACATTAGCTGAGGCTCTTAAAGAGAATGGCTATACCACTTTCTTTGCAGGCAAATGGCATTTGGGAGAAACCGAAGAATTCTGGCCCACCAAACAGGGGTTTGATATCAACAAAGGCGGCTGGAGACGGGGCGGACCGTATGGACCCGGAAAATATTTTAGTCCGTATGGAAATCCCCGCTTATCCGATGGCCCCAAAGGCGAACATTTACCAGATCGACTCGCCAGAGAAACAGCGAAATTTATTCGCGAGCATCAACAGAAGCCATTCCTTGCGTACCTTTCTTTTTATTCTGTCCATACACCGTTGATGGCTCCGAAACAGTTGGTTGAAAAATATAAGGCCAAAGCAAAACGATTGGGGTTGATCGGGAAAACAGAGTTCGCTGACGAAGAACAAGTCTGGCCAACAAACAAAACTCGCAAGGTTCGCATTCTTCAGAATCATGCCGTCTATGCAGCCATGGTTGAAGCGATGGATACCGCCGTCGGAAAAGTGCTTAATCAGTTAGAGGCATCTGGGTTGAAAGAAAATACAGCAGTGATGCTCATCGGAGATAATGGCGGCTTGAGTACTTCGGAAGGTTCACCAACTTCCAACTTGCCGTTACGTGGCGGAAAAGGATGGCTTTATGAAGGAGGAATTCGCGAAGCGTATCTCATTCGTTGGCCAGGCGTCACCAAACCGGGAAGTGTTTGTGATGTCCCGGTAACCAGCACCGATTTCTATCCAACGATTCTGGAAATGGCGGGCTTACCAGGTAAACCGAAACAACACCTTGATGGTATCTCACTGGTCCCCGTTCTTAAAAGAGGCGGTTGCTTGGAACGCGATGCAATTTATTGGCATTACCCGCATTACTCTAATCAGGGAGGCATGCCCGGTGCTGCGATTCGTCAGGGAGACTGGAAGCTGATCGAACGATTCGAAGATGGTCGCGTGCATCTGTATCATCTCAAAAACGACCTCGGCGAAAAAAACGACCTTGCATCGAAATACCCGGATCGAGTCAGTTGTATGAGAAAGAAATTGCATCAGTTCTACAAAAAGACTGATGCTAAATTTCTACGCCCCAAGAAAAATGGCCCCCAACCTTGGCGACCGCAGGTTCAATAGCAGTGCGCCACGGCTGTGCGAGCCGTGATTCGTTGGAGTGGGTAGATCACGGCGCGGCATATTGCCGCAACCTAACAGGGACTTGAACCACGAATGGACACCAATTAACACGTATTTTTCTTTTGGAAAATTCATCTTAAAATGTAGGATGGCGTGCTTGCACCCATCAAATGTGGTTTCCCGTTCGTCAGTCTCATGCCGGTGAATCAATGGCAGGATAATAACAGATTTTACTCTCTAATTTTTATTGAACGCAACTTGGCACGCGAAGATGGGTGCAAGCACGCCATCCTACGGTCACCTACATTATGTTTTTGAGAATTTGCGCAAGCGTCGTAAACTTTTAACGTTAGTAGCACAAAGCGTACCTTCCCTGTAATTCGCACGGCTCACAGAGCCGTGGTACACGGTAGATAATCTCAAGCGGCTATGAGAAGTGAATCTTCATTAGAAAAATCTTCTGCGACCTTCGGGATGCGCAACCGAAAAGTGCTTCCGGTGCCGAGACCATCGCTGGAGACTTCAATTGAACCGTTATGTTCTTCGATGATTTTATGACTGATCGAAAGTCCAAGCCCGGTTCCGCCACCCCCTTTGCGCCGGGTGAAGAAGGGATCAAAAAGTTGCTCCTGAATTTCGGGGGTCATGCCGCAACCATCATCACGGAAGATGAGATCGATTTGATCGTTCACGCACATCAACTCAATTTCCAAATACCCGCCGCTGTCGGTTGCTTCAAGGGCATTGGAAACCATATTCAATACAACTTGTTTAATCTCACTTGGATTCACCTGAGCGTAAATCGGGTCTTCAGTGAGAACGGCAATCGTTCGATCCTGAAATTTACTTAAATGCGAAACCATGCTCACCACTTCGTTAACCAGATGAGTGAGGTCTGTCGAAATTCTTGCGACTTCTGAACCACGCGCAAAGCTCAGCAGTTTCTCAGTAATTTCCTGACATCGGAACGCTTCGGTTTGAATCATCCCCAGGTATTTCGTGAAAAGTTCGCGATCTGCTTTCGCGCAGTTTTCAAGAACTGAAAAAGCTTGCATTTCAAGTGATTCTGAAATGGTCGAAATAACATGTAAAGGATTATTAATTTCGTGAGCAACACCGGTTGCAAGGAAACCGACACCGGCTAGCCGTTCCGAGCGAATCAACGCCGTCGTTTTTTCTCTTACTTTGCGATCTAAATCCTGATTGATTTCGTGGAACTGAGCTGTCACCTGATTGAACACATCAGCCAGTTCATTCATTTCATCGCCGGTATTTAATTCAACTTTGTGCTGAAAATCTCCGTTGGCAACTCGCCGGGCGGCTTTGTGAAGTTTTTTGATCGGCTCAAAAATCCATTGATGGCTCGTTCCCATCACCCCCAGAAAAAGTAGAAAAGAAAACAAACTCGAAAAGATCACGATATTCAAACAGAATTGCAGATTCTTTTCTGCTTCAGTAAGCCGGGGAACAAAAACCTGAAACGGATCAGGCATTTCATTAACAAATTTATGCAGGTTCACCAACCAAGTAAGCATTCGCTGGGCAGTTTGTACACGTTGCTTCGGATCGATCAGCAGCTCCTGTTCTCCTTTTAATAGTGAAACGGTACTGCGAAGATTATTGACCAGCAAAATCCGAGTCTGCTCGGGGTACGATGCACTGGTAGGCATTTTATCAAGACTGTCAATAAATCGGATAATTTGTTTGTTCGCTTCATCAAACTCAATGCGGAAGTCTTGATGCTGAAAAACAGCAAATGTTTCAGCATCGAAATTGCTCATTTCCATCGGCTGCTTACTGAGTGGAAGGAACAGCCTGTCGATAGCGGAAATGAGGTCTGCTTTGCGCGGCGCTTCGGTAATGCTGTACTCTAAATCGGAAAGAACGCCCCGGTAAGAAACCAGTCCGATAATGGCAGCGATTGCCATTAAAAGTAGCATTGAAAACACTAAACCGTACTGCACAAACAGCTTACGGCGAATAGAGCAAGTTAAAAACACACCGTCCCTCCCTGAGTCGGTCCCTAAAACATCCCTGTAAAACGCTACTGTACCAATTCTGCATTAAATCGCAAAGTGGAATCGATATTTTGCCTGTTCAAGCGGTATTAACAACCTTCAATTCTTATTCTCTTACTCAACAAAATGCTGCACAAAAGTGGCAGGATATTTGGATAAATCGTAGGTTAGGCTTTCTAGCCTGACACAATAACAAACAAGAAATTCGCGAAATAAACAGGGAATTCGCTGGTCGCTTGGAAGGTGATTATCCTGGAAACCACATTCATCAGGCTGGAAAGCCTGACCTGCTTTTTTCCTAACGCCCATTCCTTAGCCACTTCGCTTGCGCGCGAAAGTATAAAGTAGTCCCGAAAAAATTACTTCGCTTGAAAAAGAGATGATGCGAAACAGGATCGCAACGATGACGGCGAGCGAGGGATCAATTTGTGGGGAGAGTTGCAAAATTGCAATCAGAATTCCTTCTCGCACCCCTAAGCCTGCTGGTGCAAACAGGACCAGGAAACCAAGTGATGTCGCGCCGGCAACGGCACTTGTCCAGAGCAGGGGGGCTGTTAATGAATCTGGCGAAACTCCACACCCCATCAGCAGGCAGCCTAAACTCAATCCATTAATAAACCAGCCAATGGCAACAATCGCAGAGCCAAGGAGAATCATTTTCGGCGTAAATCGAATTGGGGAATTGATCAGGGCGGAAGATTCTTTGCCGACTTCGCCAGGCGTGTCAATTTTTGAAACGAAGCGAGTCGTAATCCATTGAAGTCCCCGTGAGACAATAGGTGTCGCCAGCATCGCCAGCAGGAGTATTGATCCTGAAATCAAATACTGCGTACCGGTATCGAGATCGGTCAGCATTTTCAGAGCAGGCATCATTTGCGTCAGTGCTTCACTCGATTCAGAGCCAATTACAACTGGTAGAAGCGTGATTGCAACGAGCAATCCTGCTGCCATCGTAATCAACGTTTCCACTGTCGCGAGCATGCCCGCCAGTGCTGCAGAAACGTTGAATTCACGCAGCATAGCTGCCCGAATGACAATGGAAAGTGCTTTTCCCGGCACGTACTTCCCCAGATGACCACAAAAGTGCGCTCGGAATGTCGGATAAAATTCCAGTGAAACACCCGCTTGTTTCAACAGCAGCCACCATAAACCACCAGCCGGCAACCAACTAATAAAATAGAGTAGTCCCGCTGCGATCCACCAGCCAGGGGCCCATTGAACTTCACTGAGATCAGTCGCGTTCCATTGTTGATAACCGTAACGGGCAACATAAACGAGTACGAGCAGAAACAGAGTCCATTTTACAATCGACTTCAGCGGAAGTTTCTGCCTGGGGGATGCTGCTGGCATGGGAGAGGGGGGATCGTATCAAAAGAAATAACTGTCGTCGTTTTTTAAGTCGTCTTCGGTGATGATTTCCAAACCTTGATCTTTGAGTATTTCCTGGGCGGTATCGATATCATCTACGGCGATCGCGATCGCTCCGCGTCCATTTTTTCGGAACAGCAGCGGGTAAGTATAATGAATACTCAATTCTGCCTGCACAAGCGCCAGGCAAACGTTCACAAACGGCTGGGCGACATTAGGCAAAATGACGCCGATCACATCATTTTCAAACCAGTTGAAATTTGAAAGCGAAAATAGTTCCCGTGCGCGGTCCGTATCGTCCACCATGAGTCGCACCGTCGAAAAATCTGCACTATCGACAACGCTCATCGCGATAATTCGTAAATCGTTTCGTTCCAATTTGCGAAACAGTTCATGCAGACTGCCGATACGGTTTTCCATAAAGACACAAAACTGACGCAAACAGGGCCAGCCTTCGCCGCGAATTGTTTCGGGTTCAACAGGAACATCACTGCCGTAACTCATTGAATAGGTACCATCTTCTATTAGGAATCCTCGATTAATTCAAAAAGAGTACAGACATTCGGAGTCTGTTTCATTAGAGTCGACCGAAATAAAGGCAGACAATGATGTCTAACCTTTGTTCAATAAAGATTTTTGAATTAATAGGGGTTTGTATTAAAGCATTGGGAGAGTTCCGAGAATACGAATGGCGATAACTTTAGGTTGATTGAGAGGTTACGTCAATAAGAGTCTCGTCTTCTGGATCCTGATGACTGCTTTGTTCAGATTCCCGTTGAATTTGCGTCAGAGAAAAACCGGAGCGGGCCAGGCAAACCAATCCGACTGCGGTGACGACAACGTATTGAAGCAGGTGGTAATAGATGGAAGCGGCGAAAGCGCTTCCTTCCGGGACGGAAAAGAGTTCGAGGGTTCCCACAAAAGCGGCCTGAATGAGGCCAAAAAAACCTGGTGTCGAGGGAATTGTAACCGCGAAAACGAGAACTCCCAGAAGAATCAGCGTGGCGGAAAACGGAATATTAATTCCAAAACTGCGTAGCGAAATGTAAATCATCAGGCAGTTGCAACTCCATTGAAGTAGCGAGTTGATGATGAGCGCAATAAGTAATCGCCCCTGCCTTAAAGCAGAAGTTCCCGCAGCCGCGTGGTTTACCAGATCGATCAGTTTCTCCTGTTTTTTCACAGAAACAGGCAGTCGATGAATTATCCCCACAGCTATTCGGAGTGCTTGTTCAAGCCAGATCAGTCCCGCAGTCAGCAGAATTACTGCTACTATCGCCATCGCACCAACTCCCTGAAACGCAATTTGCATCGATTCAGGAATATCACGCACTCCTAAAAGTCCCACACCGACCAGAACAAGGACGGCAAAGACATCCAGAACCCTTTCGATCGCAACGCTGGTAAAGACCGCAGCGGTCGGTATTTTTTGTTGCCGCCCCAAAAGAAAAATCCGAAATAGTTCTCCCAGGTGGGCAGGCAAAACATTATTCCCCATGAAACCGACCATCATCGGGTTGACCACTTGTTTTGCATTCAAATGTTTGACTGGACGCAACAACCAACTCCAGCGAATCGCCTTGAGCCAGAAGAAGACCAGCAAAGCAAGAAGGTAAAGCGGAATCGTATCGTAACGTGCATCGACAAAGCTGGTTCGAATCTCTTTCCAGTGGACATCCTTCACTGAATACCACAGGCAACCGACCGTAACCGCCAGGCCAAGAAATATAGGTAACCACTTATTTTTATGAATCTTACTTACCCTCACCCGGACAAGCCGGAACCAAAGTAGTAGGTTAGGCTTTCCAGCCTGACGAATGTGGCATCCATGAGATTTACTCTTTGATTGCCCCGTGAATGCTGTTTTATTAATTGCAAAGATCAGTGCAATTCGTGTCAGGCTGGAAAGCCTAACCTACGGCTGATAATAATTCGCTGTGTTGTTAAACAGTCTGAGAGTATTACTGACTCCCTTGTGATAATCATAGCACGAAAAAGAAGAGTCGCTCCAGAGTATATTAATGGCAATGTGAAGATCAAAATGCCAGAGTAGGCGAATGACACAACCTAAATGTATGATATGGGATATGTTGATTGATGGCGTGATTCTCAGAGGGAACGCCTGTCTTAATCAGTTCTTTTTTGCTTTTTATGAGGAAAATAGAATGCTTTCCAGTTGACCTGTCCCATAAAATCGGTACCCTGTCTGTTGTTGAGATTGAATCTCAATGTCTGCTTTCTCTGGAGAGGTGGACCCCACCTGCACCGAGCAGTTCGGTCTCCAGCGAGCAAATCGGTATCACTCTACTTTTGTAACGAGGATTTTACGATGCAGAATAAAGGCTTTCATCAAGTTCGGCGTTCAAGCGGCTTGAGTAAAAAAATGGAGCAGCCAGCAGGGCTATCCAGTGGATTCACTTTAATTGAATTGCTCGTTGTCATCGCGATCATCGCCATTCTGGTGGCTTTGCTTCTTCCAGCCGTTCAGCAGGCACGTGAAGCAGCCAGACGGAGTTCGTGTAAGAATAATTTGAAGCAGATTGGACTGGCTCTACATAATTATCTGGATACCTACACGGTCTTTCCTCCTGCTGTCTGTATTTCCAACGATGGAACCGTTGGCGGACAGTGGTCGATTCATGCCCGGATTATGCCTTTTGTTGAACAGGGAGCGCTGTACAACATTGCTATTCTGGAGGAAGCGTATGCAGTGGGGGCACCACCTGCCAATGTGCGGGTAGCAACCTATCAATGCCCTTCAGATCCTAACGATAAAGCACGGGGCAGCGATCACTATCCAACTTCTTACGGATACAGCGCCGGTCCTTGGTTTGTCTGGGATAACACAACGCACAGAAAAGGGCAGGGGGCTTTTGGTCCCAACAGTAAAACTTCAGATAGAGATTTTACCGATGGGTTAACCAATACGCTAGCCTTTGCTGAAGTGAAAGCTTACACGCCTTATGTTCGAGATGGTGGAGATGTGACAGGCCTGGGAGCAGCGATTCCCGGCAATGTTGCAACGGTTAGTGCATACAGTAGCGGAACGTTGAAAGGAAATACGATTGGCGGAACGTCACCAATGGCAAGTGGTCATACTGAATGGGTCGATGGGCGTGTGCATCAAACTGGTTTTACAACGACCTTCACGCCAAACACAATTGTTCCTATTGCCGCGGGTGGTGCCCCAGATGGAGATTTCACGAATTGTAGGGAAGCAATAAACTGTACAGATCCTACTTATGCGGTTGTCACATCTCGAAGCTATCACACCGGGACTGTCAATGGACTGTTAATGGATGGGTCAGTACGCGGTTTCAGTGAAAATATCGATCTGACAACCTGGCAGAACCTCAGCATTCGCAACGATGGTAACGTTCTTGGCGAATTCTAATTTTTTCCTGACAAAGTATGCGGTCACAACCTCTTGATAAAACTGGTGTTACAGCCAATGGATCAAGGGGTTTGTGTGAGTTTGCTTAGCTTATTTGATCGTAACTATTTAGCGATGGTAGGTTTTTACAGGAATATAGTTTGTTAGCAGGGTCTGCTATTGCGGACCACCGCAAAAATAGGGGGATCAATTTCCCCAGCGTGGTCCGCAATAGCGGACCCTACGTCAAAGCTGAATAGTTACGTTTGATCTGCAATAACAGCCTCTGCGGGTTTGTCATGCAAGATAGCCGATCTTGTTGAATCGTTACTGTTTTGTAAGATTGCCGCGATTGCCCAGTTTCCCATAATTCGGTGAACCATACAGGTCTGACGAAACTGAAGATGATTAGGACCGTTGCATCAGGAATGGTAAGTCAGCGTGATGGTAGCCGTAATCGTTGACGATGACCGAGAAGGGAGAATATCGAGCAAGATCAATTGACGATTCAGGAAGGCATTGGCAGGATCATGGGAGTATCAAACGAACAGAAAATTGCGGATTTGGAGCAACAGCTCGTACAAATGCGTCAACAATTGATGCAGGCTGAAAAAATGAGTACCGTTGGCGTACTCGCTTCTTCGATTACGCATGAATTCAATAACATTCTCACGACCGTCATCAACTACGCCAAAATGGGATTGCGGCACAAGGATGAGGCGATCCGCGAAAAATCATTCACAAAAATTCTTGCCGCCGGTCAAAGAGCAGCGAAAATAACAACCGGCATGCTTTCCTATGCTCGATCGAAAGGGGATCACAAAGAAAGTTTTGAACTGGCTCAACTGGTAGAAGATGTTCTTGTGCTTGTCGAAAAAGATTTGCAGGTGCATCGAATTTCGCTGGTGAAAAATTTTGACCAACAACCTTCGACCGTCGTTAACGCGAATCAGATTCAACAGGTAATACTGAATTTGATTATCAATGCGCGTCAGGCAATGGATGAAGGCGGGACTTTGACGATCACTCTTTCTGAAAACCAGGCCGATCAGTTTGCTGAAATCACTATTCGAGATACCGGTTGTGGCATCCCGCCACAGGTGCTGCCGAAAATATTTGATTCCTTCTTTACCACAAAAACCGCTGATGAAGCCGGGCAGGGCGGGTCTGGGCTGGGGCTGGCAATGTGTAAAGATGTGATCGAATCGCATCGCGGTCGCATCCGTGTTGAAAGCACACCGGGAAAAGGGACTGCGTTCACTTTGAAGCTGCCATTAGCAAAAGGGCAGACTGGTTTTATCCACAGCGAAGCGATCAATAAAGCTGGGTAAATTGACTCGCTGGATTAAGCTTCCACTTTTGCGTTACAATTGCTATCCATTATTGCTGTTAGCGTGTCACATGCTTTGCGAATAGTGTTGAGTTGGATGGTGTTCCACGACTCACAGAGCTATGGCACTCTCAATGGATACTCAATGCCCAGAGTGCCACATGATAATATAACTGCTGGCAACTTTTCTTTTTCTACATTCAGAAGCAATAATTTCAGAAACAACAATGAATTCTACATCTCCAGAGACTTTTTCAATTTCAGGAATTGTTCCCCCGGTTGTAACGCCGTTGCTTGATCGCGATACGCTCGATGTCGAAGGAGCAAAGCGACTTGTCGAACATATGATTGCGGGGGGAGTAAGCGGTTTGTTTATTCTCGGAACAACCGGTGAGGCTCCCAGTTTGAGTTACAGGTTGCGACGTGAATATATCGAACTGGTTTGCGGAATTGCTGAAAAGCGAGTTCCCGTTTTAGTCGGGATTACTGATACATCGTTTGTCGAATCGGTCACGCTGGCAAAATTTGCGAAAGCGTCCGGGGCTGATGCTGTTGTGCTTTCAACACCTTACTATTTTCCGGCTGGTCAAACCGAACTGACACAATATGTCTCTCATATTGTCGAAGAATTGCCGCTGCCGTTGATGCTTTATAATATGCCGAGTTTGACAAAAGTCTGGTTTGAAATTGAATCACTAGAGAAGTTAACAGCGCACAAGAATATTGTTGGCGTGAAAGATAGCAGTGGTGATCTCGATTACTTCAAACGACTTGTCGAATTAAGAAAACTACGTCCCGACTGGTCTTTCATGGTCGGGCCGGAACATCTACTGATTGAGGCTCTCAAGCTGGGCGGAGATGGCGGCGTCAACGGTGGGGCGAATGCTTTTCCTGAATTGTTTGTTGGCTGTTACAATGCGTATCAAGATAAAGATGATCAGCAAGCGACTAAGTACCTGGAGTGCATCGAGGCGTTACAGGAAGTCTATTCCGTCGGTAAGTACGCCTCCCGGCACATCAAAGCGACTAAGTGTGTGTTGTCGCTATTAAAAATATGCGATGATAAAATGGCCGAGCCATTCAATCACTTTCTGCCTCCCGAACGCGAAAAAGTAAACCAGATTCTTCAGAAAATCGCTCCCCATTTCGATTCCATCGGGCTCTCTCAATACGGTTCGAATTGAGTGAGAAGATTTTATCCAAAAATTTCCCATTGAACGGAGGGGAGACATTCCTGTCTGCCTGCATTACAGCATGCTCTTACGGAACAGACAGGAATGTCTGTGCTCCGTTTGGATAAATGCTCCGTTTGAATAAGTAGAGGTTCCCCAAAGCAACGAAGCGAAATCATTTATTGTGGAGCAGGTTCTTCTTGTGCTTTTCGTCTGTCAAAATGAAATGGTTTCGTTTCGTGGTTGGTGATTGTGACTTTCAACGGTGCCGCGATGCCCCCCTGATCAACCTGGACACGTAAAACATTCTGAGCGGGAAAAAACGGGCGGTCGTGGGTCCATTTGTGTCCATCGCCATGCAGGTATAGAATTGGCTTCTTGAATTTGAGTGCTTCTTTAACAAACGGCACAAAAAAATCGATGTGTCCGACATTTGGATGGGCATGACCGAAGATCACCATGCTGCTGACTTTGTCCCCGAATTGATGCAGATTACGCCGGACCCATTCGATATTATCTGCATGTCGTTTCTTCCATTCAGCCGCGTCGTGTATGCGACCGCCCACAATATTCAGCCCCACAAATAGCACATTTCCTTTTACAAACGAAAAATTCTCCTCACGTTCAAGCTGCCTGAAAACCGGCAGGTGATGATTCCACTGGCGATCAAACCGCATGAAATACTGCTCCCAGAATTCCCACGCTTCCGCCGGGTTGGTGCAATCGTTCCATTCGTTGTCGCCGGGAATGATGAAAACGGGAGCGACTGTCTTCCTGAGCATACCCGAGACCTTTTGGTAAACGGCTTCATCGCAAACAGCACTACCAGATTTGATATCCCCGACATGAATGATAAATTCCGCTTCGTTCGGTATCTCTGCAATCTGCCAGGGAAGCAACACGTCTTCCTCTGGCTTATAAGGGACATCTCCCATCGCGCAAAATGTAACCATGTCTCTGACAACAGGATTCGATTTTGTTGTTTCTTGCGCATCAATTGGTACGATGAGGATCAACTGTAGCAAGCTAACTATTATCATTATTTTCATGGCTATCGATCTTAGGTAAGTGCCAATTGTAATGTCAAAAATGATCTCCTATTGTAGGTGATGAGACGACATTCAGACAGTCTGTTTTGGACGTGCGGGAAAGTCTGTTGATTTTCGATCACTTCTATGGAGACCTGTAAGGTGCCGTTGGTGTTATGATCAGGATACGAATGTGACTGAACTGTTTGCTTGTTTTTATCGCAATTTGAATATAGAGAATTGGCCGATTGTGATGCCCCGGTTTGTATGATAAGCTGATGCAAATGTTTTGCTGGTCCGTTCACTCTTTGCTGACAAAATGAAATGGGTTCTATGCGTATCAATCTGAATGTGATTTGTTCTTTAACCATTACTTTGATGATGATTTTGGGGATGCAGAACTGTCAGGTTCAAGCGGAAAATTCGTCGAAAAAAGAAAAAAAGACCGAACCTCAACCGCGTTATGTCATCATCCATGCAGATGATGCAGGCATGTCTCATTCGGTGAACATGGCGACTATTGCGGGGCTGGAATCGGAAGTTGTTACTTCTGCCAGCATTATGGTCCCTTGTGCCTGGTTTACAGAGTTTGCCAAGTACGCTAAAGAGAATCCGCAGCACGATTACGGCATTCATTTAACACTCACTTCCGAATGGAATTTTTACCGCTGGGGTCCAGTCACCTCCAAAGATAAAGTTCCCAGTCTGGTTGACGAAGATGGCTATCTTTGGGATAACTCTCGACTGGTTGCAGAGAATGTCAAAGCCGAAGAAGTTGAAATTGAATTGCGGGCACAAATCGACCGTGCCAAACAGTTCGGCGTTCCGCTCAGTCATCTCGATACCCACATGGGGTCGTTATTCAGCCGTCCCGATTTAGTGAAAGTTTATGTAAAGCTGGGAATAGAATACGATCTGCCCGTTTTGTTTATGAAGAATATTCCAGCTGCCATTGGTAAAGAGTATCCCGGCTTAGCAGCGGGAACGGATGATCTGGTCAAATTACTGAAGAAAAAAAACTTGCCTCTTCTCGATTCAGTCCTACAATTCTACGGCGGCAAAACACACGAGCAGCGCAAAATGAATTATATGAATGCGCTGCGGGACATGGGACCGGGTGTGAATGAGTTAATCATTCATTGTGGTTACGATAACGAAGAATTGCGAGCGATTACCAACAGTGCAGCACGGCGTAACGGCGACCGTATTATCTTCAGTTCTGCAGAAACAGCCGCTTTTTTGAAGAGCAACAACATCAAGTTGTTAAACTGGAACCAGTTTCGCGAAATGCAATGTAATAAGAAGTAGGCTTTCCAGTCGCGTCGAGTCCGCTGTGCGGACCACATTTGTTGGTATGAATAGCTGCATGATGGCAATGATAAATTAACTCGAAAGGCACCGTAGGATGTGTGCAGCACACCCTACGGTGCTGCGGACCACTTTATGACGCAGCGTTTACCTGTTCAGAAGCCGTGGTTTTGCAATTTCTCGCGGTGACAACCAAATGCCGACCGTAGATTGATTGTGTCGATCCTGCCGTTTTCCAGAACTGCCGTTCTTCATCGGTCGTCGCTTTTTTCATTTTATTTCGACAATAAAATTTCTGAGGCAAGCTGAGCAATCTTTCATAGAAACGCCTTGGTTTCTTTTCCTGCACTTCGTGAAGTTGCACATCGCTGAAGCCAGCCAGCTTCAAATATAAAAACAGATGAGGAAACGACCACGGCATGATGTGCATATGAGTTCCCCGTTCGATTTTCCCAACGATGCAGGGAAAGCTGGGGAAAAAACCGCGGAGCATGAATTTCAGTCGAGCAGCCGGGTACCAGGTGTTGGGGGTCGTGATGATAATCAATCCGCCTTCAACAAGATGCCGACTGGCGTGTTCGATCAGCAGCAACGGGTTGCCAAGATGTTCAAGCCCTTCGCAAGTCACGAAAGCTTCATACTTCCCAAGGCTATCGGGCAAGCCGTAATCGAGATCAGCCTGGGCAAATTCTTTATAACCTTCTGGCTTTTCCTCAAATAAATCGAGTCCCGCAAATTCGGGTTGATAATCGAGGTTCTTTTTTAGCCAGCCGTTTCCTGAAGGAGCATCTAAAATAGAGGCGGGCTGGAGTTCATTCAAAATTTTTACAACAACGGGGCGGTTTTTCTTACCACTTTCCATTGACTTTTTTCTTTTCTAGCGATCAGGATAAGCAGATCAGTATGGATATTATGTCCAAACCGCTACTATAGGGCTTGCTGATAAAGTCTTTTGCCCTTTTATTATTGCTTGAAGTTGCTATTCTTTCGACCTTGAGTGCAAGGGTTTTTCGTGAATTGGGCCAAAACCCTTGCGGCTGATATTTGAGCCGTGGC
>Ga0316209_1001799_pt1 | contig 20090 bp, 15 predicted proteins | sample 6monopyrite_MG_FD_204945 | JGI IMG/M metagenome (GOLD analysis project Ga0316209, IMG submission 204945) | Microbial mat bacterial communities from mineral coupon in-situ incubated in ocean water Damariscotta River, Maine, United States -... | ecosystem: Environmental > Aquatic > Marine >...
GAACAGACAAGCTCTCTCGCTCTTTTATGGCTTCTAGTGCCACTTTAGTTTTGAATTTTGATGTAAATTTTCTTCGTGTCATATCAGTAAATTTAAGTGTTAATTTCATACTTAACTTACTGTCTAGATTTTTGGGGGTACATCATATCATTAATCACTTTTGATTCAATAACTTTTTTCATTATACTATATTTCTATGCACTAGGATAACTAACAGTATGATAAAAATCAAATAGCAATATCTAGAGAAAAATAAATCTCTTCTTTAATAAACCCACCTTTTTGTTTCATTTTTATAAAGAAGATGAGAGTGTTTTTCTTTACATAAAAATCATCCAAGTTTCACTCACCAAGAAGTTTTCTCAATTCCTCTTCCCTTTTATCATTTGGGTTATTGACATAATCAGGAGGCCAAATAAGTAAACTCATATCTAAGAACAAAAACTTGGCTCCTCTATTATTGAAGGAATACCTATCGATATCGCCAAACTTCAAAATGGATGCTTTTTTCAATTTATTTTCGAAAATAGACGAGTTATCAAATTCCACTCCTTCCCCATTTCCCAATATTCTCAATAGTATTTTTAATAGCACATTATAGCCTACTGTAGTTTGGAGAATATTATCAATAGTTTTTTCTCTTGGTGAAAAGTCCCAGAAAGATCTATCATCTTCATTCCGATAGGATTTTTTAACTGCGTTAAAAAAATAAAAGAATATGTCAGATATTTTGTGATCCTCATCCTTAGCATAAAAATTTCTAAAAGGAAGTGGTTTACTTGAGCCTATACTTCGTTTCAAAAGTTTATTTCGATCCTTATATCTATCATTTTCAGATTCTCTCAAAGATTCAGATATATTACTCACAATTGACCTAACTAAAGTTGCTTGAGATAAAGGAGGGCTGTTCCTTTTATCATAGCTTCCGCCATAAAGTTTTATTCTATTGTGAAAAGGTGATTTTTGGTTCCCATTCAATACCAAAACAACTTGTAACGCTGTCTTCTGAGGAGTGTCACCTGTATCCAAACCAAATAAACTATATACTAAACTTTGGGAAACTCTTTTCTGCGTCCTGTTAATCGTTGAAAATATCATAGCCTGGTATTCTATTGTTTTATCTATAAAAAAAGAAACTACCAACTCTATATTTCTTAAATCTCTTAATCTATCAGAATATGAAGCCAACTCAAGTTCAAGCTCTTCGCTAGTCCCTCCCCTAATAGTTTGGCTTAAAGATTTGATATTCTCAAGTAACCGTTCAATGGCTACTTCAATTCCTCTAATTCGATGTTGACCATCAATTATTGTAACATAAACATGTTGGTCGATTTCTAGAAATACTTTTTCCTTTAGAATAATTTTAATCCTGTCCTCATTATCTACCTGACTTTCAATAACTTCTGTTGGTATATGCAAAACTAGATTGGTCGGAAAATTAGCTTGAGGATCATATATTAAAAAATCAGCAATCTTTTGAACTCTTGCATTTTCCACATCTCTTTGAACTTGATCATTGTATATTGGAATTCCTTCTTCATCAAAATCATTAAGAATTCTCCTCGTATATTTTGTAAAAGAAAGTACTTGGGAAATTGTGAATTTCCCTATTACAAAATCTTGCTTATTTTGAACGACCGAAATTCCATCGATAATATTGGCTTGAATATCATTCATAGTTTACCACTTCACCCCATGTTTTAAATTAGCTTCTTCTCTTACCTTTCTATCATATGATTTTTCTTTGTATTTATCATCATTTGAATTAGCAATCACCCAAACTGTGTGAGATAGAATCACACCAAAGATCGCAGGAATAAAAGAATAATTATTCTTCAAACTATAAGAAAGATAAAGCAGTCCCAATGTAATTATCAATACTAAAAATGATAATAAAAGCATAGCTTTTGAATATCTTATCTCATTGTCCATATTTAAGTCGGCAAACGAAACTGCCATAATGGTTATAAAATAAGTACCTATTGTCGAACTTATATAATACAAATGCATGTCTTTGTTATTAAAAACTTCCACAACAGACCCAGCTATCCCAATAGCTCCCAAAACTATGATGCTTAGAATATAATAGAATAAAAACGGAGGATGATTCCAAGGAGATAAAAATCTCCGGCCGATTTCTTTAAAAAGCTCTTTATACATTATTTTAAATTTACTTTATTAATAATAAACTCTAATCCCGATATATTACTTGTTTCCCCATATTCCTTTCCCAGCAATTCTAAACCATCATCCATATGGAGTTTTAAATATTTTACTAAATCTTTATCGGTTTTGTATAGGTTATAATTCACACAAAGCATAGCCCAATACACTTCTTCGTAATCACCCAAAAGCACTTTTTTGCTATATTCTTTGCCTTGGGCGTCTTGTATATCTTTTACATCCAATTTTTCCTCTTTGGCAAGTGAGTAAGCCAATGCCAAACGTGCTATCACATTTTCAGTACCTAAGCCTAACTTACTCGTCAGTTCAGCAACAACTTCTTTATTTTTTTTAGAGGTCTTAATGCTCGTAAACATGATTTTCTTTTTTCTTTAATTGTTTAAAAACATCTTTTGCACTTATGGCCTCAAAGTAGGACCCTTTCTCTATATTTTTAATTAAATATACATCACTCAGTTTGGGTAATAGCCAATCATATTCCTTTTCAGCTAGTTCTTTTTCTAATAACGGAAACAGAATTACTTGTTCAGAAACATAGGGGTAAAAATCATTAATAATATTTTTAGCATGTTCTTTATCTAACTTCTGCAATGGGCTATCAATAAACACAGGGAATTCAATACTCGATTCGTCCACTAAAGATTTTAATAATGCTGTAGCAAACAATTGCTGCTCTCCTTTAGAAAGGCTTTCTTTTTTTATTAATGCACCCTTTACATTATATAATTCAAAATCTATCAAGTCGCCTTGTATAAGTACATGTACTTTGTTTACAAAATCCGTTTTGTGCATTAGTTTGTTTAGCTCTTTTTTAAGCCGCTCTTCTAATGAACCTTTCTTCTGAATTTTTAAATTAGTAATAAAAGCATCTAGCTCTATAATTAGCCTAGAAGTTGTTTCGTCTTTTAATCGTTCTCTTTCTTCAATATCCAATCGTTTTGTAATCTCCGAAACTTGTTTAGCATTGGAGTTAAGCTCATTGGTTAAGGCAATCAGTTTAGCTTTTAAATCAATCAGCTCGCCTTCTTTAGCTTCAATACTCAAGTCCAATTTATCCTTATCAGATCGGATTTCTATAACGATTGAATCATTTTCCTTAGATTCTGCTTTTCTTAGTTTTTGAACCACACTAAGGTATTCGTTATGTGTGCGTTTAAACTCTTTTGACAATAGCTCAAAACTGTCTTTATAGCTACCTTTTAAATTTGCATATACTGCGTTAAAGCTGTTTATCTGTTCAGGTGAATAATCAAGTAACGGTTCAAAATTCACTTTCTTCTCAATAATTAGATTATGGCTAATAATGGCATTTACGCCATCCATTAAATTTTTATCTAGTTTATGTTCCTTGCTAAAAGAAGTTATCGCCTTTTCAATAGATGAAACCTTCTGATCCAAAAAAGCTTGCGAAAGTTGTAGCTGATGCTGGCTGTTCTCTTTCTCCAGTTGCTTTTTTGCTTTCTCCATTAATTTGGATGCGATGGCTAAAGGAGCTAAATCGGTCATTTCTTTAACTCTATTATTTAGCTCATTATTACGTTCAGCAAGTTGTTGTTTTAACTGCTTTAATTGTTTTAACTCAGTAACAGAAATTATTGTACCTTCTCTAATTAGCTTTTCTTGTAAATGATCTGATTGTAATTTTTTATTATGGAGATCTTCTTCTAAGCTTCCTGCTTTCTCTTGGGAATGAGAAATCAGCTTTTCGGTTTCCTCAATAGCTTTGGTAAGCTCAATTAATTTTTCTTTATCTGTTCCTTTAGCAGCTTTTTTTCTAAGTCTAATTCGTAAATGTTCCAGGTTAGTTTTTAGGTCTACATATTTTTTTATTCCTAACACTTCAGCATACGCCTTGCTTAGTTTTCTTTTTTCTTCTGTGGTTTTGGTTTCAGCTAGTGCTACAATTTTTTCAGCATCAAAGAAAAAGAATTTGGCGATTTCCTTGGGTAGAATAAAATCATTAATAAAGATATCAGGGCCTACTTCTTTGCTTAACTCATTTGTATCACCATCAATAAGAATTTCAACCGTTTCTTTTCCTTTAACTACATCATGCGTTCTTTTAATTATAATGCTTTTAGCAGGAAACGCTGGCAACAGTACATCTTGTAATGCGATGGATACACTAAAAGAATTTAGTTGAGTTATTTCATGTGTAAGTTCAGCTTTAGAAAATACGGAATGTTGAACATCATTCAAACTCTTTTCTAGAGCAGCAACTTTATTTAAGTTGTCAAAGCGAGCATTATTATTAAAAGTGTGTTTGCAAAAGTTATGGTACCCACCAGACTCAAGGATTTCAGATTTATACTTCTCGTCAACTTCTGTCATCAGCTTGCCATACAAACACCATACTAACGATGTTAAAAACGATGTTTTACCGTAGCCATTATTTCCACTTATAAGTGAAATGTTTTGGGATTTACTGGCTGAAAATTCAATTTCATTTTCACCATTATAAACCCTAAAATTGTTTAGTATAATTTTTTTTATTTTCACTATTTACTATCTCTAACAAACCTATCAATCCGTTTTTCAATATCGTTCTGTAGACCCATTTTGTTTCTTAATAAGGTCTTGGTTTTTTGTATTTCCAATAATTCACCAATTAAATCAAAATCGGTTGTATTACCACAGTTTTCTTTTAGCAACTCCTTTTCAAATATTTCGGCATCATCAAATTCACTTCCTTTCAAATTGGTTCCATATACTTTATTATAAACTTCTGCCACAGTGAATTTAAAAATAGCATCTCGATGCCACATTACTTGGATTGCTACTAGCTCTTGATTAGTAATTAATACTACATCTTCCTCAAAATCTTCCTTTATAGTGTATTGGGCTTTTAGTAGTTCCTCAAGATATTTAGCACGATATTCAGGTGTATAAGGCCCCATTTCCCAATCCTCTTCATTCGCCTCATCAATTTTTCTAAAATCGTTTCTCCTCCTTTTTTCTCTAGCTTCACGTAAATTTCTGGTACTTACTAGTAAATCTCTAAAGTCAAGCATCGGCTCTAACCACTCTTCTCCATTCTCAACCAACCCTTCCATTGATTTATCTTTACTAACAACAGTGCATACCCAACACCCAAAGCGGCTGTTGCCGCAAGAAGGGGTTGTCGTATCTATTACCAATGGGCAATCGCCACCACCAGCATTTCGATACATTGTTACCAAGTCTTTATTATTGGCACCCCAAGGAGATGGAGACTGTAAGAGATATTGCCATAAATCATCAATTAGCACTTCTTTAATTGGTGCGTAAACATAAGCATTAGGCAATGGATGTTTTCTCAATCTTTGCCCGGATATCTCATTCTTTTTAATAGACTTTGCTCTTTGGACACTTTCATCATTTCTTGTACCCAATAAAATTATTGCTTCACCTTCTTCCCCTATTTTATTCAAAATAAACCTTGTAGTAGGTGTTATTTTTAATCGATCCGTACACCATCGAAATGAATTATTAGGTGCAGGATACCCCTTACCAATTAAATTTATCCAAAATCCATCTTCGAGCGCAGGTTTAGTTTTATGCACAATCACTGGCATAGATTGCTTGGGTGCTTCTTCTTGAATTTTAACCAAAACATCATCTACATAAGCCGCTACTTTTGGGTTTTCCACCAACGTATCATTGCAAACTACATAGATAGTGCGCCTCCTAGACTCAGGGGCTATTTTTTTTATTGCATTCCAAACCAATTGCAGCAACATGGTAGAATCTTTACCACCACTAAAGCCTACAATCCACGGTCGTGCATTAAGGTCATTTAAGTACTGGTCAATAATTTCTTCTTGTATTTCTTTGATATTAACAGACATTAATCATCTAAAATTAGATTATTTATAAAAAATGAAACTAACCCACCTCAGCAAATGGTCTCAATATTTAATTGTTGTTTTGGCAAAATTTCGCTTGTATAAATATATGCATAATATTCTTATATAGAATAATTTTCAAAGCTAAGACTATCTATTGAAAGGTGTTATAAAAGTTGAGATATGATAACATAGATGTCTCATTAATTGCGAACATCCAGCAAGGTTTATAATCAACTGACAATTAGGTATTTATGTCAATTGTTGATATATTACTAAAAATCTGCTGCCATGATCATATTTCTACAGGGCTTCTTTAAGTTGCTATCCAAGCTATGGTTCATTTTACTAGTTCTTATAATTGGTGGGGTTCTATTAATTGCTGTACCTCAGGCTAATGATATATTTTTTGGGCTTTCGTTTGACAAGGATACTTGGGGTTATTTTGGCAATTTAATATTCGCAGTTTTATTATGGGCACTTAGTGTTTGGTATGGTTCTAGGATGTTGATTAGTATGATATTTAAGAAGCCTACCAATATGGTAATGACAGGTATGATTGAGTGGGCTGTTAAGTATTTACCTCGCCTTTTAGGTTTGATTCCTTTTGTAATTCTTATTACCAGTATAGAAAAAAATTCCAGAGGTATAATATTCGTTGGGATAACCTCTTTCTTAGCCATTCTATTTCTACTATTTACGATTAAGAGAAGAAAGTTATTGGGTATTAAAACGAAATTCTCAGATGAATTTTACAGAGTTAAAGACTTAGATCCAAGAACAAGAGTTTCTGTCAAATTGATCTCATTGCTAGTAGCGTTATCACTGTTGTTACTAATAATTCTACCCCGAACAGCTACAATAAATTTAAGTCAGTGGATTGGCCCTATTGCCACATTAGTTGTAGGAATGGCCATATGGACTTGGATCGCATCTATACTTACTTGGATTGATGGAAGAACTGAACTGCCAATAAATGCAATTTTGTTCATATTTATCATCCTATTTAGTGCTTTTAATGATAACGATGTAATTCAAACTATCAAATCAATTACAAAAGAAGATAAAATATATTTTGGAAAAGACAATAAACCAACAATAGCAGAGCATTTTGCTAACTGGCAAGCATCACCAGAAAGACCATGGAGTAAAGGATTTGATACTCTTAATGCAAAATTTCCAACTATCTACATAGTTGCTGGTCAAGGTGGTGGCAGTAGAGCTTCTTTTTGGACATCGGGAGTTTTAAGCAAACTAGATTCTGCAGTTAACGGTTTTAATGCCAGTATTTATGCCATGTCAACCGTATCTGGAAGTTCAGTAGGTGCAGGTTTCTATACTGCAATGCACCAAATTGAAAAAGAACCATTACCTGCCAGCATACATAAACTTGCCGGGGGAGATTATTTGTCTCCACTAAATATATCAATGATATCAGGTGAAGTTGTCCAAGGCATATCTCCAATTGGGGTTAATAAATGGGATCGAGCAAAATATCTAGAAGATGCCTGGAGTAGCTCCTTTAAAAATTTGACGGGTAAGTCAAATCTTGACACTACATTTTCTTCGTTATGGAGTAATGATTCTTACTCCCTTCCAATTAATATTTATAATGTTACAGTCGTAGAATCAGGCCAGAAGGGGTTTTTAGCGCCCTTAAAGCTTGAGTTACCTCTTGCAATGGACGTTATGGATAGTTTACCATATGGGTTGCCTTTAAAAACAGCTATGTCTTTGAGTGCTCGATTTCCATTTTTTACATCAACTGGAACAATTAAAGACTCCAAAGATTGGGACAAAAAAGTTTTCAATTTAACAGATGGAGGTTATTATGAAAATACAGGACTTGAAACAGCATTAGAGATATATCAACGATTGAACATTATTAGAAAAAATGACAATGCCTATCACCAGTTCAGAATTGCAATACTCTACATTCAAAATTCTTCAGACAGCACATATAAAGTTAAACATCATTTAAATTTTCTTGATTTTATTTCTTTACCAGTTATGTCATTGTATTCTACCTGGGCTTCCGAATCAATTCCAACTGTAGAACATACTATTGCAATGATGGATTTGATAAAACCAGATTCATTAGCAAATAATGACCAATTTATGGTAATTAGACTTGAACATGAAGATAATAAAATGTTTCCATTATCACGTTACATTTCAGATAGTACTCAAAAGCTAATGATTGCAAAAATGAATAAAATGAGGATAGAAAATGCAGGTTCCTTTCACAATGCCGTTAAATTTATTGATAGTTTAACATATGAATAATACATTTAAAACAACTGTTATATTACTCTTCATCATTTGTACTACATTACTAGTGAAAGGTCAAGATTCTACTTCCCTAAAATCTAAAAAGGATTTTAAAGCCACCTCTGATAGCCTAAAAGAATACAAGATTAAGAATTATCTGGTAGAAGAAATGCACTACGATAATAGTGTTGATAAAAGTATTTATGATCGAATTGATGAGTTATTAAAAATAAATAATCCTTCCTTTTATTTTGGTCACACTTTTTCTAATAATTTGGAGTCGTTCCCCCAAGACCTTGATTTAGATTATGACGAAGGAAAACATGGTTATTTGATTGACATTCAACTAGCTAACAAGTTTAATATTTTTAGGCTACGCCCATCTAGGCATGCAGGATTTTGGTTATTGCCTAGATGGACGCTGGATTTTGAGTTTACCTACCGAGTTGCAAATGGAGGGAAAAACCATAGTGATTCGCCCGGTTTACCTTTAAATACTAAAGTGGGCTCAAGTATTGTACTTCCAATTCCTCTTTTTGATAATCGTGATTATTTAAAAAAACGATGTGATATAGAAGGAAGGCCAAAACCTTTTACAACGAACAATCTTGAGGAACCTCTACATTTAATAATCCCGAAACTACAAATCATGCATTATTCCAATGGGCAAGACTCAGGCTCTTATATAATGAATTCAAATATGGAAATTAGAAATGATTATGCAACAGGAAATTTCTCAACAAACTATCTGCTTGGCCAAATAGATTATACAGTAATTAATAAAAAAAATCAATTGTTGAATTTACATGTTGGATATAGGCAAGACTTTGCTGTTGGTGAGTTCTTAAGTTATGAAGAAGGACAAAATAATAGATATGGTTTTAACCGATTAGTTGGAGGCATCCATTTAAGAACTGGTCCTATAATTCCTGTTTCAGCAAAATGGCTAGTAAATAATGAATATAAAGGTATTGTTGGTGATACAACTCAATTAATTAAAAAACGGAAACTAGTTGAGTTTTGGTTTAGCACACGTTTTGAACATGTCATGGATGAAACCAATTTGCTCACTGGTTATAAAACTAGCTGGACTACTGAGATAGGAGTAAGCCCATTAACTTTTAGAGCCATTAGCTTTATGATTCAATGGCATTATGGAAGAGACTATCTAAATATCAGGTATGATATTCCTGTTTCTAATATAATGCTAGCCGCAACTTTTAACTTTAATAAGTACAGGCCATCATTTGTGAGTACGGAGGTTAAGTAGTAACACAAGTAAATTTAATAATTGACATATATTGAATTCTACATTGATAGGCCACCTCTCCCTTTATTTTTCTTTTTGGCTTTCTCTTTCACTTCCATTTCTAGAAAGGCCACCTTTCCTTTCTCAAATCCTAACTTATAGTCTGGAACACCTTGGATAGATTTGAAATGCATATCATAAAGTTTTATATTCTCCTTGGCAAATATAAATCCGTGATTGAATCCTTTAATAAATAATTGATCTGCTTCCATATCTATCTATTTGCCTTTTTTTCAATAAATGAAATTATCGATGGTTTATAATACAAAAAGTGTTTGCTTGACACTTTTGAGTAATTAAAATCATCTTGATCACGGTGCTTTTGCAAAGTAGTATTTGAAGTAATTTTAAGCAGTTCCTTGGCTTCTTCCTTATCAATCCAAACATTCTTATCTTCCTTTCTATAAGCAGGAATTGTCAGGTCTATAACTGCTTCAGTCATACGCACAAAGTACCCAGATTCTAGACAAATATCACTCATGTACTTTCCTTTAAACTTTCAAATAATTTGTTTGCGTTTAAATCTACCTCTTCATTCCCAAAAGAATTCAAATAGGTCTGTGTCATTTCTTCAGTTTCATGCCCAAGAGATTCTTGAATGACTGCAGTAGGGCTTCCATTAAATTTAGCCAGTGTTGCCCACGTATGCCTCGCAGAATAAATAGTAAATCTATCAATCGATAAATGCTCTGCAAGTGATTTCAAATAGCCATTAATTTTCATTCTTCTATTCATTATTTTAATAGATTTCTACTCTCGCTCAGAGTCTCCTGGAAGGGATTCTGTAGCTTTTGATGGGAATTTAGTGTTCCTCAGAGTCGCCTGTGAAGGGACTCTGTAGCTGAGGTTAACCGTGTGCCTCAGAGTGTCCTCTGGGGAGAGACCTGAGGGGGTTGAATGATAAAATCTACCGTTTTTCATGACTGGTACTGGGCTATATCCGAAATGTTTAATCAGAGCATAATCATTGGTCAAGTACCCTGCACCATCTGGTCGTAGCATCCGCTACGACCCTTACACCTTATGCTAATCTCTTATGGTATATTTCCTTCCCATAAAATAAAAATACAGTTTTAAGTTTTACTTTGCCACTTACATTATATTAGGTCGTAGAACCGCTGCGCTTAACCTACGACCAGATGGATGCTTGCCCAAAAGAAAAAGCATCCCGATAACGGGACGCTAGTTTTCCTTTTTACATCCTTAGACCAGTTTGAGGCCAACACATCATTTTCAAACCGCATAGAAAAATTACCTCTACTAATGCCAATACCGCCTGTATGCTGTGCCTTTGTTGTGCCACCACCAAGATACGAATAATAGTAAGAAACACCCCTGTAAGATGCTGATCCACCTATCTGGAATCCGGTATTAGATAGGCCACCACCTAGAGATAATGAACCTACATCATCGTAAAGAGTAGCGGAGGCAGAGGCTCCAAAGACAAGTGCTTCTGGTCCCATGGCAAAGCTAGGAGAAAAACTTAACATAAAGTTATCCCCTATCGGTATATTCACACCAGGTAACTGAGATGAAACAGCACCAGTTATGGCTTGCCATCCTCCACCTGAACCCCAAGCAGCAAACTGTTGACTTCCAGGGATAATTTGAGCCAATGTGCCCACAAGAACTCCCTTACCAAAAGACTTTAAACCGTCCTCAAAGCTATTTATGTCTCCTCTTATTGCATCTGCAATCAAATTCACCCCACCATTCGCGGATTAGTTTAAGGTCTGCAAATAACCTAAAAACTTTTTATAAACAGCCCCATCACTTTTATCCATATTTTCATTCGGTAAATAATAAATAAAACTCCTCCATTCCATAGGATAATTAAACCACGCCCATAAACTTTCAATTTCCACCAATTTTTCTTTAATTGATTTTTTCGAATTAGCTATTTCTAATAAAAAAATCGTTTCCCATTTCTTACTTGCTTTCTTTTTATCCACTTCAAAATCAGAGCAATTGTTCTTAGCTATTTCTTCCAATAAGCCAATAAACATTTCCTCTGAATCTTGATAAATTTCTAAATCCACAACTAAATTACTTCCTAGAGTAGGCAATTTCTCATTGTAATAGTACTTAAGAATCTCTTTTGAATTGATATAATGATTCTTAAATCCAATATAAAGAAGTACCCAATCAACATCGATTTTACAATTTTCTAACATAATCGTTATGGTATTCCTATTAAACCGTTTATCGTCCCATTTGGAATGAATTGTCTATGTGTTATCCTACCAGCTTCTATTAACCATTCAAATCTACCATTAATACCACGTAATGAACCACTAACTTGATAAAGAGTACGTGTAATACCATCACCACCTGTAATTGAAAAACTAGACCCAGTTCCAGCATAGTTATCAACGATTCTAGAGAAGTTATGATTGATATCTTTGGCATTTAAAGATTTCCATGCAGCAGAACTCCCCTCTTTGTAGGGTGCATTTGCAACAGGGTTATTCCTAAAATCACCACCACCAATTTTAACATTATCGAGTTTATTAGTTGGTAAATTTCCAGATTTGGACTGCACACCTTGAATTTTAGTTTGGTTTGCCAGCATATCATCTGCATTAGACATTGGTGCAGGTTTAGTGATGCCTTGAACAATTGGCGTAGCTGGCATCGGACTTGCTTTTGGAATCCCATTCCAAAATCCGTTACCATTTCGAACTGCTACAATTCCATTTAACGTTCCGCCAAATGCTCCACCAATTAAAATACCTGTTGCATATTCCTTCATGGTCATCATTGGGTCATTAAAATAGGCCATATTACCCATATTCTGTACTGGCATAGCAAAAGCTGAACCTACGGCACCTCCAGCCACACCTGCAAAAAAGCCTCCTGCTCCTGCTGCAGCTCCACCAGCTGCAGTAAATGCAGCCCCTCCAGTTACAAAACCTACGGCACCTGCTGCTGCCCCAATACCAAATGCAACAGCACCATCTCCAATACCATTCCAAACACCATTGTTAAAATTAACTTTGCCTTGGTAAATTTTTATCCCAAGGTTAATTATTCCACCTATAGCCATTACGATACAAATCGGGCACTCCCCATTCGGGTCACTTAACAGAGTTGGGTTATTCAACCCGAAATTATAAGGGGTTAACCCTGCAAACGATGTAGCCATAGGATCCACCGCCAAGAACACACCCAGTGCTGGGTTGTAAAGGCGGGCGTTAAAGTTCATTAGATTGAGGTTGGTAGGTATGCCTTCCCCTTCTAATACTTCGTTGCCATTAAATTTATACAGCTGAGCTTGTTGGCCCTTATCGTTATAGGCCGTGCCTTCCATTACCATCCCAAAAGGGTAGTAATCGTTGGCTTGGGCTACGTTTAAGCTGCTTGTCGTTTTTTCGTGCACTACCAACAGGTCATCAAACCACACTTCTTTGTTTTCACGGTTTTCGTTGGCTACATAGATATACATTACACCATTGGCCGGTGCTTCAAACGATGCACTTAATTTTTCGTGTTGTGTGTACGAGGTAGCTGTAATTTTATCAAAACTGGAACTATTGGTTAGGTTATCGTTGCTAATAAATACAATGTTTAAATAGGCTTCTGGCACTACAGAGTTAGAGCTCCCCCAATCACCTGCCAATGTACCCAGTGCATCGTTTAAGGCATTAAAAGTAGCAGGAGCCTCCCCAGTAGTAATGCTAAACATATTAGCCACACTACCTAGTAAACCGCCTACCACAGAAGCAGAAGAAGTTGATTGTTCCCCATTGCTAATGGCAAATACTTCGGCTCTTATATTATCTCCTGCTGCTACGGGTATGGCAATGCCGGGGCCTGTCATATCCTGTGCTACGCGTGAAGAGTTTAGTGGATCAATTAGCTCATAGCTAGCCTTTGTATGGTTATTGGCCGTATTACGTGTATTATTTACATTTACAAATTGAGCTTCTTCGGTACTGCTCTTTTCGGGTTCCATGGTGGCTAAAAAGACCTCCGTATCGTGCAGGTTACCAAAGGTGAGGCGCGTATTGCCAAGGTGGTCTTTTAAATGGTATTCATATTCGTAATTAGTACCATATTTTAAAATCCGCCCTTCAGGAGTAAGCATATAAGCGAGTTCTGTACTTTCTTCATTGGTTATGTAATGAATGCCGCCCACATAATCAATGGCATATAATTCGTTTGCACCAGCATCTTTTACACTTGTTTTTAATTTATTGCCAGCTGCATCGTAGGTAAAATCCAGGTAAATGGTACCACTCGCAGGCATTATGGTAATGCGCTCGGGTTTATCCAATATATTATAGGTAATACCTGTAATAAAGGCGTTTTGATCGGATAGTAAATTACCGTTGTCGTCATAGGTATATTCGGTAGGCATTTGCACCCCATCGGTAAAGCCTTCATCGGTTGCTGTATCATCTACCTTACTTATCTGGTTGGTATTGGCATAATAGCTATACGCAAGATCATCAATCGTTGCGGTTGTTGCTTCACCAGACCTCCCCTCACGAGTTACTTTATCAAAACCTCCTTGTGCATCCTTATAGGTATAACTGGTATTATAAAAATTTTCATCCTTGGTCCAATTGCCACTGTTATCTGCTGCAAACGTGGATGAAGTGATTCGATTTAGGTTATCGTACTCATACCCAAAAATTTGCTTCTTGGGTGTATCTTCTAAATTGTTCGATTGCCATTTGGCGGTAGCAATATTGCCGTTAAAATTACCCGCAATGGTTTTACCTGCAACCGTTGTACCATTGGTATAATCGAGTTCCATTCCAAATAAATCATTGGCATCATTATTTAATGCATTAGAATTTAAATCAGCATTATTCATGGAGGTGAGCCAGCCACGGATATTAGATCGATAATCTACCGATTGAAGAAAACTATTTCCTCCATCTGTTGAATGTAGGTTGCGCTCAATCTGGTTTCCCATTTCGTTATACACATTATTAGATGCCAAAACTTTGGTTTGTCCATTCGTAGTTTGAAAGGTATTAATTAATCGACCAGCCTCATCATATTCATATTCCTCTAAAAGGTTAAGCGATTCGTATGTGCTTGTATGATCATAATAAGTTTTAATAATTTGTCCGGTGTAGTCATACTCGGTGGTGGCCACATCAACACCGCCTAAATGGTTATCTACAATGGTTTTTAGGGGTTGGTAATCCACATCGTAATACGTTACAGCCTTAAGCCATTTGGTAGTACCTAAAATTCTGGTTTTAGAGCCCGTAGTTTGTCCTTTTACAGCTGTAGATTGTACACCAGTAAAGCCAGATTCAAGTGTGCCAAAATTATAACCGCTTCCCCAACTAGTCATAAAACCATAATCATCGTAATAGGTAATGGCTAATAGGTCATTTTCATCTACAGAAGTAGGAAATGCAACATTAAGTGAATAACCTACAGAGGTGGCGTTTCTGATTTCATGATGACCAGAATGGCTATCTAGCGTAGATTGTAAGCTAGCCCTTGAGTTATTCGTTTCATACACCCCAGTAATCACAGGGCGGCTAAAGGCATCGTATTTGGTAAAGGTCCATCTATCGGGGCTACCCACACGTTGATTGCCATCTTGTGAAAGTACGAGTCTATCCCATTGATCGTACACAAAATACACTACTTCTTTACCGGGCACACGCTTTTCAATTAATCTTCCTTTGGCATCAAAAGTGTTGGTATAGCATAAGCCCTTTCGTATGTCTGTAGTAACAGTCCAGCTATTTGCCTTGATGGCAGTTACCGCTTTGGGAGGAATAATAGCCAATTGGTTGCCTCGAATATCATAGGCATAATAGGTTCGAATATCATTGGGAGAATTCTCAATTTCACTAAGCACTACCCTACCCCATTGGTCTTTATAACTACGAGCCATCTGCCCGTTGACATCTGTAGATTCCGTATAAACTAATAAATTAGCAGGATAAGTAGTGGTAGATACCGGATTGCCTGAACCGTTAATGCTCCATTTACGAATGTCAGATCCAGAATAGACTTTCATAATGGAAGCCGAAGATGTACTGCTCCATTCCTGTCCAGGGCCAGTAGCACTGGTTACCCGCGCCCCATCAAATTGATACTCCGTAAAAGGTCTGGTATCTTGGGCTATTCCTGTGGGTGGACTATTATAAAAAGCCTCCTGGCTGGCAACAGTGCTTGTTTGAAACTGACCTGTAGCAGTAGACGCTATATAAGGCATAAATTCTTTTGGTTTACGACCATAACTATCGTAATCGGAAAACGAAACGATGTCCTTGCCACTTAAGCTTCCCTTTACATTTACAGATTGCATTGGTCTACCCATACCATCAGAGTATTGAAAGGAAGTGAATTTATCTGCACCATCTTCTAAGGCGGAAATTTGTGCATCGGTGGTTTTGCCAGCTACCAAAACCTGCTCAGAACGCACGTAGTTTTTATCACCACTTACGGGTGCTTTTTCTCCACTTGCCAAAAGTTTAGCATGGAACGTACCATCGGTGGCTTTTATAGAAAAGCCAGTGCTTAAGGTTAAGCTATTGGTTACTAAAAAGGTTTTATTTTCAAACCCAGCTGTACCCGCACCTGAGGGTTTTATAAAGGTTGAACCATAGCTTACGGTTTCTACCACAAATGTCTCTTGTGCCAACCCTCTAAGAGCAAAGCACAGGAATAAAGATGTATATAAAAGTTTTTTCATTCTAGTTAATTTTATAGGTATTACTTTATAATAGGGTTATTGAGGAGTAATTCCTCCAGCACCGTCACAATCATTGGTTACTGAAAAACTATCATCAACAGTAAACGTGTTGCCGCACCCATCGGTAATTACACAGCGTACATAATAGGTACCATCCACCCCTACAAAAAATCCTATAGTAGGGTTTACGGAGCTCCAACTTCCTGTATTAATTTTTTTGCTCCAAACATAGGTTTTATTGGTACACCCATCGGTAACAGGTGCCGTTAAGTTAGAATAGGTTTTATTCGGCTCGAGACAAAGATTAACCGCCACAAGGGCACTACCGTTGCTGAGGATACTCCCTGACGCCATAGGATCGAAAATTCTTATCGTTTTAGTCACTGAAACAATTTCGTACTCCGGATTGGCTACTGTAAAACTGATGGTTTTAGAACCTGCCGTAGAAAAGATATGACTAACCGACTCTGTGGAGTTTTCAGCGACCGTACCATCTGCAAACCCCCAAGTAATTGTACTTACTCCATGGTCAAAGGGATTGAATGCCGAGAAATCCATTTGACTACCCGTTAAATACGATCCCGAAACTTCAATTGCTGAGGTTAGTGGTGTTACAGTATTATAGCGGTATCGGGTAGCGACATTTCCATCGTGGTCTTTTACATATTTTAACCTTCCTTTTTTATCGTAGGTATAATTTACCTGCCTACCATTCGCATCTGTTTTTTGAGTAACTCCTACTAAAGGAGTTACTGCTTGTGATGCCGTTGTAATTAAGCCTCCATTGCCAGTAGATATAGAAGTCAGTATTCCACTGGGATCGTAGGTATTGGTTGTTGTTGTACCATCTCTGACAATTTGGGAGGTTAATTGCCCAGTAGAAGTAGAAAAATTAAAAGTGCCTGCTAATTTATACGATCCTCCTGTTATTGTAGGCTCAATAAAATTTCCGCTATTATTGATAGAAGATGTGGAATAATCTGAATTTAGCACGAACTTATCCATGACATAAGTTTTATATGGAACTACCATCTGATCGTTTGCCCCTTGTGTTTTAAATTTAGCATAAGTAGCCCCTACAAGGTATTGAGCTCCTCCTTCTTCGATAATATTCATTTGCTCAATAGGCACATTGGTTGCATGCTTAATGCGTAAATCAAGAATAGCTTTGGCATCTGAATCTGCAATAGACAGGTTGTCTAAGCATAAATCATAACTATCAAAACACCCAAGAATTTGCTCTATGGTTGATGATGTGCTTATGCATTGATCTCTTTGGTCTTCACATTGTTGTGTAGCAGACCAATTGTAATCAGGGTCGTTTACATATTTTATTTTATTTATTTGCTTAATTGAACTCTGAGCTAAATTATAAGCTTTTGTTTCGCTCAATTGGCCTTGCGTATTGTATACAAACTCATTTACATTGGTTGTTTTAAATGCAGGATTTGATTGGTCGTAAATTTCAGTAGTTTGTTTGGTGAGGTAGAAGGGCTGGCTTGTTTCAAAGTAACTCATGTTAACCAAAGTTGTGGTTCTGCAATCTGGAAATCCTGCTTCTACCTTATACAGATATCCAGCAGGACCGGTAAAAACTCCAGTGAGTTGCTTTTTTATTGAGGTGGCAAAGTTGTAATCATAAATTTCACTCGATAGTAAATTCATCTGAGCATCAAGGATTTCCTTCCTTTTCAATTGTCCTCGTTTCCAAAAACCTGAATTCTTTTTAGGTTCAGGTGCCTTTTCCCAATTATCAGGCTCATCTATAACCGCATTGGTCCCTTGAAATAGTCGTATTTGATTTTTTGTATCAGCAAATTCAGTCAAATCGTGGTAAGAGTATTTAGTTTCATTTAAACTACTTTTTTGAGATACATTTGAATATCCTAAATGAACTCCGGACAAATCATAAAGAGTGTTTAAAGACTTTGAGTGCCTAACAATATAATGACTACTGAACATTTCACCAGTAGTTGGATCACCATACTCCTGAATGGTCACCATATTCCAATACTTTGGAATCTCGTAAACCAACCCACTCGATCTAGTTGGCGTGCTGAAATCATTGTACTTATAATCTGTTTCTTGGGGTATTAGTCCATTTCCTGGATCAACACTAATTTTCGAAATTCTCACACCACCTGCATAATTATTAATCCCTGTTTCTGAATTATAAAATTGATTGGCTTCAAAATCAAAGGTTGTAATTTGCCCTGTCGGATAAGAAATCGATTCAATTAAATTAGCACCTACCAGATTAGGATTCGTTTGCTTACTTACACCATAAAAAATATCTCCATTAAATTCAGTATAAACTACTCCATTAAAAATAACTCCTGGGATTCGACCTCCTAGATTACTATAGTAACCCCAATGATCAAAATCATCTGAATATCTAGCAGGTAGGTTTGTGACCTCATTATAAGATATATTAATCATAGGCTGCAAATTCTTACGAACACTTTCCAGCTTCAGTCTATAACATTCGCTCTGGGAGCATCCATCAGATTTAAAATAACCAAAATCAAGAGAATACGAATCAATTACATTACTTGATTTATCTTTAATAATTACTTTTTCAAGCTGTTTCCCTCCAGAAATATCCTTTCTTGCTTCATCTGACATTTCATAATATATATCCCCATAATTCGAGGATATTCTGCTTATATATTTCGGGCTTTGGGTTGTAAATGTAGCCGTTGATGTTTCAGTGGTTTCATTATTATACTTATCACAATTAACTCTTACATCTCCACCTAAAAAATCATACTTTCTGTATAATTTACTTGTTGTGGTTATATTTCCTCCACTGTTATAATAAAACCAAATATTATCGGTACTATTCACAGATTCAATTCTTGATAGATACCACGATGAGGTATAAGAGTAGGAATCACTTGGTCCATCAGTGGAACTAAATTCTACACTGCTTGTTTCTCTATGTGATGAACTTGTTCCAAAATAATACTTAGTTCCACTTTCATCAGTTATTATCCATTCAGTATTGCCGTTATTGCAAATACCTGTACTGATCTTCACATTTTTGTAAGGGGTTGTATATGCTTTACCATTAGCATCTATAACGAACCTCCCTGCATTACCCAAAAAATTAAAATAAAAAACATCAGGTTCACCATCCCAAGTTCCATTGGCTACATTCACTAAGTACTCCCATGATGTGCTACCAGCAGGTAAATTCTCTTTTGCTTTTTCACCAATATTGTTTACACCACAATACCCATTCGGGTCTTCATCAGGCAAGCCTCGTACTACACGTGTAATAACACCACCAGAATTTAAGCTCCAGCCTAAGCCAACCCAGCTGGCAACATCCTGCACTTTGTTACCCCCTGCATGATAACTTAGACTAATAGGTACGGAAAGTTCCTTACCAGGTAGGGTATATAGAGGGATATTAATGGAAGGAATACCTGTATAATAGTTTACAGGTACTGCTGCATAACGAGCCAGTGCTTGGGCATTGGGTGAAGGTGGTGCCATCATTCCTTGGGTATAGCCTTGAAGAGAAAGGAGTATAAGAACTATAACTAAATAACAGTTCTTATACTCATTCGCCAGAGTAGAGTTATCGACATCTTTGCTTCTCGTATTTGTAGATTCCTGCCTACGCAGGAATGGAGTTTTTATTTTTTTCATAAGGCTAGTTTTTATTTTTTAGGTCGGTAATTTCTTTCTCTTGTACTGCTACTTTTTGCAGCAGCAGTTCTATGTTTTTATGTTGCTCTATTTGGTGGAGTGTTAGCTCTTCAATTTTTTGTAGCAGCAATATGTTCATTTTACCTAATTCAAGTCCATCTTCCTGCATTTC
>Ga0316209_1001800_pt1 | contig 20014 bp, 25 predicted proteins | sample 6monopyrite_MG_FD_204945 | JGI IMG/M metagenome (GOLD analysis project Ga0316209, IMG submission 204945) | Microbial mat bacterial communities from mineral coupon in-situ incubated in ocean water Damariscotta River, Maine, United States -... | ecosystem: Environmental > Aquatic > Marine >...
GCTAACGGCCAGATCATCGAGATGAGTCTATTGAAGAATTTGCACCTGAGTTGGCTATCCTATATTGATAAAGATGACCCAGTTTTCCGGATGTTATCGTGACGAACCTTTTTTAAGGGCCGACTACGTACGCCTTCGGTCAGAGCAAGCAGCTTATCGTCAACAGCCCTCTCCTTATTCGCCTGAGATTTCGTCATCGCCATTCCTTCACCAAACATTAAGAAAGTGAAAGCGCCGCCTTCAAGTCCTCATGTTCAAAGGCCGAGGCCATGCGATCAATCTCGGCTTGCGTCAAACCCAGTCGCGCTGCCTCTTCGCGCCAGGTTGTTACAGCCTTCCCGACCTCGGCGGCGATCACGCGAGCCTTACCTTCATCCAACTCGAAATAACCCACCACACTCATCGCCAGATCCAGAGAGGCCGAACCATCATCGAGATCGATGGCCGTTGTCAGAATGCGGGGTTTAATATCCGTGGGTACCGGATTGAGGTCATAGGCCGGGGCCAACCGCCAACCGTCCGGGCCGGTATAGAGGAAGGCGTGATTACGCAAGTGGTCATCCGTGTTGGAAATCAGAATATTAAAGACGATACGTCGCCACAGCTCATGCATATCCTGTTTCGGGCTGGCGCCATAGCGGCGAAGCGCATCGACAAATTCCAGGTAACTGCGTGACTCGTTGTCGCTGGCGCCGAGCATGCTCATGGCCGAAAGAAACGGGATGCGCTGCCCTTGTTCCCGGTCGAACCGACGCAGCAACAGCACCGGCTTGTTCAGTACATGTTCAATTCGCCAGTCGGGCACAGGGATACCCGCCTTTGCCGCAAGCCGAAGCGCAATCGCCTCCCACAGAACCGTATTGATTTCATCGTCCTTGTGCGGAAACTTGGCGATGGCGAGATGCCCGTCCCGGTCGCGAACAGACGCCTTGGGGCGCGCACCACCCAATGATGAGCCGGGGGCCAGCAGCAGGCGCAGATCCTCGTCGCTATCCGTGTCACCCACGACATGCTCCGCCGCCGACAGCAATTGAGGCAGATCGATCAACGGCGGTATGCGAGCGGCTTCATGTTCGGCAAGAAATGGTCCGCCCTCAGACCTGGCAAAGCGAAGGGCGCCTTGTCGGGCTTCATCATCAACCATGAGCAGATAGTCGATTTCCATCAAGGTGCGCGGCGTCTCTCCCGCGCGCTCTGCCCGTCGCCGTTCAGCCCGGCGCATCAGCACCCGCCCCCAGCGGTCGGGCGCGGAGTCGCCGATGGTACCGAAAAGGGGTTTACCTGAAGGCGTATGAAAGGGACCCGGACCCAGCGTCAGAGCCGGTTCCAGGGAGAAACGATCTGCATTCTCAAGCCAGCCCGGATCATATTCGAACGTGGCACTTTCCCTGCCTTTTCGCACGCGCGCCCACAGTCGCCCAGCCAGATGCGGCGTACCAGCAATATCCACATAGACGTACACTTCTGTTTCCATCACGCTTTACTCTTCTGTCCAGACCGAGGCGACTTGCGGATGCGTTGCGGCAAACGCTCCTCTTCAAGCCCAAGACCCACCGTATCCGTCTTGACGTCCGCCAGGTCACCCAACCGCTCCGCCATGCCCAACACAAAGAGCACATTGGCGTAGTTACCCAGCGAAACGCCGGGGTCACCCTTTTCTATCTTGTTCAGGGTTGTTCGGCTGATAGAGGCCCGTTCGGCCATAACAGCCGTTGGAATACGCCGCCTGAGTCGGGCATCACGGATATCCTGTCCAAGCTTACGCACCGCCCGCCTCACCGGAATCGGCACCATCAAGTCTAGCTGGGTTTTTCTCATTTATAGTCCAATTTTATGGTCACTATTATGTGTAGTGTATATTATAATGGACGTTATATCAATATATCTCCAGTAATCCCAACATGATCGTGACGTCCACTATTCTGGACGTTAATTACGTTAATACCCAGAATCGTGAACATTTCCAGATATTATGGGCTCCAAAGCTGACATCTCCTGAATCAGACAGATTGCCCTGTTCCGTCCGTATTTTTAAAGGTACTTCTTAAAGGTACTCGCGGTCACTGCCACAGCGAATGCAAACAGTGCGGCGAATGGAATCACGATAAAGGTAGGATGCAGGCTGAAAGGAAGTGCCAGATACGTTACCCAGGTGATCACTATGAGCGGCAGCACGGCCTTCTTGGCATAGTGGTACACGAATGAACTCTCCCGCCCTCCTCCCCAGCGGCGAAGATCCCGTCGCACCAGACCGTCAACCAAAGCCACCAGACTGAACAACAGGAACACCGGTGTCGCCAAACTGAGAATCGCCAGGCGTACCGAGAACACCTGGGTCACCTGCATGGCCGCGATGACGAACTCGGCGAGTGGCCGGTAGATTTTGTGCAGTGTTGGCCGCATGCCTTGCTCTTCCTGTCGTAGTGGTGGAGAGACCCAATGGATAAAGGCCACGACTCGCGTAACCTCAAACAGATAGTGATAAGTCCCATCAGCCACCTCTTTGGCGAAGCGGGCGGGATCTGATGTCACGACGCTACGGTGAAAGTCGGTATCCAGATAGCTGATCTCATTGGAGAGCATCGTTCGGCTGTGGTCAAGACCTTGCTCCGGCCACCAGAGCACCATCCCCACCCACTCGACGACGATCGAAAACAACAGGGAGAAAAGCAGCCACAGGATCGCTTGCGAGATCGTTGCCAGACCTCTGGTGAACAAACCCTGCCGTACAGCCGTTCGCCGTGGATCGGCAACCGCTTCAGCCATGAGTATTTTCCGCTGGCTCGTTCGATGCCGAAACGTCGGCCACGGCCATCCACCACGGCTCCTGCACGCGGTACCACTGGTCGTTGGTGATATAGGTCCGTTCCATCTCGTTGGCGATATCCGCCAGACCCGCCGGCATGGCCTGATCCCCACGGGTATCCGGGAGTGGCATGCGCAGTTTCCAGAGCTGGCCACCCTCTAACAGCGCAAAGGCCTGGCCTTTGGGCAACGCCACGAGCTCCGCCGGTGTCAGCATGGGAACTTCCGAGACACTGATACGATCCTCGTTGCGGGATTTGAAATCCACCCCGGAACCCGGATCCGATGAATCGTCCACGCCCGATACGCTCATCAGGGTAAATACCTCGACCCTCGGCAGCTGGTCGGTCAGCATCTCGGCGGTGGCCAGCTCTTTGACCCGCAGCATGATCAGCGTATTGAAGTTACCCGCCACCTGCCCGGCCTTGGCGCGACTGCCGATGCGTGCCTCCACGTCAGACCAGGTCTGGGTGTAGGCCGTGACCTGAAAGCCGGCACCGCCGGCCTTGTTCAACAGCGGCACGAACTCGTCGCCGATCAGTTCGTTGAACTCATCGGCGTGCATGGAAATCGTCGGCATAGTGTTTGAGGTGACCTGGCCGGCGTTGATCGGATCGACCTCCACGCCGTGTTTGTAGATATGGCCGGCCACCGATACCAGATCGGCGAACATGGAATTTCCCACCGCGCTGGCAACGGTGGTATCGGTCAGGGCATCGAGGCCAACATACACAATACCCTTGCGACGGATGACGTCCATCCACTCGAAGATGGGGCGTGAATCGGTCTCGTCCAGATAATTCGGTGAAATGAGTTCCGCGATCTTTCCGGTGGTGAGTTTTTCCATCAACGGCCCGACGGAACTCACAATCTTGTCGAAGTAGGTCTTGTCGTATTTGAAGGCCGACACCAGACCGTCGAGCACCGGATCGTAGAGATCCTGCTCCTGCAGATGCCGCATCAGTGCGATGGCCTCGTTGTTGCGGCCGCGCAGCGAGTTGGGCAGGTTGCGCTCCTTGATGTTGGCGGCGATCTCGGCCACCTTCTCCTGCCAATCCTCCGTACCGTGCTGGCGCAGGTGCGCCCGCGCATACTCCATGAAAAGCGGCTCGATGTCGTTGATGTAGCGGCGGACTTGGTTGTAGTCCGGCCGACGCCCCAGCGCCACCAGGGCGCGTGCGATGATGTTTACGAAACGCCAGGCGAATTCCTTGAAGGCAGCGGAGTTGCCTTCGCTCGGCAACTGGTTGGCAATGCGGGTTGCCACCTCGGTGATGCGGGAGAAATTGCCGATGGCATTGTAACGGGCCGAGACTTCGGGGTAACCGAGATGAAACATGTAAAAGTCCTTGGCGCGTCCCGCCCGCTTGGCCTCGGCGTACACGCGTCGCAGGAGATCGGCGTCTCCCTTCGGATCGAAAACGATCACCACATCGCCACGGCGGATATCCTGGGCGATGAATATCTCGGCAAGCCGTGTCTTGCCGACGCGCGTCGTGCCCAGCACCAGTGTATGACCGACCCGCTCACCGATATCCATCCAGACATCCTGCTCGTCGGGTTCCACCGCATGCAGCGCCGGTTTTCCACCGACCGGCGGAAGCGGTGCCAGTGGATTCCACCATGCCCGTGCGCGAAGAAATCGGGCCAGCAGGCTCAGTAATACTATCGATTCCCATGCGACTTCCTTGCGGCGTGCCCATTGATACAGGCGTCCCGGTTGCACGTAGTGTTGAACCTCGGGACGAATCGTGTCCCGCAACCGCTGTGTGTGTTTCTGGCTCCAGCGAAAGCCTTTGCCGAGAAACAGCTTGTGGCGACTGAGCGGAATCTTGTCGGCGCACAACCGATAGGTGGGCAGTCGGCGCATATTGCGCTGATAACGCATAACCCTCCATGCCTGCCTGGCCCGGATCATTCCGATCAGCATGAGCGTCGCACCGGCGCTGTAGGCCACGCCCGGTGGCATCATCAGCGCCCAGGGGGCCAGCATAGCGATGGCCGCCGTTGCGAAAGCCACTAACGTCGACCACAACTCGACCGGCGGTCGCAGCAAGGCCTCGATGGGATGGGTGCTCACTGCTCAATGCCTTGTGATGACACCAATACCGGATAGTGCGAGATGCTCAGGGCGGTCGCGATATCGGCAGCGGATGCCGGCATAATGGGCAGCCCACCTGACAAATTGGCGGTAGCCTGCAAATCCTCCCGCGTCTCCGCCTGAACCAGCATGCCCACAGCGCCGATCGCTTTGAGGCGCTCACGGTGCTTAACGAGCCATTGCCTGGAGCGTGGATCGGAACCGATCAGAAAGAATGGACGAGCAAATGGTCGATTGTGCGCCCGTGATTGCACCGGCCCCGGACTCAGTCCGGGCGTGCGAATCGGCAACAGCGTTTGAATGTCTGCGGCGCCGAGCTTGGGGTTGCGGATCGGCTGGCTATTGGTTACTCGCTCGCTGGACTCGAGTATCTCAAGATACGGTGCCAGCGATCGGGTTTGGCCACTGTCATGGATCACGGTCACCTCTGCCCATGCACCCAACGGGATCATGGCCAGTAACATCAGTACGATACTATTTTTTATATATAGGACCATTGTATTGTCTCGCCATTTGAATGTTTTACCCGTTTGATTCCAACCGCTGCCAATGATCGACGACCCGTAGTCGGTAGCTTTGTGAACGCGCCACATTCGCTGGCGAGTGATAGCAACCGACGCTAGCCCACCAATCACGCCGCTGCTTGAAACAGTCCTGTAAGATCACGGCCGCGATTCGCAAGTTGTGATACGGATCCAGCGCCTGCCAGGCGTTGCCCAACTTGTCCTTGTGATACTTCCAGTTCACCTGCATCAGACCGATATCGATGGATCGTTCACCGCGGTCAATAAAACGGTTCAGTGCATCCCACGCCGCCTGACGGGATGGATAGTAATAGCCGCGTCCGGCGACATTGAGTGCCCATGGCCATGGACGACGAATGCTATTGTCGTTCAAACTACGGCCGCTCTCTGCCAGGGCAATGGCATATAGAATCGTATAGGGGATTCCGTATTCGGACGCAATGGCGCGGTAACCACTTGGCACGGCTTCACCGCACCATGCCATTGTCGAGCAAACGCCCGCGAGCACAGCACCAAGACAAACCCCTATAGGTCGAGCCCGAACCATCGTCAGAGCTCCGATGCATGAAGCACCGACAGGTCCTTTCCCTGCCGTCTCAATATATAAGGTATTTTTCCTTTTCCCTGGGTAAGTTTCTCGAGTACACCCGCCTCGTGGTTGAGGGTGACACGGCGACTGCGCACCCACTCAGGCTTGATTGCGTGACCGGCCGCCCAATCTCTCACCGCCTGGTCATCGCCGGACTTCACGCCAGCGATATAGATATCGATCCCCGTCACCGCATCAATTCGTTTGAGCAGCTTTCTCAACAACGCATCACAGGCAGGACAATCCGGCCGGGTGAAGAAAAGCACCCGGTCACCAGGGTTCAACGAACTTGTCGTGTCGGCACGACCGGGCAATTTATTGATATCGATCAATTGTTCATTCGGATACAAACGCTTTCCCGCCTCGTCGTATGCGTGCTGAAAAGCTAATATCCGACTCACATCCTCGCGCATAGCGCGCGCCCACATCTCGGCATACCGACGACGCTCATCCTGATCACGGGCATGAATACCCAACACCTCGATGGGTGAGATTGTCGGCGGGCTGATGCTGCCCCGAATGCCCTGCATTAATTGTTTGTAGCGACGCCATTCCGTTTCCGACAGCTCCCATAAACGGGAGCGTGCCCGATCCGATGAGGTCAATGTATTTTTATCCGTTGCCGAAACGCTGGTGTTGGATTCCTTCACCTGGGTGCCGGACACCTCCATGGCGAATGCCGGAATCGATATCACAAGCGCCAGCATCAGACTTGCCAACTTCCATTGATTACTCATCCGGGTACGCATCCTCAGCATCGCCGGCACCTGGCGTCGCTGTCTCGCTTCTGTTTTTATATGCGGCGGTCAAATCTCGATAGATAACAAAGTGACGGTCGGACAAACAGTCTGGTAATTGCGTATGCTCAACACCGTCTGCTTGCGTACCTTTACCTGGCAGGTCTTGTTTCACATTCACCGCTGTAGATAATTCCACGCCTACAGGATCATCATCCGCATCATCACTGGTTGCAGAACCCAGTGAGAAGGCACCGAACAACAAAAGAATCGCAACAAACACTTCCATTGGCATTACCTCCGTAACGATGCCGAATAATCCTGCCCTGCAGGACCACGAAACGTGACCTGCCCTTTCGTCCGATCGATATGTGTCACATGCCAACCGGACCGTTGCTCACCCTCACGCAAGAAGCTGACTCGACCGTTCTGGGAGATAGCCACGTAGACAGCGTCATCCCACAGGTCAATGGCATCGATGTGAAACGGCGGCTTTTCCGCTACAGATTTTTGCCTCTTCGCAACCTGTTTGTTCGCTGCGACCTTGAGTCCGCGCACGTCTTTGGCGATGACCTGCAATCGGGACTGCGCGGCATCGATGCGCTGTTTGAGATCCTCATTGCCTTTACGCAGATCTGCGATCGACTCATGAATCGCGCTCACAGTATTGGCCAGCCCAGACAGCTCCTGATTCATGCTCGAATGATCGGTCCGTAAAGACTCGAACCACTGACCGATCCGATCTGACAGGTTTGCGATGCTGCGCTCGATCGTATCGAACGTCCCACTGATCTGTGGCAGGGTCATGCCATCAATGTCCGCACCGATGCCACTCTCCATGGTATTGTCGAGTGCCACCACATTCTGCCCGACCACTGCTGTCTCTTCCTGCGGGCTGTCGATCTGGCCCCGCAATATCGCGAGCGTGCCGATCGTGATCACACTGGTCACGACGGCTACCAGGATCGTCTTTTTCGATGAACGGGCCGGCTTTGGCCGTACTTTGTTCTTCTGGTGCGCGCCGTTATGTTCGTGGTTATCCGGCTGCTCCACCTGTGTCCTATTCTGCATCTTGCGGGTCCTCTGTTTTCAAACTGGAATCCGGTTCGTGCGTGACTCCTGTCATCGACGTACACAAATCGAATGAGATCAGCCGATGCACCGGATCTTGCACCAGGCGAAACACGGGGCCTATCAGTGTCTCAAGCGCTTGCTTTAATGTGATGGGTCCAAGGTTTCGGTGTACGGCGGGCAAAGACAGCGCCATCAAGTCCGCCGTTGCGGGATTCGCTGCATGCTGGTCCGCCAATCGGTAACCGCTACGCTGCAAAAGGTAGTGCACCGCTTCGCCGAGCGTCTGAATGCGTTCAGGAAACCGGACCGTGATGATCGTGGACAGCAAGTCTGACTGTGCGACGGTCGGCATAGCACGCAGTGCCGAATACCGGCCGACCTGTACTTCGCTGGCATGCAGTGGCGGGCTGATAGCTACGCAGGCGCCTATCACAGCAAACACAAAGACAAGGGCCGACCTGTAATTACGAGGCGTGTGTATCTTCATATTCCAATCCGTCTCAAGAGTGTGAGAACAAAACTTCTCATTCATATTTGAGCCGCTATCATTACGCCGCTTGCCAAGGCTTGAAACGGATAATCTATTCAGTAATCAGCGCGGTTTCTCGATCGACCTGTCAACGACCAAGATAGATCGATGTGATCTGCTCGCGTTCGTGTCCCAGTTCCTGGCTGATCGTCAGGCGCGCCTGCCGATCGATGGTCTTTTGTTCCTGGGTCAGTGCCTTGATGATTGGACCGCCTGCCGCCGGTGCCGACCATCCGGTCAACTCGTGGTATCGCTGTTGCGCATAGGCGTGTCTCAGGCCGTGCATTTTTGAAAGACCGGCATTGGCGGTATGTCGTTCGTAGATCCGGAGCTGTTGTCGGTAGTTGCGCGAACTGGGTATGAGTGAACCTCTCCCGGCGAGTAATCCCGCACGATTAAGCACCGCACGTTGCGCCTCGTTTCGCAGCGGGATCACGCGTGATTTTCCTCCCTTGGTCCAGCTCTCCTTGAGTGCAATGTGGTCGCCTCGATCTGCGAAGCTCGGCTGAAACTTCATGGCCTCTTCGCGCCGCAGGCCGAAGGCCTGCTGCAATTCCAGACTCATCCGCACATGCTGGTCCCGAACCTTTTCCAGATCCGGTGCTGTCACCGTCTGAGCCTTCGATAGATTGGTCACGAATTGACGATCCGGGATACCGTAATGATCGTTCGATCGAGCCACGACATTCTGACGATTGACCTTTTGCGCCCACCATCGGATGACGGTCAACCGGTTCTTGATAGCGCCGACCGATAGGTCCCCTTCCTGCCAGCGCTTCACCAATGCTTCAACATGTTTCGGTTTCAACGACTGTGCACTCATCTTTCGATAACCCAGTGCACGGAGCTGGTTGGCGATCAGCGTCAACTGACGTTCCCGATCCGCCTGTGTTCTGTAACTGCCGTCCCGATTCCGCCGGCAGAGTTGCTTGAGTTGGTAGTTCAGTTCTCTCATAGTGTTCTCGCTTTCAGGTAAGTGTTTCTGACCACCCAGGGGCCGTAGCCGTCGGGGTCCGCTAGCGCGGAACGGTCATGGGACACCACTCCCATTCGACCTGAATGTGCCTGGTCACAGGCAACGCGGGTTCCCCCTGTTGGGGTTGGTCCGCGTAGACCAACATACCCATTAAGATGGGCGTTCTTCGATCATGGTTAGATATCACCTCCTTTTAATGAGGCGGAAATGTATTTCCGCGGTTTGTGGAATATAAGCGTCGACAACATCACCCTTGGTGATCGTCTCGGCTCGTCGAGTGGATACAGGCTTGCGCCTGTGGATAAAGCAGACCTTGCGGTCCGTTATGGCTGGAAGATGGACCAACGGCAATAAGCCGTAGCGCGTCTAATGGTCCGGGTGCGCTCAATTGCCACTGTACACGCAGTGGCCACGGTTAAAATCGATCAGAGGGCGGCAGTATAAGAACGCATCACGCGCCCGTCACGCCAAAATCCAGCCGCAAACCCGCGCCGTTTCCGGATTTGCCGCCCTCGTCACTACCCCGCTGCGCTCGCTAGTGACGAGGGCGCTTCGCTGCAATTCAAGCTGCCCGCCAGGCTCACGCCTGTCATGCAGCTTGAAGTTTGTTATTCGCGCAGGCTTTCAGAACGAATTGGCCTGACCCACAGGGGTCCACAGGCGCCGCTGTTCGCGGCCCCGCCCTTGGCTGCGCGAGTGAGACGCTCGCTACACCGTGGCGGGCAAGGCCTGTGGACTCTGTGGACAGCCCGCTTTCTCGGGACGAGCTCTAGCCAGCATTCAATCTGGCCTGAAACTCGCCCACTACCGCCAGGATCTCTTCGAACGTCGGCACATCACCGTAGAACATCTCTCGCCGCATGTTTTCGTAATCAGCCTGCCATGCTGGCCGGTCGGCATCTGCGGGCACCAACCGTAACTGGCCAGGATCAAGCGTCGAATAATCGAACCACGTATAGCGGAAAAAGACCTGACGGTGGGCGGCAACCCGTTGGAACAGAACCATATCCTGGGCAGACTCATCACCGATGCCTGCCTGGATCAACCGATAGAGGTCATAATAGTGCCGCGCCATGGCATCCCGGCGTCTACTATTGGCTTCCGGCCGAAAGGTCTCCTCGTGCAAGAGCATCGCCTTCTCCCAGAAGGTGCGTCTTGGCATAACCGCCCGGACATCTGTGCCCGGTCCAGACAGCAGATCGGGGAAGGCATCACTGATATAAGGCCTTATCTCGACGGATTCGGCAGGGTCCGTGTCCGAGCGGGCGCCCATTTCGATCTTCACAGCACGCCGAAGATAGGCGGCCTGCTCCGGGAAGGCCGTCGGGTAGAACAACAGCAAGGTCTGTCCATCGGGATCGTCGGGGTCAGGCTCAAGCGTCCATTCGAGCGTCGAGGGCAGATCCGATGAGATCACGTCGATGAGTGCCGGGTGAATCCTGTTACTGACACATTGCTGACACGATTCCTTCAGCGCCTTGAGACGCTTGCCTGCCTGTTTCTTGCTGGGCGCACTTTCCGGGGCGTTGTCTCCACCGAAACCCAAGGCACCCCGGTCGATGACGATGTCGATATCTTATGAAAAGCGTTCGATGAGATTCCAGCACTTGGATAATGACGTGCCACCCTTGAACGTCAGGTGTTCGCCCCATTCTGGTAGCTCGAACAATTTGTGCAAGGTCCAGCAAACCCAGAAGTCCTTTTCGACGGCAATCTCAAACAGGTTCAGTTGCGCGCCGGCCTCCGTACGGACCAGTCGACGGTGATCATCCGGCATCGCGAGAAATTCTTTCATCCTTTACCTTCCTGTCCTGCCAGCGTACGAATGATATCGGCGATCCAGGCCGGGGCATATCGAATATCCTTCATCAGTTGCTTGCGCGCATCGTCATCGAGTCGACGATCGAGCCGCTTGATAATCTGCTGGTCGACGGTTTTCCGGCCCAGGTGGCGCAGGGCCTGGATCACCAACCCACTGCTTTTTCCCGCAGTGGCCATATTGCGGGGGGTGGTGTGCTTGAGGATGATCTGGCGCTTACCAATCTGCACGGTCCGCGTGCGGCCGTCCGTTAAATAAACGACCTTCATAGGTACTTGTGTGGAGAGCCCAAGAAGATTGGCCGCATAGGCCCCGGAGGGTTGCAAACGGGTGGCGTCCCGGCCTGCCAGGGCGCTGGCGATGTCATCCGTCGATGGCTGCAACGGGCCAAGCTGAGGGTCGGTTTTCGGGTAGTCGTACAGCCCCCGGGCCAGTTGGCGAATGAGGCCGCTGTCCCGGTGCCGCATCAGTGCCAGATCGACCGCCTGACGGGTAACGAGATCGGTGAAACTGTCGGGCGTAAAGACCCAGCCCCGCTTGCGGGACTGAATCCGCCGGAGGATCTTGCTGTCGGTGCTGTCTGCGTGTTTGCCCATAGTTTTGAAAGAAATTAGTATACTTATTTCTTTCAAAATAAAAGCAGAATCTAAGGCCTGGCCCAGGTCATCCGTTACACCCTGGCGGGCAAGACCTGTGGACTCTATGGACAGCCTCAATGCCGGTTCGTTGGGCGTTAGAGACAGTAGCGATAACGATATTCAATGGACATAGGCTGGGTGGTTACACTGTAACCACACCATCTGGCAATGACGTCGGGAAGCTGTTGCAGAGTACGAAGGCCTTGGCGGTATATCATCGTTGCGCAACAATACAAGGGAGGTGCCACTATTACCCAAGTGGCCAGGGGCAAGATGCCGGAGGATTCCGGCGCATTTAATCCTCGTCAGGCAAGAGGATGGTGATTACCGGTTCCCCGGAATCACCCGGCCCGACAATCAGCTTCAGCGTGGCCAGCTCCGCTTCCATCGACTGCCCATCGCGGCGCACCCGGTAGAATTGGAACAGCAACCGGTCACCGGAATCTGAGGCGGTTCGGATGGCGTGGGATGCCATGAAGAGCACGTCCCATAACCGGCCGGACTGATCCTGGTAGGCCTGCTTGCAGTTGTCATCCTCCGACCAGGCCACACAATCAGCCCAGGCATCGGACGTCAGGGCTACCGCATTTTAAAACCGGCTTCCTGTGCCATGACACCCGCATCGATCAATACCCCATCCTCAATGGCCTGGGCACGGGTGTACGTAGATATGACGTTACCGAAAAATGAATCGGCTACTTGTTCATTTGAAGAGTTGGACATCGTGTTTCTCCTTTGTGGAAGTAACACCGGGTCACACCTCCATCCCTGCCGGGAAAGAGAATGCTTTCCCGGTAGGGTTTGTGAAAAGTAATAGATGTCAGAGCAAACCACGTTCGGCGAAAAATGGTGAGCTCACCATTTTTCGCGGAATCGGGACTTCTTTAATATGTGGAGTGGTGCATCATCGTGTACAGGCCTCCCGCGTTTTCGCGCGGGAGGCCTCCACATATTTCAGAGTTTGCGCAGCCAGCCGGCGAGGTCGGCGCCGTCCAGCAGCAGTCGTCCGCTGGGCGGTGGCGCCACGGCATCCGGGAACACTTGAGCGAGGGCCCGGCGCTTGAGGTCGAGATCGGCGCGGGCATAACGCATTGTCGTGTTCAGACCTGCGTGGCCGAGCCAATGACTGATGGTTGCGAAGTCGACGCCGGACTTGAGCAGCGCCACCGCCGTACTGTGCCGGATCGAGTGCGGGTGAAGCTTCTTGCTCTTGAGGGATGGTGCGACTTGCGACGCCTTGTGCACGTAGCGGCGTAGAAGGTAGCGTACGCCGTAGCGCGTCAGGGGCGCCCCGCGGGCGTTCGTGAAGACGAGCGGAGAGGCCGACTCGTCGACAAAGCCACTTCGTTCGGCGATCAGGTTGCGCAGGAGGCGTGCTGTTGCCGGCCACAGCGGACAGGTCCGTGCCTTGCGCCCCTTACCGAGCAGCCGTACCTGCGGTGGAGCCTCGAGGCGCACATCGGTAACGCGGACATTGAGCGCTTCCTGGACTCGGGCGCCGGTGTTGAACATGAACGCGAAAAGCGCGTAGTCGCGCCGGCCGAGTTCCGTTGAACGATCGATGCTCTTGAGCAGCGCGTCGAGCTCGGCACGATCAAGATATTCAATCGGAGCCTCTACCGCCCCGCGCTTGAACGGCATGCCGATGACCCGCTGCAGGGTGCCCAGATGCTCTGGGCACTGCCCGGCGAGGTAGCGTGCAAAGACGTGGATCGCTCCGAGCCGCGCATTACGGGTGGCGATGCTGTTGTGGCGCTCGGCTTCGAGTGTGGCAAGGAAGCGCGTGATGCGCTCTACGGTGAGATCCGGTACGTCCAGACGGTCCACTGTACGGTTCAGCTCCCGCGCCGTGAAGCGTAGAAGAAGCAGCAACGCGTCGCGGTAGCTGCGGATCGTGTGGGGGCTTAGGCCCCGCTGGACGGGTAGGAAATCCTCGAAGAACGTGACCAGATAGCGGCCCAAGGCCGTAGGGTTCTTGCGACTCATGCAGCACCTCCGTCAATCAGTTCTACGCACGAGCTGGCGAAACGCTGGCTCGCAAGGGCGACTACCGCCGGCATGAAGCGTAGGTAATAGGTGGTCGAAGCGATCGATACGTGCCCCATGTACATCGAGAGCTTGGGCAGCTCGGACTGTACGTCACGACCCTCCTCGTACCAGCGGCGAAGCGCCTCCACCGCAAAAGCGTGGCGAAAGTCGTGTACACGTGGCACGCGCGGGGCATTCGTCCAGATGCCTGAGCCGCGCATTACGTCGCGTATCGCCTTGCTCAGTCCTTCAGCGGTGTAGCCACGCGCGGCGCACCTGCAGAGCAGCATCGCGTTGTGCTCGGTGCGCGGAACGAACGCTGCCCTGACATGCAGGTACGCATGCAGCTCTCGGGTGGCACTCGGGGAGAGAGGTACCCACCGGGACTTGTGGAACTTCGAACCCTGGATCCGCAGGACGCCGGTCTCGGCATCGACGTCTTCCATACGCAATCGGGCCACCTCGCCGCGCCTAAGGCCCGCTGTGTACATCAGCACGATGGCGAACCGCTGGGCGGCGTGTGGCAGGGCACGACTGGCCCTTGACGGACGGCGGCCGATGAAGTCGAGCAGTCGCCGGACCTGGTTGGCCTCAATCGGCGTGGGTAGAGCTCGGACACAAACTAGCTAGGCTGGGTTGATCATTCAACTCGGCCATTGCTAATTAATAGTAATCACTCACATCCCTTGATATGTACTTATAGAAGGCTTTAACTTCAGCGAGATCAAACTGCTTATACTGTTGTATGCTTACCATCACAAAAGGGGGCATTGGCAGTTTGCTTACATGCACATAAATAAGCAGTGCCACTCTTTTCTGCGATGAATGGCTTCGGTACGAATGAACTACCTTGATGCGTACCATCACAATAAGGCTGGCTTGCGGACTGTCCACAGGTACAAAAATAATATTGTTTGCCTTTTTCTAACTCAACACTAACAGGCTTGTTATCAGCTACGGTTGGCTTGGTCATAATGTTATCCTCAAAAAGTTATAAGTATAAGTAGGATTAATGCCCTCTCATCTTGCCAGATCAAACTGCTTATACTGTTGTATGCTTACCATCACAAAAGGGGGCATTGGCAGTTTGCTTACATGCACATAAATAAGCAGTGCCACTCTTTTCTGCGATGAATGGCTTCGGTACGAATGAACTACCTTGATGCGTACCATCACAATAAGGCTGGCTTGCGGACTGTCCACAGGTACAAAAATAATATTGTTTGCCTTTTTCTAACTCAACACTAACAGGCTTGTTATCAGCTACGGTTGGCTTGGTCATAATGTTATCCTCAAAAAGTTATAAGTATAAGTAGAAGTATAAGTAGGATTAATGCCCTCTCATCTTGCCAATCTACAATAAAAAGCAGGCTATTGGCAATCGCCAAGTTAATATCAATCCACTATCTGTCATTCTTTTGCTCATAAGTGAATCCTCTTTAGGTTAGTGTAAAGAAAATTCTACGTTTGAGCTGTATTATTTTAAGGGATAGTTACAATCTAACAATAAGAAGAATTAAAAATGACTCGACTAAATAATAAAGTAGCGATTATTACAGGTGCTGGCAGTGGAATCGGTAAAGCCTCAGCAATCATGTTCGCAAAAGAGGGAGCAAATGTAATCGTTACTGATATCAATGAAGAATCTGCCAATAATGTCAGCGAATATATTAATCAACAAGGAGGTAACTCTATTGCTTTACATGTTGATGTAAGCCAAGAAAAACAGCTTCAAGAAATGATTGATACCACTATTAAACACTTTGAAAAAATAGACATTTTATTTAACAATGCGACTAATACCGACCCAGAAATGTCAAAGAAAGATTCAAGCTTCTTTACTTAAGTATGATTATCGGGGGTAGATCAATAGGATCAGCCACTTCATTAAAATTACAGGCATGCTGTTAATCCAACTCATTATAAACACAAGCCGCCAAATACAGTCGAGGTAATCGATTCATCAGAAAATCCTTTTCCCGAAGATTACTATTGATTAATAAACAGATTAGCCATTACGAACAATAACAATTACCTCAACGACACCGACCCTATTGATCAGCTATTTTTTAACGACGCCATATCAATCACAAACCGGTATTTCACATCGCCTAGTTTCATCCGAGCATAAGCTTCGTTGATGTTTTGGATGTCTAGCATCTCCACGTCGCACTCGATATTGTGTTCAGCGCAAAAGTTCAGCATCTCCTGAGTTTCAGCAAGACCGCCAATCAGGGAGCCGGCTAGTACTCGGCGCTTCATCACTAGTTCCCCAGCCGCAAGCGGCGGCTCTACGGGAGTTAACATACCGACCAGAATATGCTTACCATCGTATTTAAGGCAACTGAGGTAAGGGTTTAAATCATGGGTAACAGGTATCGTATCGAGCAGTAAGTCGAAACTTTCTGCCGCCGCAGCCATCTGTTCTGAGTCAGTGGAGACAATGACATGATCTGCGCCCTGTTTTTTGGCTTCGACAATTTTGCTTTCTGAGCGGGTAAAAATTGTCACCTCGGCACCAAGCGCTTTGGCAAATTTCACCCCCATGTGGCCCAGCCCGCCCATACCCAAAATCCCCACTTTGTCACCAGGCTTTACCCCGTAATGTTTGAGTGGCGAGTAGGTAGTAATACCAGCGCACAATAGTGGCGCCGCTGTCGCCGCCGACAGCTGTGCTGGAATCGATAATACAAAGCCTTCTTTTACTATGATGCGTTCTGAGTAACCACCGAAGGTGGGTGATTGGTCGTGACGGTCGCTACCGTTGTAGGTACCGACCATACCCTCAGCACAATATTGCTCCAGGTCATGCGAGCAGGCAGAGCAGCTTCCGCAGGAATCCACCATACAGCCTACGCCCACTAGATCACCGGCTTTGAAGCTGTTAACAGCATCACCAATAGCTGATACCCGGCCAATAATTTCGTGGCCAGGCACCACTGGATACACGGAGTTACCCCAATCGTTTTCCGCAAAATGAATGTCGGTATGGCAAACGCCGCAGTAAAGAATATCGATGGCGACGTCATCGGGCCGCAACTGGCGACGCTGGATGGTAAAGGGGGCGACGGGGCTATCACTGGATTGTATGGCGTAGGCCTTAGTGTCTGATGGGATAGTGTTCGGCATGAAGTATTCCTCGTGGTATGGCTCAATAAGTATAAATGAATAGCTCTTGGTGTTTGAAGTGTTCGGGGTCGCTTGGTGGCAGTCAGCGCGGCCCTTGTTGTTTGGGTTCATCGCGTAAGTATATTTTTGCGTTGTTGGCTAAGTTCTGCTGGTTACTTTCACTCATATCATCGCCTGCGTTATCTCAAAATGTGTTTCGGGTAAAGTTTCGGGTCGAGTTCATTTGGGTTAATACCCGTTATCTCAGAAATTGGAAGCACCATCCTAGGTGGAATCCCGTTGACCAGCCATTTGGCCACACGTACATTAAGTATAAGTAGGATTAATGCCCTCTCATCTTGCCAATCTACAATAAAAAGCAGGCTATTGGCAATCGCCAAGTTAATATCAATCCACTAACTGTACAATTATTGAGCAAAAAATCCTGCGCACTAAGCATTTTTAGCTTTCTGTCCATCTTGGCCCGTAACCCATCCTGCCAGCCTCGTCCTTGAGCAGCATCTATCATCCTCTCCTTGTTGATACCTATTCAAATAGCGTTGCCTGCGGCGGGGCGCGGGGCTCTGGCAATTGATACACTGTTGCAGGTGCTCCAGAATTCGCATCCAGGTGGGCTAAAATCTTCTTGATGATCAGCGGGTCTTCAATACAAGCAATAATCCTTACTGCACCACCACAGCGGCTACAGATCGTGATATCGATATTAAATACACGCTTAAGCCGTTCAGCCCATGTCATGCTTTGATGGCAATCAACCAGTGCAGGCTCATCGGCCTTTACACCTTGCTTTTGGGTGTTGCCCTTGCCCCGTTGAGCGGGAGTAACATAGATTCGCTGCTTGCTGTTGGGGGCCAGTACGCCATGGTAGCGCGTCAAATTTGCGCGTGGTTTCGGCACTAAAGCTGCCAATTTAGCCATGAAATCTAGAGGTTCGAAGATAACGTGCGTCGTACCATCTCGGTAGGGCGTCTTTAGCTGATACCTGACATTGCCCTGCGAAGTCAGTGCCAGTCGTTTTTCTGATACCGCAGGGCGGGAAATATAGCGGCACAAGCGTTCCAGCTTTCTTCGTTCTCGCGTTTTTGTAGCCACCCCAGCATGCAGGGAGAAGCCAGCAATTTTACCCACCTGGTTAGTGCCAAAATCATCATCTTCCCAGGATGGGATTGTTTGTAGAGTGAAAACCTTGCGGCCCTGTTGTGGGCCTACTGCAATTCGATAGGTGATAGAGTGTCCCTGAAGCTGGCTCATCGCATCGTCGTCTTGTAAATCTAACGTTAGATAACTGCTTTCATCATCTCGCACCAATAAACCTTGGCGCTCCAAATAGCCTGCAACGCGCTGGCTAATGGCGGCGACTAACGTATTAAGTTCACTGGCTGTAGGTGCATTTACTCGGTGAAATCTCAATTGGCCGTTGTGTTTTATTTGATAAGCACCGTCAATAAAGAGCATATGAAAATGAACATTAAGATTTAAGGCGGAACCAAAACGTTGTATTAGAGTAACTGCGCCTGTATGAGCCTGCACTTTGGTAAAACCGGCCTTTTTGATTAGGACTGTTGAGATCGCACGGTTAACAATACCCAGTACGCTACTCAAGATCTGTGGGTTATTAGATAGGCCGAATTCATATACTAAGTGCGACACTTTGTATAAAAAAGAAGATGAGCTGTAAAATGCCTGTTTTTCTCTCCCGCCAAGAAGTGAAAAGCAATGACATATAAACAGCTCACCTATGAAGAAAGAATAATACTTATCACCCTAAAACAGCAAGGCTTATCTATTAGAGCTATAGCTAGAAGATTAGGGAGGCACTTTTCAACCTTGTATCGAGAGTTAAATCGTAACCGTTGTGATGGTATTGATACCGCCTATCGTGCATTTAAGGCTAATCGTCGAGCTGTAGCAAGAAGACGACGATCTAGGCGAAATAGACAGTATTCAGACAATGATTTTCTACTAGTTCGCAAGCTCTTAATGAAGAGGTGGTCGCCGGAGCAGGTTATTGGCCACCTACGTCGACATAAGTTGGTGTCACGGCTAATGAGCCATGAAACTGTTTATCAGTATATCTGGCGCGACAAAGCTGAAGGAGGTTCTCTTTGGGAGCATTTGAGGCAGTCATCCAAGCAACGTAGAAAGCGCTACAAAGCCTATGACAGCAGGGGCAGGCTAGCTAATAAACGTCATATCTCTGAGCGTCCAGCTAGCGTCGAAACACGCAGATACAAGGGACATTGGGAGATCGATACCGTTCATGGTCGGGGTGCTAGCGACTGTATAGTGACGCTGCTTGAACGGAAGACGGGATACGTAATGATTGGCAAGATCCCTAACAAGTCAACGGCAGCCTTAAACAAGAAAACGATAGGACTTATCAATCGCGATGCCACTAACTTTAAAACAATCACCGCTGACAATGGAACTGAGTTTCATCAATACAAAAAAATTGAAGAGCGCCACAACGTGAAAATCTATTTCGCCAACCCCTATCATTCTTGGGAGCGTGGCAGCAATGAGAATGTTAATGGCCTGATTAGGCAATATCTACCCAAAACTGAGAGCATGGAAAATATAACGCAGCAACAATGTGATCGAATTGCCGCTGCTTTAAACTCAAGACCAAGAAAACGATTTAACTATAAAACCCCAGAGGAAATGTATTATGGAGTTTAGTGATCACTGTCGCAGTTCAAACTTGATACTAGGTAGTAAAAAACGGAGGGGATACGGAAAACTGAGCACCCATTGACGGATAGGTTTGTGCGGTAGGACGTCATCGACTAACAGCACTGCTGTTTCTGCCATTCGCCTCGCCCCACAGCTGGGGCAAAAGCCTCGGCGTTTGCAGCTAAATGCCACTAGGTGTTCAAGGTGGCAGTCTTCACAGCGTACCCGCAGAAACCCATTTTCGAGCCTGCCACATTCGAGGTATTCATCAAATTCTCGTGCGACATGGCGAGGCAAGCAACGGTCTGTCTCACTGAGATGCGACTGAAACTCGGGCCAATAGCGCTCGATGAGTTGATAAAGCAGTGTGTGCTCTGGTTGGTGACGGGCAT
>Ga0316209_1001801_pt1 | contig 19994 bp, 18 predicted proteins | sample 6monopyrite_MG_FD_204945 | JGI IMG/M metagenome (GOLD analysis project Ga0316209, IMG submission 204945) | Microbial mat bacterial communities from mineral coupon in-situ incubated in ocean water Damariscotta River, Maine, United States -... | ecosystem: Environmental > Aquatic > Marine >...
GAGGCATGTGAGCTAGCAGTTGTTTCAAATAAGCTAGCTGATAAGGCAGAAACATCGTTCATTAAACCGACTAATTCTGAATAAGAAATCGTAGCACTTTCCATCAATTCATCTGCTTTACTTGATTGCTCTACACTAGACTCTAATATTGAACTTGCTTCATCTACATGTGAAAGTAAATTGTTAATAATAGTATGTATTTTTTGCGCAGATTGTTGAGTTTGGCTTGCCAGTGATCTTACTTCATCCGCAACTACAGCAAAGCCTCGCCCTTGCTCTCCAGCACGTGCTGCTTCAATTGCCGCATTGAGTGCTAACAAATTTGTTTGATCCGCTACTCCTGTTATAACCTCGATAATTCCGCCAATAGAGTGACTATCTTCACCCAATTTTTTAATAATGGATCCTGTATCATTTACAGACTCAGACAACATCATGACACCCACTATTGCCTCAGTCATAACTTGCTTACCACTTTCCCCTTCCGACTCAGATTGAGCCGCCAATTTATTGGTATTTTGTGCAACATCATCAGCCATAGAGATAGCTTGTTGAAGTTTTTCGATGGTTGTTTGTACCTGAGCAGTGTTATCCACTTGTTGTTGCATGCTACTGGCTATCATCGATGCTATATTTGATGTGCTATTAGCATCCTCTGCTAAAATATTTGCAGTATCTCTAAATAGATCATTTTTCTCGGCCATATCAGATATTAATACATCCAGCTCTTCAACAAACGACCGAGTTTCTTCATTCAAACAAGCTTTGTTTGCCTCAACATCTTGAGCTTCACCACCCTTGTTTCCTGTAATATTTTCACGCGCATTTATTATCAGTTGCTTATAAACTGTTATTTTCACCAGCAGAATTGAACCTGAAAAAACAATAGCGAAAAAACACACAGCCAATATCATAGTTATCTGGACATGACTAAACTCACTAAACACCGCATAAAAGCTAAATATCATCAATATCAGGCTGAGCAAGCAAAGAATTATGATCACTTTCTGGTGACAGAAAAAGCTTAACAGTCTATATTTCATTAGGATTACCAACTTTGTATTAAAATTTGTGGCAACAAGATCCCGTAAGTTTTTTTGAATAAATTATAAATATAGCCTATTTTATCTATACACGGACATATTAAGTACATAAAAAATGAATCGTACATTTCTTATTTTATTGATGGTTGGTAGCGCCATGCTAATTGCTGTTATTGGCGAGAAAAATCCAACGATGCAGCATGAGTACACGCCATGGAATACTAGTAGAACAGATAACGGCTTAATTAACGCCTTTGGTATCACACTTGGTGAAACTACGATTAAAGAATCTGAGCTTATCCTGGGTAAAAACCCTGTAACGCAATTACGTATTTCCAGCAATGATGATACCGGTCAACAGTATGAACTTATTGCTATTTATAAAGATTTACTTCTTAGCGGCGTAGTTTCTGAGTTAATACTTTCATATCAACTAGAGCAAGGTACACTGCAAACACTTTTTTCCACCCTGACAATACAACCAGAAAATAAGCAGAGTTATAGCATTAGCACTGAGCTTGCTGCACCTTATTTAATTACCCCCATTTCAAGTATCACTTATATACCATCTATAAATTATGGAGAAGAAATTATAATGCAGCGTTTTGGTAGCCCTGAAAAAGAACATACCATCAGTGATACGTATAGAAAGTGGCTATACCCCGAGATGGGTCTCGAAATACAGCTACACAGCAATCAAAGTGAGCGATTCATATACACCAACTCAGAAGTGAATTAATGTGAAACTGAAAAATTCAGGTACTGATTTTTAGAGTTTATATTTCGTAAATACCATGCTCACGGGTCGCCAGGAAGCGCACCTCGGGATATCTTTCCTGCGTCATATCCAAATTCACTCTGGTGGGTGCGATGTAAACAAGATCGCCAGCATGATCCAATGCCAGGTTACTTGATGCCTTTACCTTAAGCTGATTAAGTATTTTTTCATCATCACATTCTACCCAACGTGCCGTGGTTACATTGACATGCTCAAACGTACACTCAACGTTATATTCATGCTTTAATCGATGTGCCACCACATCAAACTGCAAAATACCCACCGCACCTAAAATTAAATCATTATTATTTAATGGTCGGTATAACTGTGTAGCACCTTCTTCACACAATTGCATCAAGCCTTTTTGCAATGCTTTCATTTTTAACGGGTCGCGTAATTGTGCACGCCTAAACAATTCGGGTGCAAAGTTTGGAATACCTGCAAACTGTAAATCTTCGCCTTTAGTAAAAGTGTCACCAATACGAATAGTTCCATGATTGTGTATACCTATAATATCTCCAGCATAGGCCTCATCTGCATGGCCTCGATCCGCTGCCATAAAGGTCACCGCGTCATTCAGTTTTATATCTTTCTGAATACGCACATGCTTAACTTTCATACCTTTTTCAAACTTCCCTGAACATACACGCATAAAGGCAATGCGGTCACGATGCTGTGGATCCATATTGGCCTGAATTTTAAATACAAAGCCTGTGAATTTTTCTTCGGTAGGCTCTACAACACGAGCACTACCATCACGTGGCTGAGGCAATGGCGCAAACTCATCCAATGAATCTAACAACTCTAAAATACCGAAATTATTGATTGCCGAACCAAAAAATACTGGTGTTAGCTTACCCTGTCGATAGGCATCTATATCAAATTCGTGACTAGCACCTTTTACCAACTCTATCTCTTCGCGTAAATCTTCAGCCATAGAACCCAATACTTCATCCAGTTCCGGATTATCCAGACCCTGAATGATATTGCCTTCCTGAATTTTCCCGCCATGAGTTGCGCTAAACAAATGCACACAATCATTATAAAGATGAAAAACACCTTTGAAATTTTTACCCATACCAATTGGCCAGGTCATAGGTGCGCATTGAATATCTAAAATATTTTCAACATCATCCAGTAAATCAATTGGCTCACGCGCTTCACGGTCCATTTTATTTACGAAGGTGATAATTGGTGTATCACGTAATCGACATACATCCATTAATTTAATGGTACGTTCTTCTACGCCCTTCGCAGCGTCTATCACCATTAAAGCAGAATCTACTGCGGTTAATGTACGATAGGTATCTTCCGAGAAGTCAGCATGACCTGGCGTATCCAGCAGGTTAATGATGCAATCGTTATGTGGAAACTGCATAACCGATGACGTTACAGATATACCGCGCTGTTTTTCAAGCTCCATCCAGTCTGATGTTGCATGACGTGCTGCTTTGCGGCCTTTAACCGTACCCGCCAGCTGAATAGCCCCACTGAACAGCAACAGTTTTTCGGTTAGCGTTGTCTTACCTGCATCGGGGTGAGAAATAATCGCAAACGTACGACGACGCTGCATTTGCTCTAGTAATTCAGACATAATTGGAATTCAATGAGAACTGTAAAATCGAGGCCAAATTATACATTAACTTGGTCGTTAGGAGCTATTGAATAGAAAATTGAGTTTTGCGGATAATACCGCTAGTGATTAGCTTTCTTTAACGCTAGAAAGCTTATCAAGATTGATCTCTTTGGCAAAAACCAGGGCATCTTCACGGCCTTCATTGGAGGGGTAATATGCCTTTCTAACACCAAGTCGATTAAAACCTTCCTGCTCATACAAGTTTAAAGCCACTGTATTTGACGCACGAACCTCAAGAAAAATCGAGTCAGCTTCACGCCATTCCGCCATTTGAATAAGCTTATACAACATGCGCTTACCAAGACCTTGACCTTGTGCGCTTGGGCTTACACATAAATTAAGGATATGCGCTTCATTCGCTCCAGCAGACACCAGACCATAGGCCAGCAAGTCACCCTGATCTTCATATACCCAGCAATTGTAACCCACATTTATACAGTCGTTGAATATGCCAGCCGTCCATGGATGGGTATAAACTATATTTTCTATTGCTAAAATTGCATCCACGTCTTCGAGCGTCATTTCACGAAAACCGCTTACAATATCTATTTCGGGATTAACGGCCATAGATGAATCAGGTTTCCACTAGTTTCTTTAATTGATTTTTTATTTGTAGCAGATCTTGCCAAACTTTACGCTTAGTCTGTACTGAACCAATAATTTCTTCCGGATGATATGACGCGTAAACCGGCACTCCTAAATGATGATGTCGACGCAACCTTAAATCGGTTAGTGACTTCTGACTTACCAGTAACTGCTGGCTAGCGCTTTCACCTAATACCATAATCACTTTGGGCTGGATAAGTTTTATTTGACTAGCAAGATGGTCATCGCAACAAATCATCTCTGATGTAAATGGTGCCCGTTGCTCCGGTGGCTGACACTTAACTAATGACGTTAAATACACAGATGAAAAATCAATATCAATAGCTTGCAACACTAATTGCATAAAATTTTTATGCATATTAGAAAACAAAACATCCTGTGACTCTTCTTTAACAGGAGCAATAGTCACAATCATTAAATCTGCATTTATACTACCTTCACCACAAATCGCATGATCTCGCGTTGCATGCAACTCACATAACTGACAATCCTCTATAGATTTGTTTAACGAATCCATAGAAGATGAATCTAACGTTTGTGGCGCATTTATCTGCAATGAATCGAGCGATTGCTTTACTATAACTTTTTGCGGCTGGCTCTGCGATGGTGTGCTTGTAGCTCCTGCTATAGACGGGTCGGACACCGAAGGCTGCTTATTTGAAATATATACATCAGCTGCAATATTTTCAAGTTCTAACGTCGGGTCATACCAGGTCTGCACACCCATTGCAGTCAAATATTCACGACGCACATCTTCCGGTAACGCCTCTGATATAGCAGAGGACATTACCGTATTTTCGTTAATATGAGTTGAACTCGTCATTCAATAAGCAAATAACTAAACGTCACCCATTTGCGGATGAGCACGATCACCGGCAGAAATAATAATGCGGTTCAAGGCATTTATGTATGCCTTAGCAGATGCAATAACAATATCTGTATCTGCACCCTGCCCATTTACAATTTTACTTTGCTTCTTTAGGCGAACAGAAACTTCCCCCTGAGAGTCGGTTCCACTGGTAATATTATTCACCGAATACAGCTTCAACTCGGCTTCACTGTGAGCAATTTTTTCAATAGCTTTAAATGCAGCATCCACTGGGCCGCTACCCGACTCAGTTGAACTTTGTTCTTCTCCATTCACCATTAACACTACATCTGCCTGCGGCGTTTCACCCGTTTCTGAACACACCTTTAAGCTCACAAGTTTAAACTGCTCATTTTCTGCGCTCCAACTTGAATCAGCCATTAGTGCCTGCAAGTCTTCATCAAAAATTTCGTGTTTTTTATCTGCCAAATCTTTAAAGCGTGCGAATACAATATTCAGCTCTTCTTCCGATTCTATTTCATTACCTAATTCAGCCAGGCGTGTACGCAATGCATTTCGACCTGAGTGCTTACCTAAAACAATCTGCGCTTCATTCCAGCCAACATCCTTGGCATTCATGATTTCATAGGTTTCACGATTCTTTAAAATACCGTCTTGATGAATACCTGATTCATGTGCAAAGGCATTCGCACCAACAATTGCTTTATTGGGTTGCACAGGGAAACCCGTAACGCCTGACACCAACTTCGAACACGACATTATTTGTGTAGTATCCAAAGTAGTATCACAGGAAAATAAATCCTGCCGTGTGCGTACTGCCATTACCACTTCTTCTAGAGATGCATTACCCGCGCGCTCACCCAAACCATTAATAGTACACTCCACCTGTCGCGCACCATTCTGTACAGCAGACAAGGAATTAGCGACAGCTAAACCTAAATCATTATGGCAATGCACGGAGAAAATCGCTTTATCGGAATTTGGAATGCGATTAATTAAGTTTTTAATTAAGTCACCAAACTGATTCGGCAAATTATATCCCACTGTATCAGGGATATTAATAGTTGTTGCGCCCGCATCAATAACAGCTTCAATAATGCGACACAAAAAATCCAGCTCAGAACGACCCGCATCTTCCGGTGAAAACTCAACATCACCGGTAAACTGGCGCGCTAATTTCACAGCATCTACCGCTTGCTTTAAAACATCGTCAGGCTGCATGCGTAACTTCATTTCCATATGAATAGGAGAAGTAGCAATAAACGTATGAATTCGAGATGAATTCGCTTTCTTTAAAGCCTCGCCTGCACGACTAATATCACGAGCCAGGGCACGCGACAAACCACACACCGTGCTATCTTTAATCGCTTCAGCGACCGCTTGTACGGCCTCAAAATCACCCTGTGATGCGACAGGGAAACCGGCCTCAATAATGTCGACTTTCATACGTTCCAGCGCTTTTGCAATATGCACTTTTTCGTCTTTTGTCATAGATGCGCCGGGGCTTTGCTCACCGTCACGCAATGTTGTATCAAAAATAATTAATTTGTCTTTGCTCATGATCTGTCCTGCAAATCAGTATGAACATTTACCTGCTCATACTTATATGTTTTATAGAATTCGATTGTGTTTATGCGTATTTCGCCTCGCCAGAACTTATTAGCTGCCCTACGGCAGTAGTAATGAGAGTGCATTTATAGGATGTAGAAACAGGCAGGGCAGAGTATCACTTGCAAAATTTTCGCAAGCATCAGGCTGGAAAACGCTGATAACTCTGATTTGATTCATGTATTTTATATAAATTAATTTCTACTAACAAAACTATAGCTATTTACAGTGTTTTTGCCAAGAGTTATTTTTCCTGGCAATTTTTTCTCAAGAATTTTACCCATGTTAGACGGTCTTCTTTCGCCCCATCTTGCGTGCTTTACGCAAGATACTTAGTACAGGACCTGATAACCCATATAATGCAAATACTAGGAACAATGCTTTCGGTGTATCTATAGTCGCTAAAGCCAGAATCAGCACAATCGCCAGTAAAGAAATAAAGGACACCTTTCCTTTAAAATGCACCTCTTTAAAACTGTAAAACAAGATATTACTCATCATCAACAGCCCTAAGGAAATCATCATAATCACTGCGAACTTGGCAACATCTGCACCAATCACTGAATTATCCACGCCAACCCAAACCAGGCCAGCAACAACTGCCGCTGCTGCTGGACTCGGTAAACCTTGAAAATAACGTTTATCCGCAATACCTACCTGTGTATTAAAACGCGCTAATCTCATAGCCGCACATGCCGTATAGATAAAAGCAGCCAACCAACCCAGTTTACCCCACTGCCAACCCATATCCGCCATGGATGATAGTGACCACTGGTATATAACCAGTGCTGGCGCCACACCAAATGAAACCATATCGGCAAGACTGTCGTATTCAGCACCAAATTCGCTTTGCGTATTAGTCATGCGCGCCACGCGACCATCCACACCGTCAAGTATCATGGCAATAAAAATTGCAATCGCGGCTTTTTCAAACTGACCATTCATTGATGCTACTACTGCATAAAATCCGGCAAACATAGCTGCTGTAGTGAAAATATTGGGTAGCAAATAAATACCCCTACGGCGAAATGCTATTTTGGGTTTCTGTTCCATAATCGCTCTTAATTTCTTAATGTTAAATTGGCGTTGGCTCTAGTTTAAAAGACAAACCGTAAATGTCCACTTTTTGCTTTTATTTTAATTAAAAGCAAAAACAACAAAGGGGCATAAAGCCCCTTTGTTTTTACCATACCAGCAATGCAGATTAGTTCTTAGCTTTATCAACTATCTGGTTAGCTTGAATCCATGGCATCATTTTACGCAACTCACCACCCACAACTTCAATTGGATGCGCAGCATTGTTACGACGACGTGCTGTCATTTCAGGGTAGTTACTCATGCCTTCAAGAATGAAGTTCTTCGCGTACACGCCATCCTGAATATCTTTCAACGCTTTACGCATTGCTTTACGACTTTCTTCGTTTATAACCTTATCACCCGTTACATACTCACCGTATTCAGCATTGTTTGAGATAGAGTAATTCATGTTCGCGATACCACCCTCGAACATTAAATCAACGATTAGCTTTAGCTCATGCAAGCATTCGAAGTAAGCCATTTCTGGCGCATAGCCAGCTTCAGTTAACGTTTCGAAGCCCATCTTAACAAGCTCAACTGCACCACCACAAAGAACAGCTTGCTCACCAAACAGGTCAGTTTCAGTTTCATCTTTGAATGTAGTTTCAATAATTGCAGTACGGCCACCACCTACGCCAGAAGCATAAGAAAGAGCCAGGTCTTTAGCTTTACCAGAAGCATCCTGATAAACCGCGATTAAATCAGGAACACCGCCGCCGCGAACAAATTCACTACGTACAGTATGGCCAGGTGCTTTAGGTGCAACCATAATTACATCTAAATCTGCACGTGGCACAATTGAGTTGTAATGAATCGCGAAACCGTGAGCAAATGCTAAGGTTGCGCCTTGCTTAATGTTAGGCTCAATTTCATCTTTATATAATGCAGACTGAAATTCATCTGGTGTTAACACCATAATAACGTCAGCTGTTTTAACAGCATCAGCTACTGATGCAACTTTCAAACCTTCATTCTCAGCCTTTGCTGCAGAACCTGAACCTGCGCGCAGTGCAACAGTGACGTCTACGCCAGAGTCTTTAAGGTTTAATGCGTGTGCATGGCCCTGTGAACCATAACCCACGATAGTTACTTTTTTGCCTTTGATTAAAGAAAGATCACAATCTTTATCGTAATAGATATTTAAGCTCATTAGTTCGCTCTCAAATTTAAAAATATGTTAACAGGCGAGTACGTTTTCGCCATTGGTTATTCCGATTGCACCGGAACGTACAACTTCGTGTATTTTTATACTGGATAGCGAAGATAAAAACGCATCCAGTTTTTCGCCCGTATCAGATATTTCTACTGTGTAAGTCGTATCAGTAACATCAACGATACGGCCATGAAATATATCAACAAGACGTTTAACTTCATCGCGCGCAGCGCCAATTGCTTCAACCTTTGCCAGCATAAGCTCACGCTCAATATGCTCTGACTCAGTTAAATCAATCAACTTGACTACATCCACGAGCTTATTAAGCTGTTTTATAATTTGCTCAACAATATCTTCCGTGCCCGAGGTAACAATAGTCATACGCGACAATGTTTCATCATCAGTAGGCGCTACTGATAATGATTCAATATTATATGCACGCGCCGAGAAAAGCCCCGCAACGCGTGACAAAGCGCCGGATTCGTTTTCTAACAGTAATGAAATAATATGCTTCTGTTTCATGCTATACCAAAATCATTTCATTGAGACCTGCACCCGCAGGAATCATAGGATAAACATTTTCTTCACGATCAATCATGAAGTCGATAAAGACAACACGGTCTTTGTATTTTCCATATGCATCTTCCAAAGCAGGAACAACATCTTCCGGCTTATCAACGCGAATACCTACGTGCCCATACGATTCTGCAAGCGCTACAAAGTCAGGCAACGAATCCATGTATGAGCTGGCATAGCGCTTTTCATAGAAAAACTCCTGCCACTGTCGAACCATACCCAGGTAACCATTATTTAAATTAATAATTTTTACCGGCAAACCATATTGCGTACAGGTTGCTAATTCCTGAATACACATTTGAATACTGCCTTCACCTGTTACACAAGCCACTTGCTCACCAGGATGGGCCAATTGAACACCCATTGCAGCGGGTAATCCAAAGCCCATTGTGCCAAGGCCACCGGAATTAATCCAACGGCGCGGCTTATTAAAGCCATAGTACTGGGCTGCAAACATTTGGTGCTGGCCAACATCAGAGGTTACAAACGCATTCCCCTTTGTAACTTCATGCAGCTTTTCAACAACAAACTGGGGCTTGATAGTACCCGTATTCGCATTATATTTTAGGCAATCTTGTGCGCGCCATTCTTCTATCTGCTGCCACCAGGATGCCAATGCACTGCTATCCATTCGCAGATCTGAAGCTTCAATCCGCTTATTTAGATCATCAAGCACTTCGCCTACATCACCAACTATCGCCACATCAACTTTTACATTCTTCGAAATAGATGCCGGGTCAATATCAACATGAACAATACGCGCATCAGGACAAAATTTTTCTAAATTACCCGTAACACGGTCATCAAATCGAGCACCAATAGCGATCAATACATCACTATGATGCATTCCCATATTGGCCTCATAGGTGCCATGCATGCCTAGCATACCTACAAACTGCTTATCATTTGCCGGGTATGCACCTAAGCCCATCAATGTATTAGTAACCGGCGCACCTAACATTTGTGCAAATTTTATTAATTGCTCGCTCGCATTGCTTAAAATGACACCACCACCGGTATAAATCATCGGTTTTTTGGCTTCCATGATCAATTCATAAGCACTTTTCAGCTGAGCTGAAAGACCTTCAATCGATGGAATAGTGTGACTATAAGAACGGATACTAATATCACGAGGATATGAAAACTCAGTTTTCTGAGCCGTAATATCCTTAGGTATATCAATTACAACAGGTCCGGGGCGACCAGTAGTCGCCAGAAAAAATGCCTTCTTGATGGTTGTAGCGAGGTCTTTTATATCTTCAACTAAAAAGTTGTGCTTAACCACTGGGCGAGTAATACCCACAGAATCTACTTCCTGAAACGCATCATTACCAATCAAAGCTCTAGGCACTTGACCAGTCAACACGACCATTGGAATGGAGTCCATATAAGCAGTAGCAATACCTGTAACTGCATTAGTAGCGCCGGGGCCAGACGTGACTAAAACGACGCCTGGCTTACCAGTACTACGCGCATAGCCATCAGCAGCATGCGTTGCCGCTTGCTCATGACGTACTAATATATGTTGCAGCTCTTCCTGTTGATGTATGGCATCATAAATATGCAACACCGCACCACCAGGATAGCCAAATAGATGCTCAACGCCTTCTTCAATTAGGCTTTGAACAACGATTTCAGCACCGGTCAATTCCACCTTAGATGTCTCCAAACCTTAAATAACCTTATAAATCATACACTTTTTGATTTTGCATGAGAACATGCAAGCCGTGCAGTGTAACCTAAAACTAAACATGGGTCATCACCCTTTCGCCGCAAGCATTAAGAAAACACATCTCCTATCGATTAAAACAAAAAAACCCGGCATATAGCCGGGCTCTTTGCATAACACTAATTTTTAATCTATTGATTAAAAATCGTCATCTTCTGACTTACCACCCGCAACTGATGTTAAAACATCACGAATTGCATCTGGCGTAGGCATGATGTTCATAAAGCTGTTAGAACCCATCATAGCCAGGTCTGGGAAGTTAATAGCGATACGGAAACGAGCATGAAGAGCCTCAGCTTCTTTCCCTTTTACTAGAATTTCATATGGTAAGTGAGCAGTTGAACGCAAAGGCTTGAAATCGATCTCACTCATAATGAATGATTCATCCATGTACTTCTTACCTTCATCAGGCGCCTTCATAGCAACACCAATCAAAGTTTGAGAAGTTCCAGGGATATCAATCTTGTAAACCTTAGAAGCACCAGAACGCTTAGCACTTAAGTTCTTTTCAATTTCTGCAACCATTGCATCATGACTACCCTTTGAAGCTAACTCTAAAGGCTCATCGAAGTATTCCATACCAAAAGTATAGTGGTACTCATTAAGGTCTTCAGCGTCCATGCTTTCAGCTGGACCAAAATCCTGCACATAACCCAATGCTTTTTTCAATGCAGCAGATGTTTGAGGCAATTTAGAATTTACGCGATATGCATAAGACATGTAAATCGGGTTAGTGTAAGAAACCTGAACCTTACCAGCCATTTCAGTCAGTGAAATACGCTGCGCTGCAACATAGCCACCACGTCCATGAGTTGCAGCTGCTTTCTTCAATTCAGCATTAGTTACAACAATTATATGAGCGCCTGTGTAAGGCGTATATTCACCCGCAATTTCAAAACCGTTATCTGTTAAAGCTTTTTTAGTACCGTCTAATTTTGCCGCAATAGTACCCGTGTCATTTGATGCCAATGTAAAAGGCAAATATGTTTGAGCTGCTTGCGCAGTTGCAGCCGCCAGGCCGACTAACATTGCTAATGCAATTTTAGTTAGTGATTTAATATTCATTTTATAACTCCGTCCCCTTTCAAAAGGTATTTTTTATTTAGAACCACGCATAAGTGATGCGGGGTAAAAACTAACGTCAGGTTCCATAGTTGTCAACGTAAAAATTCACACCAAAGGAATTTAAGGTTATCAGCAAATACTTATGCATGAGTTATTTTCCAATCCAATATATATTTTTAACAGACAAAAAAAAGCCACTCTGTATGGGAGCGGCTTTTTTACAATTGACTCGATCCAATTAGAACTTCATAGTGTAAGTGCCTTGAAGCTCGAATTGATCCATTTCAATTTCTATAGTTTGATTAGGATCCATTGGATTTGCACCAGTAACAGAATTACTTGGCGCATACAACGCTGCAAAACTAAATTCTGAATCAGAGGTAATAGGCATAGTAAAACCACCCGTTATATGTGTTTCCATAACGCCTGGAGCCAGTATATTAAACATTACTTCACTCTCTGGAATTGGCTGATCACCATGACTTAAACCTACACGCCAAGTCATATCGTTTTGCATCCACTCATAACCCAATTTAATAACCGTCATGTCTTCCCAACCAAAACCGCCACCATCTGCAGCACCCAAACATCCAGCACCGGTAGGACTACCGGTACCATCAAGACAGTTTGTAAGTAAATTACTTATTGGATTAGAAATGGAAGCAACACCTTCATAATATATTTGCTGAATATCTAATACTAATGTAGATACATCCGATGTTTTCCATGCAAGACCAATCGATGCCGAAGCAGGGATATCAAAATCACCACCTTCTGCAAACAAGCCCGCATAATCATCAAATTCACTCATGGCTATTTCAGTTTGATACGAAACACCTAAAGTCACAGCAGGAGCTACTTTGCCCTGCCAACCGAATTTGGCACCAAAGCCTGTAGCAGCATCACTACTTTTATTTGAAACATTACCTGGGCTTGCCGAAAAGCCAGCAAAAGTACCAAGGCCATCCGCACTAAATTTCTGGTATGCAACAATCAAACTTGCACCTACAGAGTTATCCGCATCTATTTTCTTTGCATAAGCCAGGTTAAAAAACAATTGAGCCAGATTAACGCCTGCATTGCCACCACCAAAAGTACCTGGACTGGCAGGAACTAGAGTTGTTCCATTAATAAACGCAGCCGAACCGCCAGCATAATTAGAGTTCATACCACCATTACCATAAACACCCAAAGCAATGGAAGTTTCACTATCCTGCTGCCAGACATAACCAAAATGAGGAATTAGAAATAAATCTGAATCACTATCTATAGAACCCTCAGCAAGCGAGAATGTTCCACAAGCAGGTTCGTTACCAATAGTACAGCCCGCCGCCGCAGCGGGAGCAGACTGAGCACCAGTAACCGTATATCCACGATTTGGATTAAATAGCGCTGCACCTACATCCATACGATTGCCCATACCCGCAATACCCGCTGGATTATTAGCTACAGCCATAGCATCCTGCGAGTATGCTACACCCGCACCCGCCAGACCTTTTTCTGCTGTGCTGTAACCATGTGCAAAATATCCATTAGTTGCAAACGCTGATGGTGCAACTAGTGCACTTGAAATAGATAAAGCTATTAAGGTCTTCTTAATACCTGATGACATAATTGTGAACCTCGATCGTATTTTGCGTGTGAACACGCTTATATAATAATTAGTGTGATGCTTATTCCAGCATCTAACAGTGCACGCCCTTGCAAGGCGCGAACATTGTCAAAAGTGAGCATTAAAGTCAATTAAATTAGAGACTTTTATATAGTTATTAAAGTGTTTTAGTAGACATAATCACATTTAGCAAATAATAACTCGAACAACACAAAACATTTTATCATTTGTTAATGAGCTAACTTTGGTGAAAACAAAGGTTTTTCTATTAATCAGTAAACATTATAGACGAATATAAATAACTTGCAGGAGGGTGTTACACACAATAGAGTAATTGTGAAAACCAGACAGGAGTCATAATTAAATGACCGAAATTCATCACAATTTAAATTAAAAGCGTTATTACAGGCAACTGTGACCGAATAGAATCCGTGTGCTTGCCTGTGGCTAGCCAATAATATTAAGCAATTAGCGGCATACCTTTTTGCGCCCAGGCGATGATACCACCGCGTAAATTATATACATTCTCGAACCCTTGCTGAGCCATATAACCAACACCTTGGGCAGACCTCGCCCCGCTACGGCAATATAATACCGTCATCTCATCAGTATCTATTTCATTCAGCCGAGCTGGCAACGTATGCAGGGGTAATTGCTCTGCATTTGGTATCATTCCCTGCGCCATTTCAGCTACGCCGCGCACATCTATAAGACGTAACACCTTGCCTTCATCGATATAAGATTGCAGAGTATCCACATCAAGCTCTTTAACACCAAACATATTACATGCCTATATAAGATTTTATTAATAAACGAATTGTAACCGATTTAGCCGCACACATGAAAGCTCCATAAATCACCTTATAATTATATACTTATATATATGGGAAAATACACAGCTATACAAAATTATAAATTAAATCTTTAAAAACATAGAGTTACATAAAAAACACCATAATATTTAACTTTCATTTTTAACTACCTATTCACTGTATGCAAAAAAACTTATTGTAATACTTGCCTTTTGTTCATGTTCGAATGTATGGTTAAACTCTAAAAACTAATACGACCGACTAATTTTTTAAAAACCTGGTTATTAGAGGCAGCAAATGGCGTTCTTAGCATCAGCAGGCAAACCCAGCTACCCGACCAAATATTGAGGAGAGAATACAAATGAGCGATCCAAAGCTGACTATTATCGCAACTAAAGGCACCCTAGATTGGGCATACCCTCCATTTATCCTGGCGAGCACCGCTTCCGCATTAGGTATGGAAGCATCTGTATTCTATACGTTCTATGGTCTTAACCTTCTGTTAAAAGACACAAGCTCATTGCGCGTAACACCAACAGGCAACCCTTCAATGCCAATGAAAATGCCTATGGGCCCTAAATGGCTAAAGAACATCGATTTTGGACCTAAAATTCCTAATGTATTATGGAATATTCCGTTCATGGATAGCATTGCAACTACACTAATGAAGAAAACTATCTCTAATTGTGGCGTAGCAACAATTGACGAATTGCGTGACCTTTGTCAGGAAGCAGAAGTTAAGTTCCTGGCTTGTCAGATGACTGTTGAATTATTTGGTTACGATCACAGCCAGTTTATCGACGGTGTTGATTACGTAGGCGCAGCAACATATTTCGATGAGTCAGCAGATGCTACTCAGTCACTGTTTATCTAGTTAATTTTTAGATACATCATACTATTGGCGCTCTTTACTAATGGAGCATCGAATAAAAGGCCACTTAATATATTAAGTGGCCTTTTTGTTTTATAGCAAAAAAAGATAGCACTAGATGAAAGCAGAACTGTCATAATTAGCGTATAAATCACATCTGTATAATACACCCCTATTTGTGAACACTCTTATTCCAATGACACTTAAAAATACTCTAATGCATATTGCTCTACCGATGCTCCTTTGCATCGCTATTACCTGTAGAGCCGAATTGCCTGTATTGGGTGACCCAACACAGCAAGAATATTCTCCGGCCGATGAATTCTTAATGGGGAAAAATTTCTACCTTACCTTAAAGGCCAATCTGGATTTTGTTAATGATCTGGAGATAAATAGCTACATAAATACATTAGGCAAAAAACTTGTATCTCATAGTGACAACCCTGATAAACAATTTCGTTTTTTTATTCTTAACATTAATAATATAAATGCTTTTGCAGGGCCCGACGCCTATCTGGGATTTAACACGGGACTCATTATTGCCGCAAAAAACGAAAGTGAATTTGCTGGTGTTATGGCGCATGAAATAGCCCATGTAACACAACGCCACCTAGCCAGAGCCATGACCGACTCCAGCACGAATCCCGCGGCTATGTTCGCAGCTATTCTTGCTGGATTAATAGTTGCCTCACAAAACCCGGAAGCCGGCGCAGCAATTATTTATGGCGGCCAGGCTGCTGCCATGCAATCACAAATCAACTTCACTCGCACCAATGAATATGAAGCAGATAGAATTGGCATCAACATTCTTAAAGAAGCTGGCATAAACCCAATCGGCATGGCCGGTTTTTTTGAAACATTGCTACAAAATTCCGGATCACACTCCTTTGTATCAAACATTGAATACCTTCGCACGCACCCACTAAACACTACACGTGTTGCTGAAGCCAGAAATAGAATTAGCGCTGCAGACACAGATTTACCTGATGACAGCCTGGATTTTCAATTGATGCGCGCTAGAGTTCTTGTTAAAACAAACAATTCGCCCGATAAAATAATTCAACAAATATACAAACTCGATAAACAGAATAAAAATATTGTTACGAATTACACACTTGGTCTTGCGTATACAGCAAATAATCAACCAGAGAAAGCAATCTCTCTACTGAGCGCTCTTGCTCAGACCAATGCTCACCCCTGGATTAAATTAGCGCTTACTGATGCATACCTTCATCAGGGAAAACTCGATAAAGCCCTTCATATGCTTCGGCAACTCAACAGTTTGTACCCCAACTATCCGCCTATATCAGTTCGCCTCGCCCAGACACTAATTGATAACAAACAAGCTATGGAAGCCATAGACTTATTGAACCAACAACTGCGTACACATAAACTTGCAATAATATACTCTACATTAGCAAAATCTTATTTTGCGAATAACCAGATAACACTGGCACTTGAGGCAACGAGTTATGAATACGAAATTGAAGGCCATATAAAACAAGCCGCTCAACAAATAAACAACGCACTTCAACAAGCAAAATTAAATCCATTAACGATACAACGATTAGAAGCTAGAAAAAAAAATTTGTTATCTCAAATACAAAAAGAAGCCAGCATAGACAATTGATAAGTTTATAATAATATACGAATATAAATTTCCTTCTAACTCGCCTATTTTTTTCTTGCTATCGTCAATGTAATGGGTATGCTATGGAAATCCGGCTATAATCATAATTATAAAAAGTTAGTAGTTCGGCGTATTGAATATAAACGCAAATTTATATCAAAATACCGCAGAACAAATGGAATATTTTATATCTGTCTACTATCTATATAACTGGTTCTTTTTTTCCACGTAATCAAATGTATTAAGGAGTGATCTATGCGGCACACCGCTAAAGCAATCTCTACAGCAACTTCGCTTGCTGCTTTGCTGGGCGCTCTTTCTTTCACAATACCAAGTGTTTCCAATGCGGACGCTGCGGTTATTGCAGAGGGCAAAGCTATTGCCTTCGACCGAAAGAAAGGCAATTGCCTGGCCTGCCACCAAATTGAAGGTGGTAGCCTACCTGGCAATATTGGGCCACCATTGTTAGCAATGAAGGCTCGATTCCCAGACAAGAATAAACTGCGTGCACAGATAGCTGACCCACGCACTATGAACGCAAACACAATTATGCCGCCATTCGGTGCTCACGAAATATTGAGTTCATCTGAAGTCGACAAAGTTGTTGAGTTTATTCACACGTTATAAAGCATTAAGGTAGATACACACATGAACAACAAACGTAGATCTTTTATGAAAAGCTCTGCTGCAGCCGGTGCATTCGGTATAGCAGTTAGTGCGGGGCTTATTACCCCACGAGCAGTATTAGCTGCATGGCCAAAAGCTGCTTTTGAAGCAAAAGAAGTTAATGCAGCCGTACAAGGCTCTCTTGGTAGCTCAGCAATGACTGATAGCTCAGACATTACACTGAAAGCGCCGGAAATTGCAGAAAATGGTGCAGTAGTTCCAATCACTGTAACCAGCAAAATCCCTAACACTGAATCAATTAGCTTACTGATTTCTAAAAATCCAACACCTTTAACGGCTGTCTTCAAATTTGGCAGCAACGCGGAAGGCTTTGTTTCTACTCGTGTAAAAATGAGCAAAACATCTGACGTGATAGCAGTGGTTAAGTCTGGCGGCAAGCTATTCAGCACCAAGCTAGCAGTTAAAGTTACTATTGGCGGCTGTGGCGGCTAGTCAAGTTTAGAGGAATATTACAATGGCTAAATCAATTAAAGTACGCGCTAAAGTTAAAGATGGTGTGACAGTAGTAAAAGCACTGATCAGTCACGCCATGGAAACTGGCATGCGCAAAAACAAAAAAACGGGCAAAAAAATTCCTGCACATTTTATTCAGGAAATCACCTGCAGTCACAATGGCACTAATGTCCTAATGGCTGACTGGGGTACTGCTATCTCTAAAAACCCATATTTATCTTTTAAATTCAGCGGCGCAAAAGCGGGTGATACGTTAAAAGTAAGCTGGGTTGATAACAAGGGTGAAAGCGACTCTGCAGAAGCAAAAATTAAATAAACTGCTAACACTAAAGCAGAATAAAAAATTAAAGGTTAACATTATGAAAAAAATAGCAGTCATTGTATCTGCGATTTGCATGCTAGCAGCTCCGTTTGCTAGCTTTGCTGCAAATCCAGCTCAAGACCTAAAAGATTTCAAAGGTTATTTTACTGATCGCTTCCCTGATGTTCCATTGCAGGACTTTACAAACGGTGTTTACGCCGTTGATAAAGCTTCTCGTGAACAGTGGGAAGCATTTGAGGAATTTCCTCCTTATGAAATCGCTATCGATAAGGGCGAAGATTTATTCAACACACCATTTAAAAATGGTAAAACTTACGCTAGCTGCTTCCCAAATGCAGCGAAAGGGATGACTCAAAACTACCCTTACTTTGATAAAAATAGCAACGAAGTTATTACTGTTGAATTAGCAATTAACAACTGCCGTAAAAACAATGGCGAAAAACCACTGAAGTATAAGAAAGGTAAAATAGCTCATTTGTCTGCTTACCTTGCATATCAGTCACGTGGTGCTAAAGGCAGTGTGAAGATTGTAGACACGCCTGAGTCAATGCAATGGTACGAGCAAGGCAAAAAGCATTTCTACGCTAAGCGTGGTCAGCTAAATATGTCGTGTGCAGATTGTCATTACTATAATGCAGGTAATAAAATTCGTGCTGATATCCTAAGCCCTGCTTTAGGTCATTCTTCACACTTCCCTGTATACCGTAATAAATGGGCGGGCATGGGTACAATGCATCGTCGTTATGGCGGATGTAACAAGCAGGTACGTGCTAAGCCATTTAAGGCACAAAGCAAAGAGTATCGCGCTCTTGAGTACTTCCATACATACATGAGTAACGGCCTGGTATTAAACGGCCCTGGTGTGCGTAAGTAAACCAGCTCGGCATGTATCAGAAAGCCCAGTTTTTAACTGGGCTTTTTTTTGCGCGATACATTATTTTTAGGCATAAAAAAACCCATCATAATTGACAGGCTCTTTAGAATATGGTGGGCCGTCCGCGACTCGAACGCGGGACCAATGGATTAAAAGTCCACTGCTCTACCAACTGAGCTAACGGCCCAAAACTGGGCTGTATTATTTCAAACGGTGTTTTGTTTGCCTCTTCAGGAAGGCGCGTATATTACCTCATCCATCTAAAAATACAAGCTTAAAAACGGAAATTTCTGCATTATATTTAATGCCTTACAGAACTTGATAAATAGTCGGATCCGCAAGCCCGGCATCCTCAAAACCCTTTCTTCTCAGGCGGCAGGAGTCGCATTCTCCGCAAGCCCTTCCATGCTCATCTGCGGCATAACAAGAAACGGTCAGAGAGTAATCCACACCCTTCTGTAAACCTGTTTGAATAATTTCTGCTTTTGTCATATCAATAAGCGGGGTGTGAATATCTAAATGATTGCCTTCAACGCCTGCTTTTGTTGCCAGGTTAGCCATGAGCTCATACGCTTTAATGTACTCAGGCCGACAATCTGGATAGCCAGAGTAATCCACCGCATTTACACCAAT
>Ga0316209_1001802_pt1 | contig 19932 bp, 14 predicted proteins | sample 6monopyrite_MG_FD_204945 | JGI IMG/M metagenome (GOLD analysis project Ga0316209, IMG submission 204945) | Microbial mat bacterial communities from mineral coupon in-situ incubated in ocean water Damariscotta River, Maine, United States -... | ecosystem: Environmental > Aquatic > Marine >...
TATTTGAAATGCTTACTTGAACAGCTGCCTGGTCAACCTGAAAATATTGATTATTTACTGCCCTGGAATATAGAAGTACTAACATAGTTGAGTAAATATTATGATGTGTACTTCGCCAGACCTTTACGAAATTACTGGGGTGTCCATATATGTCTTGAGAAGCTTTTGAGAAGCTTGTTGAGAAGATTCGATTTTTCCTGTCATACCGTGATGACAAAAAAAGCATACGCCCGTAAAAAAGGCTCAGATTATATCTAAGCCTTTTTTTTGATTAAACCTTTAAGGTCGGTCAAATTATTTTCTATTTGTTACTAGTTTAAATCAAAGCTAAACAACTCATTAACACCAAACTGACGAAAATCAGCAAGTACATTTATTTTATTATTCGCCGATAAATACATACTCTTAATATTACGCCCTTCAGGCACTTCATTTATCAATGTTTCTGTTCCACCTGATAGTGATTTTGTATAAATACCGTCAACACCTTCGATTATTGCTCTAAATACAACTTTGCCATCACTGGTTAGTATTGGCTTATTATCGTTCCTGAAATTACCCAACACATTATTCTGTAAAAGCATTTTTCCAGTGCCATCTAAATTACTAACATACAAGCCGGTTACATTAACGTCACTCGCATTTGCACGATAAACAACTTTAGTATCATCAGCTGATATTATGTAATCACGAATCCCACCATCTTTTACGATATCCTGATTTAATTTCACCAGGCCTGTGCCATTAAGTTTGACCGAATACATTTCATAAGGTGATTCTGTATCAGTTCGCGAAAAATAGACAACTGCCTGGGAGTCTGAAGTGAGTGAAAACTTGTATCGCGAAAAAGAAGCCACACCACCACCTTGTTGAAAATCAGGTGTCAGTTTTAATGCGGATGGCACACCCGTTAAATTAGTTACATGAATACCCGTACTATTTGTTGTATTATCCCGAGTCAAGTAAACAACCTTTGATGAATCGGCGGTAATTTTAGACATTACATATGATGAATTTGTATATAATTTTGAATTTACAATTTCGCCAGACAGTAAAGTATTTTCACTTCCATCAAGCCGGCTTTTATATAACTGGTAGTCTAAACTGTCCTGCTGAGCTTTATACACAACCCATTGGTTGTCTGCTGATATCTCTGGTGTAAATTTGGCGAATATTGCTGTGAATACTTCACCACCGGTAAATAGAGGCCCGTTAATTTTATTTGTGGTAACACCATCCATCGTAACCGAATAGAGCTCATAAATACCGCTAACATCCTGATCTGCCCAATAAATAACTCGACTGGAATCTGGACTAATAGCAAAAGCCCCCAGGTTTATTCCTTTAACTCCGCCAGTTGTTCGTCCAGCATTTAATACACTGATTAATGTACCATCATTCTCTGTTGAAAAAATATCTCCACTATTAGCCGTATACACCAAACTTGTTTCATCAGGCGATAGCTTTATTCTTTGCACCCGATCAGTTGCTCCATCATTTATTGTTACGGTATTACACGTGTCTGTACTTGCCTTATAAAATTCAAAACCATTTTCACCCAGCAACGTATAATATAAATTATTCCCCGAAGGCTCCATTATCATATTAGCTGGCCCACCAACAATACGTGATTTTTCGGCTAACTCTACTCGACACTCAGAATTAGAGGTTACCACCTGTATTGAGACATCTGAGTAACTAACGGTCTCAGTAGAAAATGCCTGTACGAGACCATTGGTACTTTGCATCCCCTGATAATAGTCAGCATCTTCAGATACAAACGTTGGCCATGTAGCACTGATGCTTGAAGTTAAGTTACTGTTAAAATCAAATGAATATAACTCTGAAAAACTTCCACTATATCGGTCATAAATAAAATAAAATTTATTCTTATAGTAACCAACCATCTTATTATAATTAGTACCTGTGGCCAGTTTATCTGGCGTTATTTTAATTCGCCCGGTTCCATCAAGCTTCACCGTATATATTGCCATATCATATTGTTGTTCTGAATTGGCAAAATAAACAACATTCAAACCTGTAGGATCAAATAAGAATGTACTTCTACTATACTGTTTTCTTACCCCCCCATTACTACTGGGCGCCCCCGATAAGTCTATCGTTAAAGACGCATCTAATTTTGTCAGATATAATTCATAATTATCTGTAGCAGAATTTCTTGAAACATAGATAACTGCCTGATCATTATCAGCCAGCGTGAGCTCACTAATTCCACTCAAACTAAAACCATTACTCAGCTGAGTTGATACTCCACCAATAACCGGTACAGAAAATATTTCATCGGTAGAATAAACAACAACATCACTTTGTGATGATGACAATGTGAAACCAGAAACCGAATCGCCATTACTTACTTTAGTAGGGTTTGCACCATTGATTTCAACACTATATAAATCAGTAATACCCGTATTATTTTGATTTGCCATAAATAAAAGACGAGTACTATCAGCTGTTATGTTGATAATGCTTTTACTTTGTGTAATTAAAATAGTACCACCCGTACTAACTGCATCAACCACCGCATCTTTAATCAGGTTATTATCAGCTACTTGAGCAATATCTCCACTTACTTTTATATTGTTATTACCATCCGGTGTTATTGAATAGAGCTCCCTTAAGTTCGCACTGGTTACAGCATAAATAATTCTTGAAGAATCAGGAGCAATGGCATAAATAAAATCGTCATCATCAATATCATCCACGTCTACGCCAGACACCACATTACCATTAAGTACGATATCATCACTACCGTTAACTTTTACTGAATGTAGCTCTACAGAATTAGTGCTTTCATTACTAACTACGTAAATTATACGCGACCCATCTGGCAACAACTGAGGACGTAAAGAATGAACTTTAGAATTAATTTCATCATCATTTGACAGGACATAACTATTCGGGTTATTTGCACCTATTTGTATCCGTACACCTGTCGCCAGATTCACCATAAACAACTGATTTCGTTCTACGTTATAAAAATTACCCGTCGTATCATCAAGTATTCTTGGATAGGTTGTATTCGCTATGAAAAAAACCATTTTTTCATTTTTTGACAACCAAAAAGTATCTACAATTTCACTACCCGATATTTTTACAGGTAGTTCTGAATCGATGCTAAATAATGACTGATCCTTAATGTAAATAGCCGAATTTCGAGCATTAGAAAAACGACCGTTCCTAACACCATTTGGGGTTAAATAGTTAAAACCTGTTTGCTCAGGTTTAACCGAATACATTCGACTAATTTCTGATGATTCCAGAACACTAACACCTACAATACGACCATCTGGAAGTACTTTCGCATTATTAAACTGGTAAGGATTACTTTTGAATGCCAAAGCATTATGATCAGGAACATTACTTAAATCTGCAACCACTACATCAGGAGTTGGCCCTGTTAATGAAACAGGTTTATCCACTGGGATTGGATCTCCAGAAGAACCTCCACCGCCACAGCTTTGTAGTAAAAAAGACGCAGTTAGCGTTAATAAAATCATTACTATTTTGAGATTAGTAATATTAGTTTTAAGCATTAACATATCTGGATATCCCTGATGTTATATATTTTAAATTAATTATTTAATATTAAGTGCCTTTAACTTCAAAGCTAGTCATTTTAAGACAATGGCTTATCAATACACACAATACAAATTTAAACAATATGGTGACTTCTTCACCAACTTCTTTTCGATGACGGATCTAATACTGTTACTTAACTTTTTTATCACTCGCGCTTAATCTCAGGAAAACAGTATTAGTATTCCAGTTAAGCTTTAACATTTATTGAAAAATATTTGTACAGACAAACCGTAAGAAAAGGTATATGAGTTCATATTGGTTTTACGACTGCCAATACAAATTCTTCCTTCATGACAAGTTTAAGAATGAACGAAAAATTAAATCTAGTAGCAAGATATATTAAACAAATTAATTAACAAGCTCATCAATGTAGTCATTATCCGATAAAACAAAAACCGTGACATAGATCACACTTTAAGCCAAATGGAATAATAATTTAGATCCAGAATTTTTTTTGAATGCAAACAAAAACAGCCACTTAAATAAGCGGCTGTTTTTGTTAAAGAATATGGTGGCAACACCGGGATTCGAACCTGGGACCTCATTATGAGAGCATAACTACTACCTTCCTATAGATAGACACTAATCTACATAATTACTACTTATTTCATACGTATCAACAACTTATAACCGAATAATCAATAGGTTATTTATGTATATTAACGCGCACTAAACATGTCACTTATTAATTAATTTGTCACAATGGTAATTTTAGTGCGCACATACTATATATACTATTATGACTACAACACTAAAAACAAAGGAAGAAGATCCAAATCCAGAAGAAATTTTGGATTATCTGGCCAGTTTATCAAATAATAATACGAATAAAATCAAATATTTATTTGCTAAGTTCGAGATAAGCACAGGGTTTAATGCCCATCAAAATCTCATCAATGAAATTCTTAGCGTATGCGCTCATCATCATAACAAGCGATTATTTTCATCGCTAGAAATCTACCAACAGCTTTTACAAGATTTTCAACCTTATGCAGAGTCGGATTTAGAGCCTGTCGCAGGCCAAGGAAAATGGAACAATCCGGTAAAGTATGTGAGCAGGCGCCCTTTAGCTGCCCTTATATTGATGGATAAATCGCATAAGGATACGAGGCTCGACCCTATCTACGTACTCACTCAATTAATAATTTTCTCCATCCATTCGAATATAGAAAAATCATCTAAAAGCCTTAAACATGTCATTAATGCAGCCAATGAAGTACGTTCGCTATTAGAAAGTGAGAACCCAATAACCCTACTAACGAATTTCAGCGAAAGTATTAAAGACATTTATTATATCAATGAGCTCATTGAGCTAATAAAGTACGATCAAGATATCCGATCAAACTCCAAAGCGATTTCTATATTTTCAGCCATTTCCAAAATACTGCCACTAATACCCACAAAGGGTATTGCTCATTTCAGGGTTTCCAGACCAAGCCCTCTTCAAGATCCTGCAGATGTAACAAATACCTTATATCGTTCACCCGTCATCTTCTCTTCTGAAAACTCATCATCTGAGGAACCAGAAGAGGAGTGCCTAGTATTTGTCACCGACAGTACGGATGATATCCATGATATTGATGAAGAAAAGATAGCGCCCGAGTTTATTGAGAACCTACCCTCCTCAGACCTAGAAGAACTATCCACTACTCTAAAAGGCACCAAACTTGATACCGAGAAGTACCTATCAACAAAACTACCTATTGCGTATCTAGACAATGATTTCTCTCAATATTCTCGTAATCTGCACAATCAAATAGAACGTAAGTGGCTTAGCGATGCACTTAAAGAACCAGAAAAATTAGATTCAGACACCATTACATCGCTTTGCATTAGTTTATCGATTTGCACATCAATCAACCACATCGATCTTCTTGATCAATCCATAAGTGAAAATGGCTTGATAACTCCAGATGGATATTTCTGCCGCCAGATTCCAGATACCCCTAATGCCATAAAGCCAGAAGGGAAAGCCAAGGAACTATATACAGAACATATTAACGACCAGACTCAACCTTATGTATATCTCCCATTACCTGAGATCGTTAAAGCACAAATCAATAAAATACCTGCAAAACAGATAGAAAAATCAAAGACTATTCGTGATTTATTCGATCCCAAAGACAAAGATCCAGCCGAGAAAATTAAAGGCTTAATCCAAAGGCTCAACAATAAATACGGGCAACGATTTAATACAAATCGAATCAGCTGCCAGCTTAAGCAATTTATAAAATCAGTCGAAAATGATCCCTGTATCACTTATGCCATATTCGGGAGAACAGACCAAAAGGCACCTACGGCATTTTATTACCGTTCTATCACACTAGGGAGATTGGTATCCATCTACGAGTCACTTTCAGAACGATACTTCAATGAGAAATAAAAACCTCAACTATATCTGTGGTTCTAGGCTTGATACAGATACTATCGAGCTAGCTACTAATATTAGCAACCTAGCATCACACGTCTATGAAATATTGCATGATGAGACTGCAAGCATAGCCAGAAAACATAACTCCTTTACCAGTTACTGCTTAAAAATGTTCGCCTATTCAACCGGCCACAGACCCGTCACTGATATGTTTGCATTTCGAGAGGACATTGACCTTGTAGAAAATATCATAGTAATTAATGACAAGATCAGCAGCTGCGCTACTGAAAATCGCGTATGTTGGTTTTCAACGCTGGCCAATAAACAAATCAGGGCATATTTAAAACACCTAAAATCACTTGCTACATTGCTACATACTGAACATAACAAAGTAGATACTGCCAATACGATATACGGATTAACAGATCCTGTAGCCGCTAATAAGCAAAGCATCCCTCTATTCTTCTTTCTTTCTGATGATTTTAATATCGTATCTGTAACACCGTCTCTACTATTAGAAGAAATAAAAAGTGCATGGACGTACACCGTAAACAACCACAATAGGCACTGTCTTGAGAGCTATCTAGATCGTTACGGAATATCAAGTTCATTAATTGATCTTCAAACAGGACATCAAAAAAATCAGAATCACCTTCTAGGTACAACGACATCATGGACAGCAGCAGAATGTGCCTCCATTTTAAAGCCTGCACTTGATAGCCTCACAGAAAGCCAGGGCTGGACCATAATAGATGGTCTTTGCTATAAAGCAGACATCTCACTAGAAAAAACTTACCTTAAACCTAAATGCGAATTCGGTCATATTCGTCGCAAAACAATAAGACAAGAAAACCTATTAAAACTAGAGAATAAGATAAACGATATAGTCATAGGCGAGGTATCTAAAAATGGCGGTATAGAGTCATATATCCAAAATATCAAATCTCAGGAAAAATCAATTGAGACTATTTTGGCTGAATGTACTGAGTCCGAAAACTTAAGCCAGAATACTATTGAAATATTTATCAAGATTATCAATAAAAAGGCAAAAGACCATGGAATCAAGACAATTAAAAGCCTGAATGTGCTTCCTATCGAATCAACACCTTTTCATGATAATTGGCTACATAAATATATAACTACCAGAAACTTAAGAAATAATTTCATCCAGTATCTAAAAACACATTCCAATCATTCAAAACATAACATTGAGCATGACTGGGCAGCAGTCATTGTTTCAGCCATTCTATTTAGTGGGTTATTCAAATACGAATGGATTAATTACATTCTTGAGTCTTCTCCAAGATCATTAAAAAAAATAAAAAAATGGATATACTATATTGACGTATGGATTGATGAACCAAACAGTGATCTAAAAAAAGAATATCAATCACCTAATTGGCGCTGGTATCCTGATCCATTATCTCGTCATTTGATACGTAGATGTTTAAAAAAAAATAAGTCAGCTATAAAACGCAAGATTGAAGCAGATAAAGTAAACCAGGCCATAACTAATATTTTGTGTGTGATTGGTTGCCATAAGGACAATCGACGTAACTCGCTAAAACATCTGTGCGATATCTCTGAAGCATACTGGACCTATCACTTCCCATCCTATATACGTTCCGTTTTTCAATCAAAGTCGGAAACAAGACCATTACCTGAACGAACATTGGCAAGATTGTGCTATCAGAAACGATTATCCGTAAATATACCTGTAAAAGATGAAAAACTATATATTGGTGAATACAACGATACTTCGAGACCTGATAGAAACCTAAAAGAATATTTAACCATAATAAAAGTTTGTATTAATGCGGCCAAGTCAAAAAACAAAACCAGTAAGTCTAGACAGTTATCAGATCTTAAATCTCGAATACTGACAGCTCATGAGAGTTCCGCATTTCCCGACATATCAATATTGTTGGGACAATGGCTGTTACATACAATTGAACATGGTGGCACACGAGGAAAGCCGTTAGAACTGAAAACCATTGATAACTATTTCTTCAGTGTAGCAAAACCCTTATTAATATATGTTGGATACAATAAATTAGAAGAATTTGATGAAGAAATAGTATCCGACATGTATACAAAAATTGTTAATTACAACGATACTGACCAATCGACACGTGCGAGCCAGCTTTTTCGTTTTAATTTAATCTGTTCAGAATATGGGCTCATAGATTTCAATGAACTGGATTGGGGCGCGATTGCAGGTAAATGGCTATCAAAAAAAGAAACACGTATCGATTCCAACATAGTAACACCCGAGGAATATTATCAATCTCTAGATTTAATAGCCAAATCCAAGTTAGATGACCACACCAAGTCGTGGGCAAGTATATTTTTAATACTTGGTTATAGATTTGGTCTAAGAATAGGTGAGGCACATCATATTAGATGGCAAGATATTCAACGGTTAGATGAACATGTGATTATACAAGTTCAACGAACCATACAGGGGCGTAAAAAAACTCCGGCTGCGATCAGACAGGTTCCTCTCATGGGAATATTCAGTAAACATGAATATGACTTATTTGATTATCATCTAGATCAGATAAAAAAAACATCAGAATTTACTATCAAGTCCCACATATTTAAGGCACATAATAATAACGAACTACTGCCTCGTCACATTGTATGGAGCGTAGTTCATTCTGTATTACGAACCATAACAGGCGACTCGCGAATACGGTTTCATCATTTACGTCATAGCTTCTCCACAGGTCAATTCCTGTCTAATTTAAAAGACAATGCTTATCTGGTGGGCCGTGAAAGCGAAAACCCACTATGGACAAGCTACGAGGAGAGCATAAATTGTAACCTTATAAACCCAAGAACCTCACACGCATACATGATGTCAGCACTCTCATGCTCTATTGGACACACAAAATTCAGCACCACTCTGCATAGTTATGTACATTTACTGGATGATATTGTATCAGGCTATGCGCGGAGAGCTCCATTCCCTGATATTAACGTTTCAGAACTATCTGCAATAACAAATTATAAAGAAAGCACATTAAAAAGCCGCATCCGAACCAAAAAACTTAACAAGCATGATTTTAGTGCCATGGATGTTTTAGCTACCATACAAATTGGCGAAGAAATACCCGCATATCATTTTGAACTAGAAAAATTTCCAAAAACATTAAAATATGAAATTAAAAAGCGATCTCTTAAGGTCAGTGACATTTATGAAACCCTGATCTCTGCAGGCATTGATAATTGCCCACCTAATAACATCGCCTATATGAAATGCCTCGATGAGGACACTGTTACAGATATTATTAGTATTGCAAAAGAAATCGAAAGAAATACAAAATTTCATGGCTTTGGATTATCTACTGAAAAGTATGACAGCTGGTTTACAGAGACCTCTACTGGTAAAAAGGCATCCATAAACAATGAAAAGACTACTATCAAAAATCTGCTTCCACATCTGGATAGCCTACTATCCGAACCTTTAAATTATGAAATCCTGAAAACTGGTGTTGCTAGCTGGGGAAATTCAATTAGATATCACTCATCGGGAAATGCACTTGTTTTTTCTAGCCCTAATGAACTATCAAATTTTTTAGATGCAAGTTACTTATTTGGATATAAATCAACCCATTATAATTTTTCTTATTCAAACAGCCTGTCTAAAACTAATGAAATGCATTTGCTTAGCAAATTAAATCAAGCTGGTATTCAGCATGCTATTCCCAAAAAAGAACGAAGACTTGAAAATGGCACAGATGAACAACGACTAAACTTCGTTAAATCAACCCTAAACAACACGCCCCCAAGCAATCTTCCAAAGAAACTAGCATCACTGAATCAAATATTTTTCATACTATTTGTCTATTTTGAAAAAAAATAAAACTATTATATATTTTTTAATTCTACTCTTCTTCGTATAAGCTATTGATTTAATTGCACCAAAACAAAAAAATGTAAAACATATTACAAGTTATTGTTTATTAACACTTTTTATATCCATTGACTCTAAATATAAACTGACTATCTTAAATAGTAAGACCTAATTATTAGTGGCAATCAGCAATGAACTTACAACAGTACCTACAAGTCGATGGAAGAGTAATATTTAAAACAGATATTATATACTCACACATTAATTTCGATAAACGCTCTAACTATAAACAAAGAAACAAGCAGCTTGAAATTATATTTAATGAAAGCTCTGACAAGACTGAGCGAATATTCCATTCGTCAACGGTGACCTTCACAGATTTAAGAATTCTTAAGTCAACCGTGGATTCTCTTGATAAAATTTATAAGCCAATTACTAATAGCTTACTCACAAAGTTTCCTAAAATATATTTTGAGCTAATGCTAAATGATGAAAACAAGAGCGTCGTAGAGAATTATTTACACTTTATAGCATGCTTTAAAAATGGCACGCCATTAACAATAAGTAGCATAACTGATATCCGCGAGTATCTTTTTGAAGTATTCAATCAGATTGATGACATTATTAATAAAATCAATAAAACAACATATATTAAAGATATATCATCCGTCAAACTTGTTAATCAAGATAACGGCATACCCGATCATATTAAATATGAAAATAGAGGCGCTGCTGAATTTGTTCACGCATTATTCAATTCTGATCTAAAAGATTTAAGTCTAGCTACCCTCATTAAATTAAATCAAGACCCAATAACTCTCACAAAACCCATTCAGCAAGACCAGAAAGTTTTTTTAGACAGACCTCATATCATAAAAGGGACTCTAGATATCGAGTCTAAAATATCAAAAAAACTACATGCTAAGGGATTTTATTTAGATGAAAATGCTAGCATCACCAATAAACCATTCAATGAAATGATTTATTGCAAAGCAAGTGGTGAGAATAAGGAAATATATGAAGATCTTTTTCGTCTGATAGACAATGAACTATGCGGAAGAGAAGTATCATTCATGGTCAAAACCCTTCAGCCCTATGTTTGTATCGAAGGCATTGAATCTAAAACCAAGCATTTGATTTCAGTAGATAATATGTGATTACTGCATGAACTAAAATTTTTACACTTTATTATAAAGAACATCACTTTGACGAGCTTACTATTTCTGACTTATAGGTATCAAACACCAAATAAATATTATTGCTATGAGCAGTAGAAGCATTAGTAAGCTTAATTGTTGTATTCGATGCATTTGTTTGCAGTACGGTTCTGATAATGGCGCAGCTAAATGCTGCGTCAACTAGATCAAAGTAAATGATTTACTTTAGTCTTAGAGATACTTGAGCTGTCTTAAACGGCATAAGATCTTTAGTATCAACGTGCATTGAGAACTTCCTCATCTGGCTACCTAGCTTTCGCAACGCATCATTCATTGAGTAACCTTGTGCGACTAAATTACTAATGTAATGTGATTTGGTTAATATATTGACCATTGCGATACTATCAGTTTCTTTAATGCACCTATTACAACCCGATTGAATTTGTTCATCCAAACATGATTCTATTTCGTTAGGTATAAAAGTGGACAATATATTTTTGATTTGTGTGATTTGATTTTTCATGTCGCTCCCCTTTTAATCGTTCGTTACAGTGTATATAATACACTATCTAGTAAGTGTCAATAAAACACTAAGGTAATTAATGATGTATAGCTACGAGTATCCTCATCCAGCAGTCACTGTTGATATTGTTATTTTTACAATTCGTGACAGTCAATTAAAGCTTTTGCTTATTAGACGTGCGTATATGCCATATAAGGGGAAATGGGCCTTGCCAGGTGGTTTTGTGAATATGGATGAAGGCCTTGATTCCGCTGCCCGAAGAGAGCTTAAGGAAGAAACTGGTGTAACAGGTGTTTATCTTGAGCAGCTCTATACCTTTGGTGCACCTAAACGTGATCCTCGGGAGCGAGTTATAACTGTGGCGTACTACGCTTTAATTCCATCAGATAAAATTCAATTACAAGCGGCGACTGATGCTGAGGCTGTCGGCTGGTTTGGATTAGATGAGTTACCAAAACTAGCATTTGATCATGTCGAAATACTAAAAATGGCACATGAAAGAATGATAGCTAAGTTAGATTATTCAACACTAGCATTTCAATTTTTACCGGATACATTTACATTACATGAATTGCAAAGCATTTATGAAATTATCAAACAGGAAGAAATGGACAAGCGTAATTTTAGAAAATGGATAATAGGACTAGGTCAGATAGAAGAAACCGGTCAAAAAAGTAAAGGCGGTGCTCATCGTCCTGCAATGTTATATAAAGCAAAATATCCAGGTGAAGTAAATATCATAAAATAATAATCAGTCATGGCCCCTTTTATCAGGAAAGCAGACCTTAACGCTTATATGGGCTAGTGGTGATCATACAACTCTTTCCAACTAATTTGACCAATGCCTGATGAGCCAAATGTGAAAACACATTGCACAGGCACTAATTTACCAAACCTCAAGAATTTTTCTCGATTAATGGACTGGAATAAGCGGCTATAAAAAGAAACACCACTTTCAGGTATTAATACTGATATTTTAGAGTTTTCCCTTGACTCTCTTCCGGTTTCTTTTAAAAGTTCCCCGAAGATTTTATGAACAGTATTATGTGCATCACTTGAATCATTGCTTTTAGCTTCGATTACCCAGTGCGAACCTGATGCCGAGATATATTCAATATCAGCCCACTTTTTTGCCTTGCACCTACAATTAATTAACCTGTCTATTTTTAAATCTAGATTATCATGCGCTTGCAAAGAACTAACAAATGCATCAATCAAATTCTGTTCTGGAGTCCTATTGCTCATAATTGACTACTTTGCCCTAACTTTTGAAATAATGCGACGAGTTTTTCGCGGTTGATGTTAATTGACTTATTAAACATCGACTACAGGAAGATGCCATTTTACTATTATTCTACCGAAGTCGGTACGCTTGTTTGTTTTTACAGTTTTGTTTGGGTCAACTATATATTCACCTTTATTTGTACGATTAAAGACAACCCAATGCCACGTTGATTCTTGTTTGTTTTTTCCTTTTTTATATTTTATAGCGAGTAAAGATTTGTCTGGAATATTTGACCAGCTTGTAAACTTACGCATACGCTTGGCTAGCACAACTTTATGTTTTGATGCTAATGTACGTAGGTCACTGGCATCAGTATAAAAATAATCATCTTCAGTGAAACCAGGAATTTCTAACAATGATTTTTTTATTTTTAAATAAGACTGCTTAGTAAGCATAGCAATACATGCAATACCGCAACCCGTTGTATCTTTTTGTATTATTCTTCTCATTTTTTATTGCGTATAACGCCACGCTCCGAGGAACATTTTACCAACAGCAGCACATTGTTAGGAATTTTTTATGTCAATAATCTGTTCACTAGTCAAAGGAAAACGCTCATCGTTTTCAGGAAATTGATTAATGAAAAAAAATCTTTTCCTCAGCATATCAAAATGCTGATCTTCACATGCAAGCCCTTGCTTTACTTGCTGACGGGCCCATGCCACTCCGCGCATTTTAACATCTGGATTTTTAAGGGCCTCCGTAATAAGATGTTCTATCCTTTCTTTTTTTCCTTTCCCGACACAGTGGTTTTTATAATAGGCTCGGTACGCCCTTGAAAATAATCCAGCAGCACTTAAGAAATGATAGGTTCGATCCGAGTACGCAGCCCCCTCGTTTAGAATACTTATAGCTTTATCACCATCGAGATCTGAAAAAAACGATTCGTAAAACCTCCCAAAATTGTCTTGTATGTGCCCAGCTGATACTTCTGCCTCCGGACCAATTATTGCCCAAAAAGGAGCTGCGTCTAGTTTTGTTGATACTTTTATTATATGGGCTCCATTACAAGCTGCAATAACAATCATTAGATTCAGTTTAGAGCTTAGGTTAATTTTGATGAGGATTTCTCTAATCTGGTCCCATTCAACCAGCTCTCCACTTGCGGTTCCTAAACCGTCTTCGCATCCATGACACTCGAAGTGGATCATTGGGTATATTCCATTTAGGGCTTCATTTCTTATTTTTTCCAATACCGCAAAGAGCTCTGCTTTAGTTATAGGTTCAGCGAACTCGACAACAAGGTCTTCTTGTTCCTGCCTTGCTTTGTCTAGTTGGTTGTCAAACAGATTTTTACCAGTTCTAAGCTCTCCTGACGGGAGAGACTCTATAATCCATAGCTTATTGAAAGTATTACCAGACATGATGATTCTATATTATCCCTAACAGTTGATACATGGCCCCTCCGGTCCACACATCTAATTATTGGCAACATCTAATGTATTACGCCACATTACTCGATTGTTGTCTCACTATCAATAACGGCTAGTACTGGCTGATCAGATCATGGCGTGAAACAGAATATGTTAGTAAATGCCTGCTCTACAACAGTTTATTTTTCACTCTAAGCAGTCATTCATACACTCGACCTTCTGATTTTTTTCTGTCATTTTCTTAACCCCTTAAACACTCCTCAAGATCAATCCCAACTAATCTCTTGACATAGTGTTACTTATACACTAACTTAATAAGTGTAGTAGATACACTAACTAGTAGATAGTAAGCATAGTGCTTTAGGAGGTATACCATGATCATTAAATATTTTAAGGGTGAACCCAACCAATATGTGATTCGTTACAAAAATGGAAAAGTAATCAATCACGGTGAAGGTTTGGATTTCTGGTATCTGACTTATAACACCTCAATTGCCGTCGTTAACAGTGTATCGCAGGATGCGTTATTCATTTTCAATGAGTCCACTGCAAATTTTCAGGAGGTCGCGATACAGGGGCAATTGACCTATCGGTTTGATGCGCCTTTGGAAGCGGCGAAATACTTGGACTTTTCTATTGAGCCTAAAACTGGAAAGTATCGAAGCAAGGATGTGGATAAGCTAAACCAGCGAGTGATCAATGCAGTGCAGCTGCACACTCGTAAGGGCATGAATGGTCTGGCTCTTGATAAAGCCTTAACCAGTGCGAAGGAGTTATCTACTCTAGTTCTAAGAGCAGTGCGTGACGAAGAAAGCTTAAAGAAACTAGGCGTGGTTGTAGAGAGTTTGTATTTTACAGCGGTAACACCAACGCCAGAAATGCAAAAGGCTTTAGAGGCTGAGTATCGTGAGGGCTTACAGGGTAATGCAGACAAGGCTATTTATGAGCGTCGAGCATCATCAGTTGAAGAAGAGCGCAAGATTAAGCAGCGTGAAATGGAAACTGAAATCGAGTTGGAAAATCGACGTAAAGATTTAGTCGCCATGCAGGCGGAGAACAGTATCAAACTTGCTGAAGCGGAGGCAAAAGCAGAAGAGATGATGTTAAATCCTTACGGGAATTTGGCTCCACAAGCCTTAGTCGGTCTTGCACTTAAAGAGTTTGCGAGTAATGCGGGGAATATTGGGAATTTAAATATTACGCCTGATATGTTGGGTCAAATCATTAACTGGGTGGGAGGATCGAACAATGAGCGCACTAGCAAAAAAGCCAATGAGTCAAAGTAAGGCGGCGTATGAAAAAGTCGTCATTGTTACCCGTAAAACGGAGCTTGAGGAGTTAACGGCACGGTTTAACTCCGTGCCTCAGGCTCAGTTTTATCTGGAGCGTGCGGGGCAGGATTTCTTGCCCATAGCGGAGGCACATCAGCGATATCAAAACGTACTGGATGGGGTTCGAAGAATGATACCCAAAGGGTTAAAGAGTCAGGTCATTGAGCGTGGTTTTTTACCTCAGTATATTTTTGGCGAAGCTGATCTTGTAATTACTATCGGGCCTGATGGCCTGGTAGTGAATACCGCAAAGTATTTACAGGCCCAGCCCATACTGCCGGTAAACCCAGATCCTAAACGTATCGATGGCGTACTGTTACCTTTTAATGCTGCAACCTTTAGTGAGGCCTTTGACCACAGCTTAAGACAGGAGTTACCCATCAAGGCAGTGACAATGGCGGAAAGTAAACTTAATGATGGCCAGCGATTGCTTGGGTTCAATGATCTGTTCATTGGTGCGAAAACACACGTGTCTGCTCGCTATGATATTGCTCAGGGTAAACAGGAGGAGTTCCAGTCATCCAGTGGCATTATTGTATCGACAGGTGCGGGATCAACAGGGTGGCTACAGTCTGTTTATATGGGAGCGTCTAATGTTGTTCGGGCACTGGGTGGTCAGGTAAGAGATCAAAAAGACGACGGCCGTATGCCATGGGATACGGATCATTTGATATACGCGGTACGTGAGCCATTTCCAAGTAAAGTCACTGGAACGCGAATGACCTTTGGTGTGATTACAAAAAGTAAGCCACTGATACTGACATCACACATGTCTGACAATGGCGTGGTATTTAGTGATGGTATTGAAGCGGATTATTTACAATTTAATTCAGGTACAACGGCAACGATCAGTGTATCGGATAAAAAAGCCAATATTTTGATGAACAAAGTGGCTTGATAATGGGAGGTGATGTATGAACGCAATAATTGAAAGGCCAATTCGCCCAATAATTGAATTGCTAAAGCCAGGTAGCATTCCCGCACCGGCTTATTCAGAAAGTGAGCGTGAAGAGTTAAGAGCGAAAGCTAAAACTCTGTTAAAGCAAAAAAATGCTGTGTTGGTTGCGCATTACTATGTGGATGAAGAAATACAGAAACTAGCAGAAGAGACGGGTGGTACCGTGTCTGATTCGCTTGAAATGGCCCGCTTTGGTCACGCGCATAATGCAACAACGCTGGTTGTTGCCGGTGTGAAATTTATGGGCGAAACTGCAAAAATATTAAACCCCGAGAAGACGGTCATTATGCCGACGTTAGCAGCAGAGTGCTCTTTGGATATCAGTGCACCTATTGATGAGTTCGGTGCATTCTGTGATGAGCACCCTGATAGAACCGTCGTTGTGTATGCTAATACCAGTGCTGCTGTAAAAGCACGTGCAGACTGGGTAGTGACGTCGAGTAATGCGGTATCAATCATTAAACACTTGCATGAAACAGGTCAAAAGATTGTATGGGGGCCCGATAAGCATCTTGGGCGTTATGTACAGGAGCAGACAGGCGCCGATATGTTAATTTGGGATGGCGCTTGTGTGGTGCATGAAGCATTTAAAGCGTCTGCATTAGACGTGTTAAAAAATAAATACCCGGATGCCGCCATTCTTGTACACCCAGAGTCACCGAGTTCTGTAATTGCAATGGCTGATGTGGTTGGGTCGACAACACGCTTAATAAAAGCAGTTCAAGAGATGCCAAATAAGCAGTTTATTGTGGCTACAGACAATGGCATATTTTATAAAATGAAGCAGCTAGCGGGTGATAATCAATTATTCGAAGCACCGATTGCCGGTGTAGGGGCTACGTGTGAAAGCTGTGCACATTGTCCCTGGATGGCGATGAATAGCCTACAAAATTTAGTGAGTACCTTAGAAAATATGGATAATGAAATTTTTATTGATGAAGGTATTCGTGTGAAATCACTTAGGCCGCTTGAAAAGATGTTGTCATTTCAGGTGTAGTTTAATGAGTAGTTCCTGGGTAATAATTTCTTTCAGAACACTTTACAAAAATTGGAGAATTTAATGATTATTAAATTAATCCGGCACGGCGAGTCAGAAGCTAATACGGGTAAACTAAATCCGAATAAAGTTAAAGATGCCGCTATTCCTCTCTCAAAAAAAGGCAGGAAACAAGCACACGACGCAGGAGCATTAATCGGTGCCGATTATATAAACGACGCATTGATCTATTGCTCACCCTTTCTTAGAACTCGAGAATCGCTATCGTATTTATTAGATGGAGCGAAGGTTGAAAAAAGCGATATAGAAGTCTTCGAAGATCCACGCCTGCGTGAAATAGATGTGGGCTACGGAGATCATGATAGTCAGCTGCCTATGCGTAAAGTTCATGGCTGGTTCTACTATCGATTTGAGGGTGGTGAGTCACCAGCCGATTGTTATGATCGGACGTCTGCTTTTCTGGAAAGCTTGATGCGCCAAAAAGAACGAAGCCAGGAGAGTAAAGTTCTAATTGTCTGCCATGGCATGACACTAAGATGTTTTGTTACACGATTTTTACATTTATCAGTTGAGGATTTTGAAGATATGCATAATCCAGATAACTGCGAAATCGTTACGATTAATTTAAAAGAAGTTATTCGTAACCCTGTATTTTCAAATGGACGTTGGGCAGTAGAAGGAATAAGGCTTCGAAGATATATTACAGACAAAGAATTAAAATCCTTGACTGATAAAGGTAGAGATTAAATTAGCATTTCATTCTATACGATTAAATGTTGAGCTCTGCTATTTTACGTATTCAGAAAGCACTTACGCTACTGCTGCGATTTATAACATTTAGGACCTAAAGGTTTAATGAAACATTTATGGGACTTAATCCCATAAAATAGCGAATAATGTGCCTAAATTGGGACCTTATGGGATATGTTAATAGAATATTATTTACATACTTTACTTAATCTACATAAAGACTTTCATCATCACAGATAATGAAGACCAAGTTTATATTATATAATTTTCTGGTTAGCTGACAGTCTCATACATCATGTGCAATATGATATTAATGGTAAATAAATTATTCTATGTGATAATCGAATTGACCCATTCACTATTATTAATTATCTTTAAATATTTATTCCTAGTAACACATTAATTATTATCACTTAAGAAAATCATGTTTTTTATCGGGTCAATTCTATCGGCCTGTTTTAGTGCCCACTCAGCCCATGTATTGATTTCATCGACAGGCTTCTCTATTTCATGTTTTCTATTAATAATTTCTTCAACATATGCGCGTATAGTTTCTGCTTTTCGAATCGACTCAGCTTGGTAAAGTAAATTATCAATTCGCGTTCTTTCCTCTTTTTCGTGCTTCTCTTTAGCAAGTCGATCCGCCTCAACTCGTTCTAAACGTTCTTTTTCTATACGTTCATCCCGCTCTTGCACACTCCATTCATATCTCCATTGCAGTAAATCACGATATTGTTGCTCACCTGCAATGATAAGCTCAATGACTATAGCCGTCAGGTTCGTTTCTAATTTAATACCATCCTCATCCTGCCACTCCACCTCGTCTCTGCCGTTACGCCCTCCCCCCTGAATAGTGAATTTTAGATAAGGCTTTTTCATTACCTTATGACGACCTCGAGGCTTATGTTCTATAGCTTCTAGCTTTATCTGTATGTGTTGGTCACCCACTTGAAACGACGCTTCCTGATAGTCGTCATATTTACCTGTACTCATGTAGGCTCTACATCCCAATGCCTGCATTTTGATAAACAATGCATTCAATACTCGTAGCCGCCTTTTTTCTATCTGCGTTTCAAACTTAGGTTTATTCCAGCTATACCCGTGTTCTTCCATCTCTCGTCGACGTTCATCATCCTGATCCAATAATTTCTTAGTAATGGAATGTATTGTTCTCGAAATAGTAGGATATGGCACCTTACCTACCATCCTGACCACTCGCTCATGCAGCTCATCAAAAGACTCATCATATGTAGGCTCTACTGGAATCTCAACTTCATCCACGGTCACTGGATCTTGCTGCCACCTACTACCAAAGTGAATCCAGTTAGACGCACCAGGTAAGCGATGTGGCAAAGGCACAGGTTTCACCTTCTTCCCATGACGCAACTTTTGCCAATATCCGGGGCCAGGGCGAGGGATTCCAGCTTTTCTAGCGGCCTTACTGACCGCGGAATCAGATACTCCGAATTGCTTTGCCAAGCCTGTTTGTGGCACCTTCCAAAGCATCTCGTAGAATTCTTGCCTTGTGAGACTGATACTCATAAATAAGCTCTCCTCAGTATCAAAGATACCTAATTATGCTATGACAACCTCAAATCAAAAAAAGACCAGTAGTTTCTGGCCTTATAAGGACAATAGTAGGAGAGGTAATTATTATAAAATCTAAAATATTCAGAATAAACCTTTAATCTCTGTACTGGCCCACCTCAATACAAGCATCACTATATC